>TARA_B110000858_G_scaffold89692_1_pt1 | contig 12426 bp, 8 predicted proteins | sample TARA_B110000858 | Tara Oceans TARA_B110000858 (sample SAMEA4398247) | marine metagenome | biome: Polar Biome; feature: [SRF] surface water layer (ENVO:00010504); material: water (ENVO:00002006), including particulate matter (ENVO:01000060) such as... | depth 5 m | reverse complement strand
AACCTGACTATTATGGTCAAACTAGTTTACACGATGTTCGTCAAATATACTCAAATTTAGTAGACGGCTCTGGTAATGTAATTGGGGGCCACATATTTATGCCTAAAGGTAAGATTGTAATGGATCCTAAAACTGGTGACTTTATTTCTGGTGATGTAGCTTTTGATAACTGGAAAAAACAAATTAGAAAAATATTACCAAAAGCTTGGAGTATTTCGGGGGCTGCTGTCGGTGCAAATAAAATAGCGGGAGAAGATAATAGTTACCAAGACGGAGATAATGTAAAAAAGAAATTACCGTCAGCTAAAGATTTAGATTATAATAAACTCTATGAAGCTATAATGATGTCTGAGCATAATAATTACTTAGGCCAAATGTTTGACGATGAATTATACAGTCCTTGGATTAGAACACAAACATCTCCTCCAGGAGGGTCTACAGCTTATGGACCTGTTCAGATAGGTAGTGGTCTTCTCAAAACATACTTAGATCCGTATCACGCTAAAAAAGCAGAAATGAATCCAGAAGATATAAAAACTCTTCAATTGTTGAGAGCTCAAGGACTAGAGTTTTCTAAGCATGGTAATGAAAAAGGAAATATACCAGACTATAATCCTGTATTTGATTACGGTGGATCAGGAACGTTTACAGACAAAAGTGGTTATAAAAACGTTGCAACAAAAATGCTTACCGATATGGTAAATAGAAGAAACGATGGAGATGTATATAATATGTTAGAAAGTTGGAGAGGTCCTACAAGTCCTGAACTTTTAAAACAGTATATAAGCAAGATAGAAGATTACTATTACAATCCTATAGAATATTCTACACCTGACTCTAAACCTACTTCTATATCTAAATCTTCGCTAGATGCTGTAAAGAGAGGTATAGCCCCATCAATAATTCCAGGAGACTTTCAATTAACGAACTAAGAAAAAGCTTGAATATTAAATAAATTTATATTAAATTTGTAGTTTGGCTATAGTATTGGCCTATAACTTCATCTTTATAACAAATTTTGTTATGATGCATGAAATAATTTAAGTATATTTGTAACACATCAATTATGGCAGAACAGAACGATCCAGTCTTAGAGACTTTAAACGAACAACCGCAGACTAATCAAATGGACTCTCTATGGGATATAGATGAGCCTAGTTTTGATCAGTCTTTTAATTTAGATCCTAGTTTAGGTGACCCTCTTAGTTTAGATAGTACAGAGGAATTTAAAATAGAGGAAACTAAAGAAGATGTACAAGCCGAACTACCAGATCTTAACGAAGAGGAAGTAGTAGAAGCTAAAGAAGAAACTAAAGAAGAAGAAGATACTCTTCCAGACTTAGACTCAGTTATAGAGGAGACTCCTGCTGCTGAAGAAGATTCTACAGAAGAAGAGCAAGAGGATAATGAGTTTGGCATCTTTGCTAAAATGTTATCTGAAAAAGAAATACTAGACGTAAATGAAGATTTTGAGCCTACTGAAGAGGGACTTATTGAAGCGTTTGAAGGAACGGTTAAATCTAGAGTCCAAGAAGAAATAGATATGTTTCAAAAAGGATTACCTGAAGACGGTAAAGCCTTACTAGCGCATATTATGAATGGCGGAAAAGTATCAGATTTTAAAGAAGTATATAATGATATAGATGTTTCTAGATTAGATATGCAAGCTAAGAATGCACAAGTTTATGTTCTTAGTGAGTACATGAAGCTCAGAGGTGATACACCAGAAGAGATTCAAGAAAATCTAGAGCTTTATGAAAACAATGATGTTCTCGGAAAACATGCTTCAAAAGCACAGCAACGACTAGCGGACTACCAAGCTAACCGTAAAGCTGACTTAGCGAAGAAACAAGAAGAGGCAGTAGCACAACAAGAATCTAAACGTAAAGAAGTTGTAGAAAATATTAACACTACTATACAAGATTCTAGTGACATCAATGGGTTTCCTGTTTCTAGGAAGCAAAAAAAGGAACTGATAGAATATATGACAATACCTACTGTTAAAGTTGGCGATGACTATGTTACTCAGTTCCAAGCAGACGAAATGAAAGCATCTAATCAAGTGGATGATTTTATTTTGAGAGCTTATTTAAGAATGACTGATTTTGATTTAACTAAGGTTAAGTCTAAAACAGTTAGTAAATACAGTTCTAATCTGAAAGAGAAACTACAGAATCGTAAAACAAAAACCGATACTGCAGGATCTTTTGGTAGTAACAAAAAACCTAGAAGGGTAAGCCCTTCAGGTGACGTGTGGAATATTTAATTAATTAATTTAAAACTATTAAAAAATGGCAAGAGCAAAAAGTTCTTTAGTAACTATGACTCGCCCAATGCACGCTAATTTTACTGAAGTAAATCACTTAGGTGCTGCTTTTATGGCAGAACCTCATAAATTTGATAAAGTTTTAACACGAGTGTTTACTGCTTCAAGATTAGCAGACAATCCTTTAACAGCAATGACTAAAGGAATGGGGAAAGAGCAAGAAATTGAATCATTCGATTGGGAATGGGAATTGATGGGATCATCTTCAAGACCTCTAGTAGCAATTGAAGATATAGAGTCTGGTAATACTCCAGGTAAATACGGTGTTGAGTTCAAGATCAAATTGGACGAAGACTGGTTTAAACCTGGTGATGTAATTACTCCAGACAAAGATTATTTATGTAGAGTTCAACGTGAAGCAGTAGCTGACGGTGACGGTTACATTTATTATCTACGTTTAATGAATGACGATCAAGACTCATTCTTAGATCCAGATTATACAAAAGTTGGCGTACAGTGGAGCAAGTTATTCTCTGTATATGAAGAAGGTGGCGATCAAAGTGGTTCTACTACTTATGCTAAACCAATGAAGTTACGTTCTAATCTATCTACGTATAGAAAAGAATATTCTGTAACTGGTGATGCAGCTAACCAAGCTTTAGTAACAGCTTTAATGGATGCAGAAGGTAAAGTATACAAAGACTACAAGTGGTTAAAGTATGCTGAAGCTGAATACTGGATTCAATTCTATAAAGAAAAAGAAAGAGGTCTTTGGTATAACAAATCTTCTAACACAGTGCCAGGAGCAAACGGACGTGCTGCTCGTACAGGCCCAGGTGTACAAGAATTGTTAAAAGATTCTCACGTACATTTCTATTCAACATTAACAGAGAATTTAATTCGTGAATACTTATTAGATATTTTCTTTGGTCGTGTTGATATGTCTAACCGTAACATTGTAGCTTACACAGGTGAGTATGGTATGTTAGCTTTCCATCAAGCAATGATGAACGCTTCTTCTCCATTCTTAACAACTGATTCTAAATTTATCAGTGGTGAAGGTCAAAACTTAGAGTTCGGTGGACAATTTGTAAAATATCGTGGTCCTAATGGAATCACATTAACATTACGTCATAACCCAATTTACGATGATCGTGAAATTAATTTCAAACAACACTCAGGTCTTCAAGTACCTTTAGAGTCTATGAGATTTACTTTCCTTGACTTCGGTGGTGAAAACGGAATGTCTAACATCAAGTATGTACATAAAAAGAATGGTTATAAACTAGGTTATGTATCTGGTTTACAAACTCCTTACGGTGCAAACAAAGGTGGTTTAATGAGTAACGCTAAAGATGCGTACACAATGATCGTTCACGATCAGTGCGGTATTCAAATTGATGACGTAACTCGTTGTGGAGAATTAATTCTTCAAGAAAACTAGTATTAATTATATTTTTGAAAGATGAGTAGAAACTTAGTATACGTAAAACCAATTGTTCGGGAACGATGGCACGGCCTTCATAATATCGGTAGATCTAAATTTGAAGGAACCGCTGACGTTATACAAGTACTTCATGATTCAAAAACAGGAAAATTAGCAACAGGACTGGACACTGATGACGAGGCTAGATTAGCTTCGTCATTAGGTCAAGACCTGACTAACATTCCTAATAATGAATTTTGGCATACCTTTAAAGTTAAACTAGAAGACAAAACAATGATTTTTGATATGAACGTGCCTATGCATGAGCTTCAGTTAAAAGTCCTTAAAGCTAGTAAATTTTGCGCTAACTCGCAGAAAGAATTAGATAGAGGAGACTGGCCTTACGCTAAGTATGTTATATATGATGAAACTGTTGAAGTTGAAAAACAAGCTGCTGCTGTACAAGTAAAAGCTCAAGCAGTTGCTGTCTTTAGTGATTTATCTCCACAAAGAAAGATAGATATTTTAAAAATATTTGGTCGTTCAGTGGATAATAATTCAGATAACTTTGTATATGCTAAATTATATGAAATTGTTGAAAACGATACTAAAGAATTTATTAGAGTCGCTTCTATGAAACCAGCAGAGATCAAAGTAAGATCTATGGTATTTGATTTAGAAAAAACAGGAATCTTGAGACGTAAAGGTACAGCGTATCTTTATAACGATCAACAGGTTGGTTTTGACTATGACAATACAGTAGAACATTTACTTGATCCTAAACAACAAGAACTTCTTATTAAACTTAAGACAGATCTTGAAGTTAGAGTGCCTGGTAGCATTGCTCGTAAAGTAAAAGAAGTACTTGAAATAGAGGAAGTAGTTGAAGATAAAAAAGAAGTTGAGTCTGTTAAAAAGACTGCTTCTAAAAAGTAAATTAGATGACAGTCCAAGACATGCATTATGAGTTTAAAGTTAAACTCAACAAAGTCGCTAGTGGGAATTATCCAAACCTCCTGATACCTGAAATTGATTGGTATCTTAATGAGGCACAAGAGATCTTTGTTAAGCAGCGTTATGGGGCTACTAATAATACTAAAAGTGGGTTTGAAACTAGTCAAAAACGAATTGACGACTTAAGAGCTTTAGTTACCCAAGCAGTAATCCCTGCAATTGCAGAGGCTTTTCCTGACTTAGGTATGACTCAAGCTTATGGATGTTCTCTTCCTGGAGACTATATGTTTTTAATCAGAAGTAAAGCTGTTTCAACTAAGGGATCTTGTTCTGAGAGATACCTTAGTTGTATACAGTCTCAACACGATGATTTAAACAACATTCTTACAGATCCTTTTTATTCTCCTTCTTTTGAGTGGGCAGAAACACCAATAGTGTTTACAAATACTCCTAGTGGTAGTGATCTTGTAGGGTTTACAGATGGAACGTTTCTAATAAGTAATTTTGTTTTAGACTATATAAAACACCCGCAAAGAATACAGTTCCCTAGTGGAGTCGGGGGAAGTTATCAATTACCTGATGGTACTGCAGTTAATGCTGACGCTAATAGCGAGCTAGCACAGCATACTCACCATGAGATAGTAGATATTGCTGTTATGTTGGCGTCTGGAGATATGGATAATCCTAATGTTCAGACAAAGATGATGAAGACTCAAATAAATGAATAATTAATTTTCTTAAACTAAAATAAAATGGAAAAGAAAAATTTGACTGTTATCGTTAACACAGCTGATTCAGCTGCAAGTGACGATGAGGTATTCGGAGCTGGCGTTGCTGGTGAGGTAGCTCTTTACAGTGCAGAAGATAACCAAGTCACAGCAAGTGGTAGTATTACTACTATACTTATGGGTCAAGGTGTTTACTTCGGTGTACAGAATGCTGATGGATCTCACACTAAGTCTGATCTTATCATGCCTAATAATATTACAATGATGACAGAGCAAGCTGCAGTAAACGCTGTAGGTAAAGTAGTTACTATTTCTGCTTTAAGCAATGTTGATTGTGAAAGTGAGTACTGTCTTAAGGTTCGTTACGAATCTCCTGTGATTGCTCAAACTTATGGTTACCAAGATATGGTTAAAACATATTCTTACGTAACTAGATGTTGTGCTGCTTCATGTGGATGTCCTGACGGAGCTGTATGGGATGTAGCAATGGGTCTTGCAGAGCAACTTAATGCTGATGCAGAATCTGCTATGAACTCAACTAACGCAAAAGCTGAAACTATTATGGCTGCTTTAGTAAGAAACAGTACTACTGTTTTAACTGTGGCTGACTATGATAACACACAAAACTGGACTTTTACTAAAGGTTCTAATGTTATTGCTTGTACAACTAATGTACATTACGGAGCATCTACTGCAACTGTAGCTGGTGACTTTGTTGGTGTGATTGATACTGGCGCTGCTGGTACAGTTGCTGCTGCTAATGCAACTTACTTTAGAGTAGAAGCTGTTGATGGTTTAAATCTTACTTTAGATAGACCTTGGCATTTACCTACAGTAACTTTTGCTGGTGGTGGTTCAGACTTACAAGTACTACCTAGAGCAACTGGTGAAGCTTATGCTGATTCAACTTGGTCTTTAGAAGTTCAATTTGCTGATGGAGCTGATGCTGATGGTATTGTAGTTCACTCTACTCCTGGATCAACTGATTTTACAAAACCTTACGTTGTTGATGGTTTTATTGGTTTATCTTGTGGTTTAGATTGTAATGCAACTGTTACTACAACTACAGAAGCTGTACAACCTGAAGGGTTAGGTTACTTAGTTAACCAACAATCACTTTGGGCACGTAGATATGAATCTAAATTTGGTCCTTACCTAGGAACTACAATTACTAATCAAGCTGTTTCAGGAACAGATTACTTTGCTACTAATAGCACTTCGTACTCATTGTTCCACATTGATTATGTAGATACTAGCGCAAGCGCTGCTACTGATTCTAATATGCCTCGTCCTAAACGAGTTACATTAGCTATTACTGGTTCTACGGCTATTGCAGAGATTAACGCTATCTTTGATAAGTTAAACTCAGTATTCCAAGCACCATTTAGAAACTTAGGATAATATTATATTAACCTAGTATACGGATTAGAGGAGGAGGAGAAATCTTCCTTCTCTTTATCTGAAAAAAAAATAGAAAAGAAAATGGCTGAAGCTATCATAAGTATACCTGTACCTATTGGAATAGTATCTGTAAACGAGATACCTGATTCTTCAGATTGTGGTTATATTAGTGAAGTACAAGAAACTACTAGTGAATCTGAAGTTCTTGTTCCTTTATCAGGAGAAGCTATAGCCCAAGATTTAAATACTAATCAACAAGTTATATTTGCGTCAGAGTCTCCCGCGGGTACTGCAAACGCTGCTTTTGGTTGGGCGGGAGCAAATTTTTATGAGTCTATAAATCCTAACCTAATAGGGAGTTATAATTATGTAGCTACTGGAAATACTAACAATACAAGTTTTAATGTAGGTGCAAATTTAGATGTTACTGTAAACGGGAGTACAACTAATAATTTTTTTAACACTAGATTAGAAACTATAGGTGTTTGGAATAATTTAAACACAATAGGTGAATGGATTGGTTTTAGTAGGTGTTTAGATATATCTCAATCAGGTCAATATTGGGTAGGTTTAGCAGGAGACAATCGGGTTAGGTTTTCTTTAAATGGTACTCTTTTAGTACAAGATCCATCTGGAAATAATAATTCTACACAAAATTTTAATTATTGGCATGTTTTTCCTGTTGATTTATCTGCGGGAGAAAATGTAATTGTGCTAGAAGGAAGAAACAATGGAGCTCAGTGCGGATTTGGATGCGACATTGTTGGTCCTTTTTTTCCTGGAGATGCTGGGTATATAGAAAGTGTTAACGACTTAAATTCTTTAGGAGAACAAGCAGTTCTTGATATATATGCTAACAACATTGTTTTTTCATCTGAAGAGGTTCCAGGTACTGGTGCTTACTTTGATACACAGCAATTTACATGTGATCATATTGTAGATCCTTCTACAAATCAGCCTGCTGACTGTATTTACAATACTTGTACAGGTCAATGTATTTGCGGTGATGCATACATGACTCAGACTACAGTTATAGAAGAAATAGTTACAACTTGCGGTGGTACAGATTGTTGGACAATAACAGTTGTAGATCAAGGTTCAGGGTTACCTGTTTCTGGTTACGATGTTTTAATGGGCGGGCAAACAAAACAAACAAATGAAAATGGAATTGTTGAGTTTAATGAGCTTGCTTCTGGAACATATTTAACAGAGTTTGGAGGAGTATCAAGTGAAGGAAATTGTTCTGAATTACATGTTGTAGTGTCTATAAGTTTTCCTGCTAAAAACTACTATTGTGTTATACAAAATTTAGCAAACAAACTTATTAGAAATTGCGATATATGTAAAGACTATGAAATACAGCAATTTTTAGAAATATATTCTCTTTACAGAATATTAGAATTAGGGCAAGAATGCGAAGATGTTAAAAACATAGAAGCAGCTTTAGATAGATTAATAATTAATTTAGATTGCACATCTTGCAAAAAATGTATATAATTTATGTCAGGAACTCAAACATATTTTAACCCAGAAGTATCAGATAGTAATTGTGATATAGCTCCAGAAGGATATTTTTTAGCTAGCTCTGAAACTGTAGACGGAATAACTACTTGTGTGTACGGTGTAATATGCTCTACCAATAAAGTAGAGTCTATTGTTACTTGGGAAGAAGAAATGAGTTTTACTGACAATATGTTAGTTAGAGACCCTATTGACGGTTGTGTTTATCAAGCGTCTGACAATATACAAAACATAGCTTTAACATTACAAACAGGGTTAAAAGGAAGTGACTCAACTTTTTATTTAGGGTTACAAAATTTATTTAGCACTGCACCCTCTCAAAGTTATGCGATAGATGGTTTTCAAGATGGAAACTATTTTTCTACTTTATGGTACAAAACAAACTGTTCTTGTATAAGTTTAGATACTCCTTCCTTAGGATCTAGTAAGTCTTTTAGAAGCCTTCAAACTGAGGGTGATGTTAGCAGATCTAGTAACACAGCAGGTGGTTTAGATATTACTGTTTCAGAAGATTGTTCGGGTTTTTTATTATCCTTAAACAGTGTTTATAGTTTTGAAAAAATAGTACTAGAAGAAGGAACTGTTACAGCTATGACTTTAGAAATTACAAATGAGTTAACAGGTAACACAACTACAATAACAAACGATAGTGATAACGATATAGATTACTATTTAGGAGAAACACAATCTAAATATATTACAGAAACTTTAGCAACAGGAGAGTATAAGTTTATGTATACGGTTACATACACAGACGCATCAGGAACTACAGGGCTAACTAAATCTGTTAGTTATTGCGGTAAACTTATTTGTAACTGCTGTTTAAAAAAAGCTGCCGTAACTATTTCTCAAGCAGATTGTTCTGAATGCGATGAAAATTACAAAAAGAAATTTCTGAAAGCGTTTGCACTATCTAAAGCATTAGAGTATGCAAGCAATACGCTTACTAAGAGTATAATGAAGAAAGCTATCAAAGAAAGAGATGCTTTAGTTAATAAAATTACTAACTGTAAAGACTGCTAATTATGTCATTAAAGAAAACAAATTGTAGAGTAACACTACTTCCTAATCCTTGTAACATGGTTAATTTAGCCAATCAATGGATTAGCAATGCTTCTGTTGGTTCTTCTGTATCTTGTTTAGATAATTTAATGGGTGATTTAATTTTAGTAGTAGCTTTATACGACATAGCAACAGAAGAATAATATGGGACTTTTTGACGGAGAAAATTATAACGGAGAATTTACTAGCCAAAGTAATAAAAAGACTTTACAAAATTCTACTGGTGGTGTTACTGATAATAGTCTTACACATAGACTATCTCTTAGAACTACTATATATACGTATGATAGTCCTGTTAATAGCAATGATTTTAAACATGCTATACAAAACTCAATTACTCAAAATGCAAGCTTACCAGCTCCGTATTTAAACCCAAACATTTTAAATAGAACTAGTTTACCAAGCGCAGTAGAAGTTGCTTCAGGTACTTCGGGTACTGGTTCTGCTATGCAGTTTTTTGACGGAGATGGAACACCTTATGGTTGTGGCTATTATAGAACCTTAGGATTTAATATTTCAAATTACGGAGGAAATAACAATGCGTATGGTTTAGGTGCTAGTAATAATGGAAACCCAAAATGGCAAGTTCTTTCTGCAGAAAAGAGAGACCCAGGATTAGGACTTGAAAATGGAGGTGGTGCTCCTGACGCAAACAGTGAGTGGAGCTGGCCTAAAATGTATTTAAGTATAGATGAGTATGATTCTTTATCTGATAGCTGGGTTAATTGTAAATCTCTTTTTCAAATACATAAAGATTATCATGATGTTCAACTTTCTCCTAGTGGAAATGTTCAGATACAACTAGATGATGCTTTAGGTAATGTAGGCCTTTCTTCTCATAAAGAAGAATATACAAGCACAGGGCTTGTTCCTTTGTTTGTTACTATAGAACCTTCAGCTTATCAAAAGCCCTCTAATTCCCCGCCTTACACAGGTCCTCTTAACGGTGATGACTATGGTTATGGATTAGGACAGGGAGCAAGCAAATACTCTAGTACATTTACCGATGTTATAGAAAGTGGTAACCCTATGATGAGAGGTACTATAGCTGTTCCTTTTGGGGATGCTCAAGATGGCGCATCTGAAAGGACTTTTAGATATAGAGTACATTTAGTAAATGAAAGATTTTTTCAGCACATTCAAATTTCAGCAGAGTTAGCTAATAATCCTGGAGCGTACCCTAGTTTTACTGACAGTAACGCAGAGTTTATTAATATAGATGAAATGCGTTCTCTTCTTGAGTACGCTTGTGATACTAATTTTATTGCAAGTATTAACTCGGAAATAACATTTAGTACATCTACTTCAGGTTCTATACCAGCACTAGCAAATAACTGTGCTCCAGAAGTAAGTGGAGATACTGAAGGGTGTATGGATAGTTCGGCTGATAATTACGATCCAAACGCTACAATAACTAACTGTCAGTGTAAGTATTGTGGTACTGATCAATGGTTTTTAGGTAACTGGGTTCCATCGTTTAATCAAGAGGGAAGCTACATTAACAATAATGGAACATGTAATCCTAGTTTAGGGTTTACTAACATTAGTAATGCAATGCAGGTTTTTGGAGCTCAAGTTACAGGCGGACAATCTCTTCCTGACGGTCTTTATTCATCTCTTACACCTACTAATTCAGTTACATCTGCGTTGTACAATCCTTCTACTGGGCTTACTTCTCAGTCGCAGTTTGACCACAACAACTGGATACAGATAGATAATGCTCAAAACAATATATGTAATGGCACTGTAAGCGTGCCAATATATGTTGCTTGCTATAATACAACTACTCAACAGTTTATCCCTACAAATGAAAATTTATATGCAGACGGATTTGTAAGTGTAGCGGCAAATAATATTTATAATAATGTTTGGCTTGTAGAACCAGGAGATACTTACGAGTATGTTTATATTACTGGGTATGATCCAAATCTTTGCAGTGATTGTGATACTCCTGGTCTATTATCACTATGTTACAGTGTTAGCCAACCTATAACCCCGCACCCTTGTGACGAAACTCCTTCAGAAATACCTGTTTGTATGTGTGAAGATTGTGACGAGCACTACGCTATCACAAAATTAGACTGTTTAGGAAACGACATATCAGGCTATTTTGAAGAGCTTGGAATTAATTGGGAAGGGTTTGTGCAAGGAGATGAGAACTGTCCTTGTGGAGACGATGAAATTACAATCCCGCCTTGCCGCTTAGAAGGTGAATGGACTTACCTAAATTACATTGATTCAGAATCGTATTCAAGTGATGCTAAAATAAGTTTAGTAGGTTATAATAGTTTACAGCAATTTGAAAATGAAAACGGAATTGTAGCTTTTAATATTTTTAATGGTAATAATAATATTAATTCTGGTACTTATTTAAACAATCAATCTGAAATTGAAATTGTTGGAGGCACTACTCTTCTTACAGGTTCTGAGACTATACTACCAAGCAATCTTTTTATTTACGAGTTTTCTAATCTTCCATCTGGAAACATAACTATTCAAACTAATACTTTAGTATCAACTCCTGATGGATATGTAATTGTTTGTACAGACGAGCAAACTATATATATAGAATCTCCTGTATTATGCACAAATGCTTCTACTGAATTTAGAGCTAACGGAGAAGATGTTTCTTGTATAGGATCTAGTGATGGTGTAGGTTTTATTAATCAAACAGGTAATTCGGCTCAAGGCCCTTACACTATTACTGTTTTAAACAGCGATGGTGTAATTATTGATTCAATAGAAGATTCGTCAGATGTAGATAGTTTACAATTTAATGATTTAGCTATCGGTGATTATAGTGTAATAGTAACAGACAGTAATGATTGTGTGTACACTACTTCTTTTACAATAGGACAACCTACTCCAATAGTATTTTCTGTTTTAACAACAAACGTTACATCTTTTGGGGGTAACGATGGTACAGCAACTGTTAATAATATAACAGGAGGAGCTGGTAATTATATAACAGAGTGGACTGACGAGGAGGGCGCTAGCGTTAATAATTACAGTCTTGCAGCAGGGCAATACACTGTTACAATTACAGATGCTAATGGTTGCTTTGTAAC
>TARA_B110000858_G_scaffold117385_1_pt1 | contig 12433 bp, 19 predicted proteins | sample TARA_B110000858 | Tara Oceans TARA_B110000858 (sample SAMEA4398247) | marine metagenome | biome: Polar Biome; feature: [SRF] surface water layer (ENVO:00010504); material: water (ENVO:00002006), including particulate matter (ENVO:01000060) such as... | depth 5 m | reverse complement strand
TTTTTTTTGACTTAATAAATAACCTTTAGATACACATGTTGGTAAAATTTCTTTGTTTAAATCTTTTATATTACTCCAACCTGCGTCTCCCTCAATATCTAGCCACTCTATCTCTACAAATGGATACTTTGTTATATCATTGCCCAGCGTTTTTGTATCAAGTGGAATTATTTTTCTTTGTTTTTTTGGTTTTTTATTTTTCATTTTTAGATCCCTTTTGTATTTTAAAAAGTTGTAAAAATCCGGATGGTAATCTCAAGATTTGACGAAAAATCCGGTATGCAATCTCAAGATTTGTCATTTTATTTTTCATCCTCAATTAAAACACTAACTATACCAATTGAAGTATTAATGTTAGGGTTGTGTATTTCATTAAAGACTGTCATGAAACCACCGTCATCAAGTAATTTTTTCTGGCGTAACGTCAATGATATCCTTGGCTTCTCCAATTCTACCTTCAAGTTCGCTAAGCCTTGTTTCAAGTTGTTCACGGCTCATTCCCTCCAATCCAACATGGGTTACTTCTTTCTTATCTATAAAAAATCCTGCCATCTGGCCACTTCTATACTCTGCATTAACTGCTACAGAAAACTGTTTCTTATCTTCTGCTTTTTTACTAAGCACTTCAAATCTTTTATATTTTTTTAACTTATCACCTTCATGCTTTTTTAATTCCTGGGCATATTTCATTTCCATATAACGCACTACATGGGGGTTTAAGTTTGGATTGGTTAATCTACTTGCAATTTCTGTTGGTCCTTCTTTTTTAACTGATGTATAACCTGCTCTCTGGGCAGCTTCAGTTTTGGATATCTCACCCCAATTAGAAACATATATATCTACAAAAGCTTTCTGTTTAAGAGTGAGCTCTGCTGAGGACTTTAATACGTTTTTTCTTTTTGTCATCTTGACCTGTTATACCATAAATATTTTCCTAATACACTTCTCTACAAACTTTTTTTATTTTTTTTATTTGCACAAAATGGCCTCTCTGTTTATTTTTCCCAGAACTACCTGGGAAATTCCCAGCGTTTTCCCAGACAGTTTTCCTCTAGTTTTGTTTACTATCAACGTTTTTCCCAGTTTCCCAGAGAAAAGCCCTTACAAACTTTTTTTTTATTTTTTTTTTCTAAGGAAGTGCTACTGGGAATTGGGAATATCAGTCCACCGTGAGCCGTGGTATTTTTATCACTACTCTATATCAAGGGTTCAGTGACCATGCTCCACGATACCCTTATCCCATTCAAGGGTAAAAAGTAATTTGACACTGATCCCGTTTAGTGTATATAATTATACTATAAACTTCATACGTTTATACCAATAGCTCTTATGTTATAGTTGATATAGAAACCCACAATCTTTTTACCTTTCTTGATTGTGGGTTTTTTATTTTATCCTTGGATATTTAAGTCTCTTAAAAAATTTGTAACATATACATTATCAGCAAGCATAATTTGTTTTCTTTTATTCTCAACGGATCTACGAAGTTCTTTTCTCTCTGTTGAATCTTTTTCCTCTTTAAGTCTCAGGTATAAATTATAATACTCATTCCATAACAAATGCTTTCTTTTAAACTGAATTAATTTTTTCTTTAAAGCTTTCGCATATCTAATTCTAACTTCATCTGGATCCCATCCAGCCCACCAACAAATCTGTTCAAAATCTTTTGAATTAGCTATCCAGAAATGAGCGTCACACTTTTGGATAGAGCTCTTACGGTCGGTTGTTAAAATTCTTGCATCTTCAAATGCATTTAAAACAACGTGCCTCCATAACTTCTGTTCGTTATTGATATGATTTTCCGCTAAAATATCAGCGGTAATCTTAGTGCCCATAATTTTTAATAAGTTTAGCGAGTAGATCACGGTAATGCCTCTTGGAGTGTTTCCATTTGTAACGAGAAGCGACTTCGTAATGTTCTTGAACATCCTCTATTAATATAGTGATGGCTGCGCCATGAAGACTAAAATCTTCAATGTGGTCTTTTATTTCTTGAAACTCTTGCTTTAGATCAAATGGAGCTGGATAATCGTCACTCATCATCATACTTTATTCCAGAACCGATAATGGTTTAAATCTACAACATTATCTTTTGATTTATTCTCAATAACTACAGTAGCTTGTGGGTTATTTTTTGTTTTTTTACTTATGGGTTTAGCTTCACCATTATGAAAGTAGTAAACATCTTCAGACTCATGAATGAATCTTGGTCCCATTTCATTATAACCGAATGTGACTCCATTTAATAATGCGAATACAACGGACTGAACTTTTTGGTATTCATTAAACGTAAGGCGGCCTGCTAACATCTTTAGCATTTTTGTTAGTTCAGTTATACCATCCGTTTTTTTTGCCATTTATATAATCCATTGCTACCTTATACAGGTATACTTTTTCTGCCTCTGTTGTTTGAGATTGTGGTCCGGGATTCGTGGTTCCTGTTTCATTACAAATAATACAAGAAATACGGTTTTTTGTAGCTTCACTAACAATAAAACCAAGACCTTCACAGTCATCGCATTTCTTAAATTTGCGTGGTTCCTTATTCATATAAAACTTTTTAGTGTGTTGCAAGTACTTAGTGTAAAGAAAGTTTAGCCCAGTTTCAATGACCTGGGCTATAGGAATTACTGTTGGTATATAATATTTTTTTAAAAAATAATTATAAGAATAGTTATAGCCAGTATACTAATAGCTATTCTTTTTATTAATGTCGTATACTTACGGTGAATAGGCCGACCTAAGATAATCAATTTTTACCTCTCAGCCTTAAGAACTTTAACTTAGCAAACTTTAACATTCTATCATACAGGCTATCAGCAAGATTAGTTTGAATCTTATTCATAACATGTCCATTCATTGTTAACGTAATAGTATGAGTCGAATGATCAATCTCTATAGTAAAAGATTCTTTATTATCTTTTCGAGGGTCAATCCTTCTTAGATCGCTTGCCTGTATCGTCATTGTGTTCTCCATTTAAAAGTTTTTTCTTTACAGCTTCAACGGTTGTTTTAGATTTCTTAGCTTCATACTCGATATGGTTATTTATTAACTTAGATATCATGGCACCTGGAGCCCTAAATTTATCTTTGCATATCGCTTTAAGTAAAGAATAGTCTTGTTTCTTAACTGCTACTGACTTCCATTTATCTACGTTCATTTTTAATCTCCATATCTTCTGTTAGTATTAAAGGCTTTTCTTTAAACACATCGGGCCCTTTTGTATAATAGTCTTCTCTATAAGCATTAACTTCTTTAGCACTTAAAGTTTTAACCATCTTAATTGCATCCTCAACTATTCTTAATTGAGTATGGGCATGGTTTAAATGTTTTAACAATTTAACATTATCTGATCTAAGCTTAACTACTTCCTCACCTAACTCAACAATGCCTTCATTTGCTCTTTTAACAATGTCTAATGGTTGGTCTTTGATAATTTTAGTATCATCACTTTCCCACCATTTATCTTCAAGTTCTTTTTTCCATGTATGTTCTGCACTCATTTTTTATCCTCTTCTGTTGGTTGATTTTTTCTTTGATGTAATTCGTCCTCTACTAAAACAATCGCTATCGTTTTATTAAAAGGATAATGTTTTTTACCTAACGCATCCTGGAAATAAATATTAGCAATACCATCAACGTACATATCAAAATGTATAGAGTCCTCAATTGGAGTTCCATCAGCTTCACAAGAAGGTAACGCACCTAATTGTTGACTAGCCTCTGATAAGATATTGTTTAGTATTAAACTTTTTGGTTTTTGTCTCATGCAATCTTACTTATATGGGAATAAAATGAATGTCAAATTAAATTTGTAATTATTTTTAAATAATGTAAATTAAATGAACGTTGTGATTGTTAAATTTATATTGCTGGGAAGTTTGTGTTATATCTACCCTAATATGGTAGAGGAATGTAGACAAGTGTATAAACAACCCTTAATAAACGCTACAGAGTGTCATCTAACTGCTAACCGTATAGGAAAGACTATGAAAACAAAAATCGAAGCCTCAGGGGGCTCTATGACCCACTATGGGGTCAGTTGCCTGGCTATTGACAAACAAGGCCTTGATATTGACCAGACGTTCAAAATATCCTATAATATCTTATGACAACTTATCGTGTCCAAGTTCGTATGGGAGGGCAATACTTTGATGATAAAGTTACTGCCGAAAATGATAAAGAAGCACTAGATAAGTTTGTCAAACTAGTAGATGAAAACAAAGCTAATGTAATTGATGATGAAAAATTTTTTAGCACTGATAAAATCTACGTAACTTATGAGGTACTTAAAGATGAGTCCACAAAAGATAGAACTGTTGAAAAAACTTCAACACCTTGAGCATACATGGTCAGCTCAATTAATGACTAACGGTGGCTGCACTGTTGATATGCTTAAGATAGAATCTGGTATTAAAGCTACAAGAAATAGTTTGAAGTATCAGGATGTACAAGAAAATTTGGCTGCTGCTCCTGCGGGTGCTTAGTTAGATTTAGGTCGTCTAAGAAAACCATTGTTTTGTCCTAAGACATCTGCCGCCTTTTTAATCGGCTTCAACTCATAATGATTTATAATATTTAATAAAACAGGACGCTTAGTAACACTGTAAGGGTAAAGTAATTTAGCAATCCTTAAAGCTTTTTGGTGACTGCATCTCCATCTCCATTGTAATTTTTTTCCTAAGCTACCTTTACCAGGAGGCTTAGCATGAATGTTTCCATCTTGTACAATACTATAGAAGTGATGGATCGTATCTATACAAGTCATCGCTACTTCCATACCTACATTCCATTTTAAACAAGTTCTATTAGTTCCTGTTTTCTTAACTCTATATTGTTTAAGATTAACATTACCTTCTCCATCAAATAGTCCTGCACACCAGGATAAATTTTCTTTACTTTGCTGCACCCCAACTACCTCCCAATCCATATTCTGCAACAGAGGGTACTTTAAACTCTATTGCATTCTCCATTATTTTTTTTATTTCTTTTGCCTGTTCTTCATCTTTAATATTAAAACAAAGTTCATCATGTATCTGTAGCATTGGTAAGTGTCCAGCTTCATAACAATCAAGCATGGCTTGTTTAGTTTGATCTGCTGAGGATCCTTGAATCAATCTGTTTAATGCTTTGTATGTATAGGCTCTCTTAATATTATCTCTACCATACTTAGCTACTGCATTATCAAATGTTTCTGCAAGGTGTAAACCAAAGTCTTTTGTTTCCCATTTATCAAATCTACATTTTCTTCCCTTCTTAGTTCTGATAATTCCTTTTTCATCTGCTGCAAGTTTACATCTATCAGATAGCTTCTTAATAAAAGGTACCTTCTTATTGTACTTAACAATTAATTCATTGGCCTCTTCTTTAGTTACCCCTAAGGAAAGTGCTAACTTATTCTTACCCATTCCATACATAATACCTAATCCAATAGTCTTAGCCTGTGCTCTCTCTATTCCTACAAGATCAGCTATTGTTTGATGGAAATCTGCATCTCCGTTTTTATATGCCTCTAGTAACTCCTGAGAGCCTGCATAACCGTTCTCTCCAACAGAAGCTGCATAGTGAACCGTCATTCGTGGTTCTTGCTGTGAGTAGTCAAATGATCCCCACTGGTGGCCCTCTTCTGGAATAAATAGACTCCTGATCTTAGGACCAAAGTCTTTATTTCTAGCAGGTACTTGTTGTAGGTTAGGGTTCGACATACTCAGTCTACCGGATACTGTACCACCAAGATCGGATCTTAATTGTTGTATCTCTCCATGAATCCTACCGTTGACTTGGTATCTTAATATAGAAGACAAGAAGGTACTGTGAAATTTATTTACCTCCCGGGCTTGAACTATTAACTGGGCTAGGTTATGTTTATTGTTAATCAACCAATTTTGTGTAAAGGAAGGCTCTTTTGTTTTTTCAGTTCGTGGATAGTCTAGTTTCAGTTTGTCAAAAGCTTTGGCAATCTGGCGGCCTGCCCAAATATCTATCTCTATTCCTGTTTCTTTCTTTATGGCCAGTAGTATTTCTTTTTCTTGGCTCCTCATTTCTGTTCGTAATATTTCAGCTTGTTCCACTTGCACTCTCACACCTCGTTGACGCATTTTTATTAGGATCGGAAGTAGCTTCTGTTCCATTTCCCATACAGTAGATAAACTTTGTGTTTGTATCTCTTGTTTAAATCTTTGCCATAATCTTAATGTAAGCACTGCATCTTGCTCTGCATAATAACCAACATGTTCTGCTGGTAACTTCCACATCTCTGCTTTAGGATCTATACCATGAGCTGCTGCAGCTTCTCTTAAATCTGTTTCTGCTTTTATCTCACCTAAGTATTCTATTGATAAGTTGTTTAAAGAATAAGAATATCTATTCTCATCTATCAATGCTGCTGCTATCATCGTATCAATTATTTCACCGTGGACCGTGAACCCTGATGCTTCTAACCAACCAACATCGTACTGAGCATTATGAAATATTTTAGGACACGGTAAGCTACATATTTTTTTCATGTAAGCTTTCACTTGTTCCGGTATCATATTACCACCACCTAAATGTCCAAAAGGAAAGTAACCCTGCCAGCCATCAACGGCTACTGCAAATCCTACAATCTCTCCTTTACCTATGGCCCAACCAGCACCAAGCTTTTCATTAATACCATCATCCCTAGTCTCTAAGTCAATGGCTATCTCTGTAGCACTTGATAAGTCTTTATACTCTGATGGCGTGTTCCACATTGATTTCTTGAATGTTAACGCTAATTGTAATCCACTCATTATATTAATCCAAACATAAATATTGTTATAATTAACAAACCAAAAATATCAGTATATGTATTCATTTCTTTTTAATGTCCTTTAATTTTAATTTTTCTAATTCACAGTAATGAATTATCTTATCTAGATCCTGGACTGCAGTTCCTTTAAACAAATACCTACAGACATACTTCACAACACAGCCCTGAAAAAATGAGAGATTATTTTTTGAAATAAACTCATAAGGTTGAATAGTAAATTTTTTATAATGGGATCCACCAATTTGTCTATCTTGTGGAAACGATTCATCAAACATATCTTTATTGCTCATTTTTCTCCTGGACATAAATTAAATAGTCAGACCCTATTGGGTAGTTAAACTTATAGTCAGTTCTTAGTAGATGTAAAGTTTTTTTAGCTCTGGTTGCACCGGTATACCAAACCTTACGTTCATCACTCTTCTCTTGCTTATCTTTGTTATCATAGTCTGATGGGTAGTTACCTTTACTATAAAGTACTACATGATTAGCTTCTCCACCTTTAACACTATGGATAGTATCTATTGTAATTAAAGGATCTTTATCTAATTCCTTTTGACCATAACGTCTAAGCAATCTAATAAAATGTCTTACTTGTTTTGGTTTAAAATTTCTTCTCAACATCCAATACCAAGGTTTACTTTTTTCTTCCTCAGTAATTTGTAGACCACACCACTGCTGGAGCTCATCAAAGTTATAATCTTTTAAATCAGGTTCATTACTCCAGAACTTATCTGATCTAAACTCTGGCTTCTCTAACTCTCTAACAAACTTATACATGTTCTTAGCCTGCTTCTTATTTATTGTTTTACCTTTAGTAAGAGTGGTCCAGGCTTTAATAGCTTCCCATTGTTTTACATCAAAGCATTTAGTTTCTTTATTATCTTTGTAGTATAAGCCTGCATCCTTAGCTAACATTCTTAATTCATTTACAGTTTCATGTACTCTTCCTAAGATATACCAATCTTCTTTTAGATCTTCAAAAGGGATCTCTCTAAAAGATAAATAACTTTTAACATATCCTTTTGCATCTCCTGGTTCATATTCTTTTTCTTCACTATCTGTAATACCTCTTCTTATAACCTGAGAGAATTTGTAAACAGCTTCTCCGAATCTTTGAGTCTTTCTTAATTTTACTTTACGGCCTGGGAAAAACTTAGTGAAGTATTTAGGATCTGCACCATTCCATTTGTATATACCTTGGTCATCATCTCCTGCTAAATAAATACGATCTACTTTATCAGCCATCTTATATATGACCGACCATTGTAGTGGAGTACAGTCTTGAGCTTCATCTAATATTAAAACTTTTAATTTAGGAAAGTCTAGGGCAATAGCTTTCTCAATCATATCATCAAAATCAATATATACTTTATCCCCACCATGTTCTTTATAGTGTTCATAGGTTGCAATCTTTCTTTGGAATATAGTTAGTGAATCTTTTTTATAGTTCTCTCTTTTATAAGCTTCCTCTGGAGATATAAGTAAGTTTCTAGATTTACTATATATACCTAAAGACCAATCCTTATACATGAAGTTATCATCATCTAATCTTTGATCACTTGTCTTAATGATCTTAGTATCTAATGCAAAGTCTATAGCACAATGTTTAGGATCAAAAACATCTTCACTAAAATATCTTCTACAATATGTATGTAATGTTTTAAATCTTAAGAAGTCTTCTGTTGAATAGTTTGGAAAAGATTCCATTGCTCTTTTAACTGCAGTGTTAACTGCTTTGTTTGTAAAAGATAAGTAAGCTATATCACTTGGTTGTACACCTTTTCTTAAATAATTTTTTAAGACTCTCTCAATTAAGGTATATGTTTTACCTGTACCAGGAGGACCAAATATCTTTGTCGTTTTATGATAAAGCTTCTTTAGCTTAATCAGTTCTGAATTTTCCTGTGTGGAAGTCATCATCCATCTCCGATACTGTTTGCTTACTGTTATTATCTATTACTTTTTTGTAGTCAACAAACTTAGGCATTTGTACAGACCATACATTCTTAACACCTTCATGGTAATCAAGTCTTGTGCAACCTAATAAATTTAAAGCTTCAGTAGCACTCTTGAATGTTTTATTGTTACCTAAAAACTTTTCAAAAGTTATCTTCTTAAAGAAACAAGTATTAGTTTTAGAATCTAGTATAACATAGTTGTCCTGTAGTTTCTCAAAGCTATCTTCCTCGATATGACTCTCAAAGAACTTTTTAAGAAAGTTATATTTCTCTTCATCTAAAGTATCTTCAAACTTCATCTTCTCATTCTCTACAGCTTTTCTAACTAGGGTAGCCATAAGCATTTCAAATGGAGAGGGCCCTGACTTAGGTCTAGGTAAAGTCATCCAATAGATACCATATCTTAATAGCTTAACTCTAAAAGATTTTTCATCTTTAATATCTTCTGGACTAATAATAATTTTTTCTTCCTGGAATGTAAAAGTGTACTCAATAGATTTTGTACTTCTAATAAACTCCACATCTTCAAAGTCATCTATCATGTCTGGTACTTGAGAACCTATTCCTAGCTTTCTTAACTTACATAAATCTTTATTACATATAGGAGCAATTGCATTTGTCTTTGGTGGACATTTATATGCATAGTCTTTTTTAGCTACAGATTTAGATAGGGCCTCAACTTCTCTAGGATCTAGAGGTGTTGTAAAAATTTCGTAATTTCTTTTTTGTAATATAGATTGAATCTCATTAACGTTTAAGTTGCCATCTGCTTTCTTCATCTCAAGAACACCAACATTAAATAATAAATCGTTTCTGTGATTACCTTCCCATTTCTCTGAAATCATTTTTTGAACACAAGGTGGATAGTGTTTCCAATCTGTTTCTGGTTCGTAATCTTTAACTTTAATATTATTTAATTGCTCTAAGCTTACTGTCTTATTAGATACTATCTCTAAAAAGTTACTTATTAGAACAGGTGTATTGTTATCATTGTAAGCAAACTCAGTTGTTTGATCCATGTTAAAGTAAGGCATGTTCAAACATTTGTTCATTGGAAATACTTCATCAGAATGAAAGAAGTTATTGTTCCATTCATTTAATTTTTTAAGAACATCTTTTACAGGTGTCCAATCATTTAAGAATAAGAATAAGTGTAAGCCTCCAGACTTTGATCTTACTACTATTAAAGGTAATTTATTATCTCTTATGATATCTACAATTTTTTTCTCAGAGAATGTAGTGTAGTTTCTAGGGTCAATATCTATACATCCCCATTTACATACATCACCGTTCTCAGGTTTTATCCCAATACGTGTTTCACCTTTTAAATGTTTTTGCCATAACTCAAGAGTAACAGGTTCGTGGACCGTGAGAACTTTAACCTGCTTCTTACCCCGTTCATCTACTTCCCCGGTAAGGGAAGTAGTAATGAACAGTTCAGAGTTACCCTCAAATAAATTTAAGAGTTTCTGTTCCATTAGAATGGTACAGCTTCTTTAGTTGTTGGGCTGTTGTTTCCTTGAGACTGATTGTCTGCTGAGAAATCTACTTTCCCAAAGATATCACTCGTCATAGCACTCTTATAGAAAGCTTGAGTTGTTTCTAGTACTGGTAAATTATCTTTAGCAGTTAAGAACTTATCAAACTCCACTACCCAACCATACCAAGAATTCTGTGAATTAGATTCCTTAGTTGTAGATAGTCTATAACTTGTAGACCATGAAGGCGGATTGAACAAACCAGTTTTACCCTCAGCTCTTCTAGACATAATCATAGAGTTCCAAGTTTTTGATTTCTTCTTTTGCGTTGACTTCATAGTAATCAATGCTTGCTCAACTGGATTATGATTCTCATCCAATATATAAACAAAGTGATTACCAGTGTCTTCGATATAATTACCGTTAGGCAATCTATCTTTATTGTCCGCACTTCTAGTTGTTTGTGACATGATTGAAGGATCCGTATGAATACCAACAGGTCTCCCTGGACTGTCTCCTTTATCTTTCCACTCATTAAAAGTGTTTATATAAAGACAAGGTACTACGATTAATCCTTGCTTACCTTTCCAAACACTACCTGATGTTTCACTCCATATATCACCCTGTCTTGCAGTCTCAACAAACTTTCCGTCTGTCTCATCTAACACAGGTGAGTTAGCATAAAGTATTTTTAGGATTGGTAACTTTTGATCACGAGCCGTTACGTACTCTTGACCTTGTCCTGCCAGCTCTTCTAAATTTATTCCTGCTGGTAGGTTATCTTCTTTTTTAACAACTGCTTTTGCAGTTGCCTGTTCTTTTATTTGCATGTTTAGTCCTTCGTTGTTAGTTTAGTTTTATTTGCAATGTAAGTTCCAAACAATTCAGCAGGGACATCTCTTCCAAGATCTTGAATCTGTTCTCTAACAAATCCTCTAAGAGTACTTGGATGTACTGTTGTCTTCTGTTGAACTGGTAGTCCTTTTTGCTTTAAGTCCTCTATTACTGATTTAGCTTCATTATCTTGTTTCATGCCAAACTCCATAGTGACTTGATTTTTAATCATATCACCATGTCCGTTCTCACGTAACCAGGTAAAAGCCTCTTCAGTTTTCGAGGCAGGTATTCTTGCAGAGTAAGAGGGCTTAACCTCAACAGACGTACCGTCTGTCAATTTAATCTGCGATACACCAGCTTGTTGCATTAAGTTTGGAATTGTTTGCTCAGAAAGGGTTCTCTCAACATCACTTAACTTTTTCAGTTCTTCTTCTAACGTTGACATTTGCTTCTGAGTTTCCAATAACTTGTTGCAAGATTTGGCAATGTCCGCTGACATGCCAGTGTCTACCGATACGATAGATTCTGCTTCTAAGTCCATAAGAACCTCCTTAGCGAGAATCAATATATTATTAATTTGATTAATGCAAACAAATAATTTAAAAAATTATTAATGTACAAATATAAAACAGAACCTTTTGAGCATCAAAAAAAAGCTTTAATACAAGGGGCCAAACAAAACAACTATGCTTATTTTATGGAGATGGGTACCGGTAAAACTAAAGTAGCTATAGATAATGCTATATGGTTATATCAAGAAAACTTAATTAAATATGTATTTGTTATAGCTCCTAACTCTGTTTATAGAAACTGGGTTGGAGAATTAGATACACACTCTCCACTAGAAACTAATAGATTTATTTGGAAAGTAGACACAGAAAAAAAATTTAAATTAGATCCAGAGAAGCCTACATTTATTTTAATGAATGTTGAATCTTTATCTCATAAGTCCGGACAGGATTGGTTAGAGAAAAAATTATTAAAGTACGGTAAAGAATCTATGATCATATTAGATGAGAGTACTACTATTAAAAATTTAAAAGCTAGACGAACTAAAGCTGTAATTAAAATAGGTAAGCTTGCAAAGTATAAAAGAATATTAACAGGTTCTCCTATTACAAAATCTCCATTAGATTTATTTTCTCAATGTGCTTTCTTAGATAAAAAATTATTAGGCTATGAAAACTTTACTGTATTTAAATCAAGATATGCAGTGATGCATAATATAGATATGGGTGGCTACAATGTACAGATCCCAAACTATTATATTAACTTAGAGGAATTAGAATATAAAATAAAAAACTTTTCTTTTAGGGTTAGAAAGAGTGAGTGTATGGATCTACCCCCTAAACAATATGTACAGCGTTAT
>TARA_B110000858_G_scaffold198389_1_pt1 | contig 12529 bp, 10 predicted proteins | sample TARA_B110000858 | Tara Oceans TARA_B110000858 (sample SAMEA4398247) | marine metagenome | biome: Polar Biome; feature: [SRF] surface water layer (ENVO:00010504); material: water (ENVO:00002006), including particulate matter (ENVO:01000060) such as... | depth 5 m | reverse complement strand
ACTAATAGCTCAATTGGCTTGATTTATGCACTGAAAAAAATTTTTTAGGATAAATATATTTTATTTTATGACCCCAGCCCTTAAACAGTTGGGGTTTTTTACAAAAAATTTATGAACAATAGTAAATAGCTATTTGTTAATTTTCTTCTTCCAATAAGATAGAACGTTACTGTCAAAAACTTGACTAACAGATCTTTTGAACTTTTTTATATCCATAAGTTCTTCAAATCTAAATTGTACTGATATTCTGGAGTTGGAGTAATCACTTTTATGTATTTCTTCTTTAGAAAATATAAGCCCTTTTCCATATTCGATATGGAGTTTTTGAAAATTTATATCACCAATAATTTGTTGGTACCAATAAGAATGGTTGCTAATTTTATATTTTTTGTTGATTGAATTAGGATTTTTAGCAAAATATATAGATCCTCCTTTTTCATTCAAAGGAAACCAAAATGTATATCCAGTTTTATTTTTATCTAAAACCCATGCATCTTTATGTGCTGGTGTAGAAAATTTTTTTGAAAAGGGACCGTCAATTCTTACTTGAGGATAAGTCCAATTAACTAGCTTAGTTTTAAGAATTTTTTGAAGTTTATTAGAAATTTTAAATGAAGCAAAGCCAAGTGATGTCATCATATTGGATGCATCAAACATATTTTGTTTAAAATTTACATTTTTTGAAAGTGATTTAATTACACTTTCAATATTCTTAAAATTTTTATTATTTGATGAAGAAATTTCTAAAAAATCTTTTTTTAACTCATTTAAAATATTTTTATCTATATTTATAACTTTAAGCATCTAACTAATTTAAATAATTCTTGATAAAATTATCTAAAATTTTAATGGTATTTTTTGAGTTTTTTGATGAATTCCAACTCGAATAACCTAAAAAAATTTTTAAAAGGAAATTAAATAGCTTCTGCTTCTCTCTGAATTTAATATCATTAAAATTTTTTATAAAACTTTTATACTTTGGTAATTTGTTAAAAATTTTTTCATTATTAACATCAAAAATATTTATTTTTTTAATAGATTTGTTTTTTTTTATTATTGTATGAAGAACAGTATAACTATTAAATACTTCAGATATTGACTTAAATTTATCAAAGTAAACAGTTGTTAGACCACTTTTTTCTAATATTTTTTTTGTTATCTTAGGATCATAAAATCTAATGTTTGGAACAAATAAGTCATCATAAATTCGCTCTGACAAGTTTGAAGTAGAATAGGATATCTTTTTTTTATGTAGTTTCTTTTTTTCCAAGAACGATTTAAATTTTACAAAATCTTTAAAATGTATTTTTTTTCTAGCTAGCTCAGTTATGAGTGAGTACACGATCCCTGATCTGTAAAAGTCTAAATAGAAATAACCATTCGTTTGAAGCACATTTAACAGCTTTATGAATGTTTTATTGGGCTCATTAAGATGCTGAAATATTCCCTCTAAATAAATTACATCAAAATAATTTTTTTCGAAAATTGTATTTATTTTATTCATGTCTAAATTAATGCACTTAATAGTGTCATTATTTTTTGTAATTTTTTTTATTCTATTTATATTTTTAGGAACAAGGTCCACATACACAACTTCTTTTGGCTTTTTTTTTAAAAAAGCCAATGCAGCTCTCCCAGACCCCCCAGCCACCAAAACTTTTTTGTGTGTAAGCTTAAACTTGGAGTCTTTTAATTTTATTCTTTCAACAAGCCTATTTATATCCTCATGAGGTATTAATTTATAATAAATAGAATTATTTCCAAATACATTGTCATAGATTTTTTTTGTATTGGATGTTTTGATTAATTTCATTATATTTTATTTATATTTGATATAAAGTAAAATTTATTTTGTATCAAATAGTATCTTATATAAGTTTAAATTAAAAATGAGTTCTATCTTAAACATAGCTATTATTGGGTGTGGAAAACATGCTTCAGACTTCCACATGCCTTCATTTATAAGATTAAAAAAAAAATTTAATGTTATAGGTGTTTTTGATAAAAAAATAACTAGGGCAAAAGCTTTTGGCAAGAAACATAGTATAAAAAAAATTTATAAATCTACAAACGAACTATTAAAAGACGATAAGATTGATATTGTTGATGTTTGTAGTCCACCAAAATTTCATTTTAAACAAATCTTGGAATCAATCAAAAAGAACAAGGATGTAATGGTTGAAAAACCAATGGTTCTAAAAAGTTTAGACTTAAAAAAGATTATCAAAATTAATTTAAAACTTAAAAAAAAAATATTATGTCTTCAACAACAAAGTTTTAGAGATGAAACATTTCAATTATTGAATTTCATGAAAAATAACAAAAAAGATTTGGGTAAGCTTTTAAAGATAAGTAGTAAGGCAAATGTAAGGACTCCAAAACAAATAAATAATTCTTTTACTGACAAAAATATATCAGGAGGGGGACCATTAATTGATCAAGGATCACATATTATTGGATTAGTTGCAAATATATTAAAATATCCAAAAATAAAAAATATGAATTCCAGTATTTTTGTAAGGAAACCTCAAAAGAGCAAAAAGTTAACCTTCAATATTGAGTCAGCTGCAATATTGAATGTGGAATTTGAAAAAAGAAAATTTTTTGAACTTGAAACATCATTTTCTTTAAAAAGATCTATTAGTGAATTTTCAATCAAATTTTTTTTTAAAAATGGCTTTATTAGTTGGCCAAACTTAGATTATAAATTAACTAAAGGAAAAAAAATTAGAAAAATAAAAAAAATAAAAATAAAGTCTTTTGCAAGTGATAATCAATTTAGTCATTTCTATAAAATGATTAAATATAAAAATAAACCAATAACATCATTAAAAAACTCACTATATATAGTTAGTTTAATTGAAAAATGTTATCAATTTTCAAAAATTATCAAAATGAAATGATAAATAAAAAATCGAATATTAAATATTTATCAATACCTAGTCGAAAGCTTTCTCAAAAAAGAATTAAGGAGATTTGTTTTTTAAAAAATAAATTTTGGAAGTTTGGTATAAAATCTCAACTAGAATGGTTTGATAGGAATGTTAAAAGTTATGATATTCATAATTGCATGTTTATTAAAAAAGAACTAATTGGTTACACATTTTTAAGAAAAAGAAAAATGATATTAAACAAACAAATAAGTTTATATTATCTTATTGATACAGTGATCATTTTACGAAAAATGAGAAACTCTAAATTAGGAAATTTTTTGATGAACTTTAATAACAAAACTATTTTAAAATCAAAAAAAATTGGATTTCTTTCATGTAAAAATAGCTTAATTAAATTTTATAAAAAATTTTCATGGGAAATAATTCAAAAAAAAAATTTTTGTGTTTTGGGTGAGAAAATTAAATTAAATGGTATGCTATTTAATAAAAAAATTTTGAAGTCAAGAGACAACAAAAAAAGAATGAACTTTTTTTTATAAATTATATATAAGTAAAATAAATTTATGTGTGGAATAGCTGGTATTATCAAATTAAAGAAAAATCACTTTTGTGACAAAAATAAGATTTTTAATTTAATGAATAATAGAGGTCCAGATGGAAAAGGTGCCTATAAAAATTTAAATCAAGATTATTCAATTAATCTATTCCATAGCCGTCTGGCAATAATTGATAATAATGAAAGATCAAATCAACCATTTTTTTTTGAAAACCTGATTCTAATTTACAACGGGGAAATCTATAATTTTAAAGATATAAAAAAAAAATTAATTGAACACAATTATAGATTCAAAACAACTTCTGACACAGAAGTATTAATCAAAGCCTATCACAAATGGGGTGAAAACTGTTTTAAGCTTTTTGATGGAATGTGGTCTGTTTGTATTTATGATCTTAAGAAACACGAAATGATACTGTCTAGAGACATATTTGGAGAAAAACCATTATATATATATAAAAACCATAACACACTTGTTTTTGGATCTGAGCTTAAGTTTTTACTGAGTCTTGAAGAAGGTTCTTCTATTAAAAGAGTTAATAAAAACCATTTAAACCAATACTTGAAGCATGGTTATAAATATCTGTTCAAAAAAAATGAAACATATTTTGAAAATATTTTAAAGATAGAACCTGGCACGATTAATAAATTTTCTTTAATCAACCTAAATCTTAAAAAAAAAACACAAATATTAAAAAAAGAATTTAATAAAAAAATAAAAATCTCAAGAGAAGAAGCCGTTGAACAAATAAGAGATATTGTCATTAGATCTATGAAAAGTAGACTTATTTCGGATAGACCTGTAGGTTTTTACTTAAGTGGTGGAGTAGACACAGGATCCTTAACATCAATTTCTTCAAAGATTTTAAATAAAAAAATAAAATGTTTTTCGATTATTGATGCAGATACAAGATATAATGAAGAAAAAAATATTGATATAACAACAAATGATTTAAATTGTGAAACAATTAAAATCAAATTTCCTAATAAAGAAGATTTCTTTGAAAGACTAACAGACCTTATCGATTATCACGATAAGCCAATTTCATCTTTGAATTATTATACTCACTCTTTTATGCATAATATTATAAAGAAAAATGACATAAAGGTTATAATTTCAGGGCTGGGTGGGGATGAGATGTTTACTGGCTATTACGATCATTTTTTAATGCATTTAAGAGAGCTAAATAAAAGTGACTATAAAATAAATCTTAAATCCTGGAAACAGCACATTAAGCCATTAATTTTAAATAAAAATTTAAGAAATCTAGATCTATTCAAAAATAAAAAAAAAAGAGAATATCTAGTTACAGACTTTGATAAAAAATTTATTAATAAAATGTTTACAAATAAAAGTATTGAACCATTTCATGAAAAAAAATATTCAAACTCACTATTAAAAAACAGAATGTTAAACGAATTATTTCATGAGCTTGTACCATTAATTTGTAATGAAGATGATATGAATTCAATGAAAATGTCTATAGAAAATAGAAGCCCTCTGCTTAATAAAGAATTATTAAATTTTTCATTATCATTGCCGCAGAACATGTATATCAAAGATGGCTATGGAAAATCTTTATTTAGAGACTCCATGAAAGGAATATTAAACGATAAAGTTAGACTAGATAGAAAAAAACATGGTTTTAATTCAAGCATACATTCTTTAATTAATCTAAAAAGTAAAAAAGTGATGGATTTTTTTATTAAAAATGAACAATTAAATGAATTTATAAATGTAAAAAATTTTTGCTCTTATTTAAAAAATCAAAAATCAACTGATAATGCTAATAGTAAATTTATTTTTAGTGTATTTAACGCAGCAATTTTTTTAAAAAAATTTAATTAATTTTTTTTAATTTATTTGATAATAATCACTAACTTTTTTATGCAATCTATTAGTTTTAATGCTACTAGAAACTCTATGATCTTCAGAATGAGAAGGGATACTTAAATAGCCTAATAAAATTTTCTCTTTTAAGTTTAATTTTTTATAATCTTTTTGCTTCATTGTTCTTGGTATGTCAAAAGTTCCCTTAAATTTCCAATTAGAAAAGGTTGCAATTAATGACCAACGTGTTTTATTAGATATATTCGGTAAGCTACCGTGCCATAAATTACCATCCCACATAAATACATCACCAGGTTTTCCTTCTAAGTATTTATAATTTTTTGTTTCACGATCACTAAATTTTTTGCTTTTATGACTTTTTGGAACAACTACAGTGCACCCATTTTTTTTATTAGTTTCTTCTAGAGGTATTGCTATCTGAACAAAAGTTGTAACATCTCCTGTTGGAATACCACTATCAATATGTAAGAATAACGGACCCTTTCCACTAGATCTAGCTTGGTAATTATTCAATATAAAATTCGATTGATTTTTTTTTAAGTTTCTAAAATGAGGATCGTTTAATTTTTTTTTTAGAATTTTATCAAATAAATCAGATTGTATTATTTTAAGATATCTTAAATCTTTATTTTGTAAATTATGTATTACATCAGCTGTATTCCAAACCTTAGGTGTATGTTTACTTGTTGTCTTTCTTTTTTTGTAAATTGCTTTAGTTAATTTTAGGTATCTTGTAATTATTCTTTGTGGAATTAAATTTTTTATAGTTGTGTACCCAATATCATTTAACTCAAAAATTTTTTCATCTATAGATTTTTGAGATATTTTATTAAGTTTCATTAGAGTTTATAAATAAATATTTATTAGTTTAATATGTGAAGATTTCAACAAAGAAAAGTGACCATGTTCTACTAATGTTAAGATTATGAATTGATTGATTATATTAATTATTGCTAGTATAACTGCGATTATTCTATGGCTAAGCTTTTAATTTTGCAACCAAATACTGATTCAATAGGAAGGCAGTCGATACCAACTACGCTAATTTCTTCTTTATTGAAAAAACACAATCATGATGTGGAACTATTTGATACCACCTTCATGGACACAAATTATTTGTATGAGAAAAGTACCACTCATGAAGATGCCAATGTAGAACTAGGTTTCTTTAAAGATTTTAAGTTAAAGGGAGAAAATTACGACTTTAGTAAAAAAAAAATTGATGTTATCGAAGCGTTTAACCAAAAAATTAGAGAATTTAAACCAGATTTTATATCTTTCTCTCATTGGGGAAGCCAATTACATGGTGAAGGAGAATTTTTTGCGTTCTTCCATGGAATTAAAATTATTGATAAGGCTGAAATTGGAAACATTCCCATTTTTGTAGGTGGTACTGCGCCAACAGCAGATGTTGATGATACGTTAAGAAATTCTCCAGTTAACTATGTGGTGCGTGGCGAGGGAGAAATGGTTTTTTTAGATATTGCTAATTCTATTGATAAAAATGAAAGTTTTAAAAATATTAAAAATTTAAGTTATTTAGAGGGTGATCAGCTAATAAGCAATCCACTAAGACCACTAATACCTCTTGATGAATTACCTTTTGCAGATTTTGATATCTACGATGACAGAACTTTTTATAGACCTTACCATGGTAATATTTATCGTTGTATGGATTATGAATTAAGCAGAGGTTGCTTATATAATTGTACATTTTGTATAAGCCCCTTTCAAAGAAACACATATGGGTCACCTAAAAATTTTAGAAGAGAAAAATCTATAAAAAAGATTATAGAAGAGATCTCTTATTTAAAAAAAAGATATAAACTTGATATAATTAGGTATCAAGATGAAACTTTTTTATCTATCAAAGAAGACAAATTAATTGAATTAGCAAAAGAATATAAAAAGAAAGTAAATCTTCCATTTATAATTGAGTCAACAATTAACACGGTCACTGAAAAAAAACTTATAGCCCTAAAAGAGATGGGCTGCTTAAGTATAAGTTTTGGCTTAGAGAGTGGTAATGAAAACTTGAGAAAGACAGTTATAAAAAAACCGAACTTTACCAACGAACAGGCTATAAAAAATTTAAAATTAGTAAAAAAATACGGAATAAGTTTTAATGTATTTAATATGGTCGGTTTCCCTGAAGAAACAGCTGACATGGTATATGATACAATCGAAGTTAACCACATAGTAAAACCTCCTTATTGTCAAGTTGGCTTTTTTCAACCTTGGGAAGGAGTTGCACTTAGAGACTATTCAATTGATAAAAATTATTTAAGTAAAAATTCAAAAGGACTAGAAAACTCAAAAGATAATTTAACAAGCACACCAATGCAAAATTTATTAGTTGATAAAAGTAAACTTCAACATCTCCATGATAAGTTTCAACTTTATGTTTATCTTAATAAGATGTTTTGGCCATTAATAAATTTTACAGAAAAAAATAATTTTATTTCTAAAATTATTCATAATTTTCTTCTAAGAGTTTTAAAATTAAGATTCAAATTCATAAATTAAAAATGGCATTTAGAAAGATTGTTGGGTTAAATAAAATTAAAGGTGTAAAGTATAAACAGCCACATTTTAGCTGGCCCGAAAAAGATCTAAAAATAGGAAAAAAAATTTCCAATTATTATCTTAATTTAAAAAATGGTAAAAATGGATTACCAGATATAATAGAAAAACTAGAAAAAAGTTTTAGAATTAAAAATAAAAGCAAATATTGCTTAGCATTATCCTCCGGCACAGCAGCCTTACACACAGCTTATTTGTCTATAAACTTAAAAAAAGGAGATGAAGTAATTGTTTCAAATTATACATTTCCGGCAACAGTAGTCCCATTATTTCTAATTGGTGCTAAGCCAATTTTATGTGATGTTGATAAAAATTTTGCCAATATAGATCCAGATAAAGTTGAAAAACTAATCACAAAAAAAACTAAAGCAATCACAGTTACGCATTGGTGGGGTCAACCCTGCAAGATGGACCAAATTTGTAAGATAGCAAAAAAATATAAATTAAAATTAATAGAAGATTGTGCGCATGCCCCAGGAGCAAAATTTAAAAATAAAAATGTGGGTACATTTGGAGATTTTGGATGTTTTAGTTTAGATAATCAAAAGTTGCTTGCCAGCGGTGAAGGTGGAATTTTGACAACAAATAATTATGATCTCTATCAACGAGCTATATTATTTTCAGATTTTGGCCCAAGATTAAATACTCAAATCAAAATAAAAAAATATAAAAATTTTATCCAAACTGGCATAGGTACTAAATACCGAATTCATTTTATTGCTGCAAAAATTGCATTCGAAAGACTAAAAAAAATAAAAATAATGAATTTAGATCGTCAAAATATTTTTAATTATTTTTCAAATAAGTTAAAAAAATCTAAAATTTTAATACCTCCAAAAAATATTAAAGGATTTAAAAGAGGTGGTTTTTTTGGCTACAAAGTGGTTATGAAAAAAAATGATAAGTTTAGTCTGACAAAGTTTATAAAACTTCTGCAGTCAAAAAATTTAGATGTTAGACAAACAGTAACACCACCACTGCACATGACTAAAACATTTAAAAATAAAAAAAACTCTACTTTTTTTGAAAACTATTTCTCTAATTTTAAAGAAAAAAATCTTAAAAATTCAAAATGGTTTCACGAAAATCATATAAGTTTTCCTTCCTTTTATAAAAAAGATCATAAAAAAATAATAGATGAATATGTTAGGGTTATTTTAGATTTTGAAAAAAATTATAAATTATAAAAAACATATTTAAGGCCCTTAGTGGTTAGATATACGAACGAGCTCAACTTGGTTCCATGATAGTACATTTTTATACATGGCTTAACAATTTTTATATTAATTAATCTTTATTTTTTTAAAAGAAGACAATAATTTTTTTCTCTTTTTTAAGGTGTATTTATGAAAAAGGCACCAATCGCAAAAACTTTAGTGTTCACATCTTTAACATAAACTTTCCTTGTTTAGACTTTATTTTTGAAATTCTTATGTAGAAAATTGTTTAGCTAAACTAAAAGAAAATCCTAAATATTTTCTTTTGTTCGATAGCAACAATTTTTTAGATTTCCTTAGACCTCCAAATCTTATGAGCTAGGCACATAGTAGCTTAATAAATACCGGAGAGTTTAATATTTTCATCTTTTAAGATTTTCTTTTTTACTTTTTTTCCAACAATCAAATCCATTTTACCAGCATCTAAGAATGAAGCTGGTCTTCTAGTATCGATCATACTTAAAGTAATAATTTCCTCAGGATGTATATCCCTTTTAGCAAAAATTGATTTTCTAAAAAATTTTCTCATACGAGCCTCTTTTTTAGATGGCTCTATTATTCCATTACCACTAATTAAATTAATATTTTTGGCATAATCACAAATTATTTTAAGATCTTTAAAGTCTGCAGATAACTCATGGTCACTGCCTTTCCAAGATTTATTAAGTGTGAAGTGTTTTTCAATTATTTTTGCACCCATTGTAATTGCTCCTATGCATGCATCCACACCACTTGAATGATCACTGTAGCCAATAGGAAAATTATAATTCTTTTTTAGAGACAGCATTCTATTTAAATTTATAAATTCTTTAGGACAGGGGTACATTGATACACAATGTAATATATAAATCTTTTTACTATTAATCCTTTTAATTGCAGCCGTTATTTCTTTAACCGACCCCATTCCAGTTGATAAAATAACGGGTTTTTTGTTATTTTTTAAGTGATCAAACAACTTTAAATCCGTCAGATCTGATGATGCAATTTTCAAGGCATCAAGCCCAATTTTTTTGGAAAGTTGAAGACTTTCAAAATCAAATACGGAACAGATAAAATCAACCGAATTAGATTTTGCTATTTTTTTTAAATTTACCCATTGAGTTTTATTAAAAGTCATTCTTGCCCACATCTGTAATAAATTTTCCCTACGACTTGTTCTTTTTTTTTGTTCAGATGTTTTTATAGATTGAGGACCTGCTAGTGTTTTTGGATTAAATAATTGAAATTTAACAGCATCAGCTCCAGCTTTCGCAGCACTCAAAATCATTTTTTTCGCAAGATTATATTTACCCTCATGATTAATCCCAATTTCTGCAATAATATAAGTTTTATTTTTTTTTATTTTCATAAATAAAATATTCTGAAATTACTTTTGTAATGTATTTAATATCTTTTTCTTTAAGTTTGTTGTGAAAAGGTAATGAGATAATATTTTTAAATACATATTTGGTGTTAGGTAATTTTTCATTTTTAAACATCTTTTTATAATAACTTAAATATATAGCTGGAATATAATGAACTGAAGTTATAATCTTTTTATGTGTTAGGTAGTTTATTAATTTATCTCTAGAAAATTTAGTATTTTTAATTAATATTGTATAAATATATTCTGCACTTTTAACATCTTTTTGTGCTTTATAAATATTTATAAAATTCTTATCAACCAGATGAGACAAGTTCTTGTTATAAATTTTTCTAATTTTTTTTCTATATAAAATAATTTTTTTAATTTTTTTTAATTGTTCAATTCCTATGCTAGCCTGTAAGTCTGTAAAGTTAAATTTATAGCCTGGATATTTTAAATCATATTTATAGCTCATTTTTTCAGCAGTCCTTGTCCATGGATTTTTATCTATTCCTATTGAAATCAAGGTTCTAATTTTATTTGCTAATTTTTGATCATTTGTTGAAACGAGTCCACCTTCAGCCGTAGTAATTATTTTATTTGCATATAAACTAAAAACAGTAATTGATTTATTAAAGCTACCTATTTTTTTATTTTTGAATTCAGCACCCAAGGCTGTTGCAGCATCCTCAACAATTTTAATCCCCTTTTTAGATAATTTATAAATTTTATCTAAATCACATGGAATACCACCATAGTGTGTAATAAGAATACACTTAGTCCTTTTCGTAATTTTCTTTTTAAGCTGCTCAACGTCAATATTAAAGTTATCTAAATTAATATCTGCAAACTTAATCTTTAATCCTAATTGATGTATTGTGTTTATTGTGCTTATAAATGTGAATGGAGAAGTTATAACCTCATCTCCAGGCTTGAAATTAAGAGCTTTTAAAGTTGCGTATAAGCCATTTGTGCATGAATTAGTAGCTATTACATTTTTAGATTTTAAAAAATTTGAAACATTTGACTCAAATAATTGTGTTAATTTTCCAGAGGTAAGCCATCCACTTTTTAAAACCTTTGTAACTGCACTAATTTCTTTCTTATCAATTAAAGGTTCGGATAGTTTAATAATTTTCATTAAAACTTATTGTAGTTTAAAATATTAATATATTTCTTGTGATATAAATTTTTAATTTTATTTTTTTTAGTTTGTTTAACTATCTCTTTTATTCCATCAGTAATTTTGAATTTTGCTTTAAAATTGATAATCTTTTTAGCTTTTTTATTTGATGCTTTATAATCCCTATGATCAGAAACATTGTTATCAAGCTTAATTTTTGCTCTTGGAAATAACGATTTTATAATTTTTCCTATTTTTCCTATCCTAATATTTTCTCCAACTAGGTTCATAATTTGACCATTAACTAATTTTTTATCTGCTTTTATGACTTTTACTATTGAGTCAGCAACATCTTTAACATGAACAAAGGGTCTCCATTGATTGCCACCATTTATAGAAATTGGTTTATTGTTTGCAATTAATCCAGAAAATAAATTTACAACTAGATCGTAACGAGGCCTGTCTGAAGCACCGTAAACTGTACCGAGTCTAAGAATACATGGCTTCGTACTATCTCCAAGATTACGTATTAAATTTTTTTCACATAAAGCTTTTAGTTTCGCATATATACTAAGTGGATTTATTGGAGATTTTTCATTAGTTAGTTTTTTATTTGAACCATAAACGCTACAGGATGACACATATATAAACTTATCAATACCAAGGTTTTTACAAATAGCACCAATAGTAATTGAAGCTAAATAGTTAATTGCGTAAGTTTTTTCTGGACGTTTTTCACACAAAGGATCTCCAACCAATTCAGCTAAGTGAACAACAATATCATTTTCTTTAACAGCATTGAATATTTTACTAATATTTTGAGAATCACCACTAAGAATTTTTAGATTAGTATTTTTATATTTCGATTTAAAAAAACTAATATCATTGTAAACAAATTTATCAAATAAAGTGACTTGATATTTTAGTGCAACTAGTTTTTCAATAAGGACACTACCAAT
>TARA_B110000858_G_scaffold198089_1_pt1 | contig 12571 bp, 10 predicted proteins | sample TARA_B110000858 | Tara Oceans TARA_B110000858 (sample SAMEA4398247) | marine metagenome | biome: Polar Biome; feature: [SRF] surface water layer (ENVO:00010504); material: water (ENVO:00002006), including particulate matter (ENVO:01000060) such as... | depth 5 m | reverse complement strand
CTCCACCAACTGCATCTATAGCAGCTTGTGTTGGGTCTACAATATTTGTTTTATTATTTACTTCTGGTTCTTGTTGTTCATTTGGAAATAAACTCATTGGTGAATCTCCATCTAATAAACCATAAGTTGTTCCAGCTAAACCAGTACCTCCTATAATTTTAGGTGGTAGTTCTCGTCTTAATGCTTCTTTACCAGTTTGTAAAACTGTGTTTGGATTGTATGGTGTTGTAGCTGGCAAACCACCTTTTCTATTTAATTCTTTTTGACCAGCTTTTAAAAGTCTTTTTGCTCTCAATCCTTGATACATACCTTTTAAACCAGAGCCACCTCTTATACCTAACTGGAGTAACTTAGTAGCTCCTGCTGCAATTCTTGCTCCTGGTACAGGTGTTACTAATAAAGCTAATGAAGCAGCACCTAATCCTAATTGTACTTTTTGTGCAGTTGTTAAACCTTGAGAATTTTGTAATATTTCTGCTCTTTGACTTTCAGATAAAGATTCTACTGGAATAGTTTCTTCTGTATTATTTTGATTTAAATTAGCAAAAGATTGTTCTAAAGGTCCACCCATATTATATCCAGTTATACCACCACTTGCTGCCATTTGCATGGGAGCAGAGGCAGGCATACCACTAGACTCTGGTGAGAAAACATCAGTTGGAGCTGACCCAGATGGTATACCTGCTTGCAAACCTTTAGGCTGAACAAACTCATTTACAACTTCTTCAGCTACTGTATTAGTAGGCTGTGGTTGCATTGCAGCATAAGCTTTATCATTCTGTGTTCTTCTTTGTATTTCTGCTAATACAAGATAAGGGGGATAAGAAGTGTTTGGGTCTTGAGACATTTGTGCTAATTGTTCTTTAGGAACAAATTCTAAGTCACTAGCTAATTGTACTAAATTCATATTATTGTCCTCTGTATAAACCTAGACCACTCAAGCCTGCACCTACTGCAGTTTGAAATAATCCTGGTTGTTGTTGGTATGTACTTCTCATTTGTGTTGGAGTTACTGGAACACCTCTTAATAAACCACCAAAGTCACTAAGCTGTTGTTTAGCGTAATTTTGTTGTCTTAAGAAGTCTTCATAACCTAAGTCCATACTTGCTTGTGACAGAGCACGCTGTTGAGAACCAATGCCTTGTAAAGCATTAATTCTAGATAGAGCATCCTGTTGTTGTGCAGTACCTATTCCTTGTAGTCCTTCTGCAGCAGCTAAGTTATAACGGCTAGATAAATCAAATCCACTTTGTCTAAACTTCTCTTGAGCTTGTCTAGATGCTTCATTTTGTTGTGATGCTGTTAAACCAAGTCTAGCAGCTTGTTGTCTTGCAGCTTCACTTGCTTGGTAACCTTGTATGCCTTGCATACCTTGTTGTTGTAATGCTGCTTGTTGTGCTTTGTAAGCATTTAATCCTTGTGCTCCTTGTTGCTGTAAAGCAGCTTGTTGTGCTTGATAAGCATTTAATTCTTGAGCACCTTGCTGTTGTAAAGCTTGTTGATTCATTTGGAATCCAGATTGACTAAATTTCTCACTAGCTTGTTTAGCTGCTTCTTCTTGTTGTTGAGCACTTAATCCTAAGTCTGCAGCTCTTTGTCTAGCTGATTCTCCAGCAGTATATGCAGCTTGACTAAATGATTCTTTTTGCTGTCTTGATTGTTCAGCCTGTTGAAATGCTGCTTGAGATAATTGTTCTTGTGTTTGTTTTGCACCTTCTCCAACACCAAATCTTTCTAATCCTAATTTAGCTGCTTGCTGTCTTGCTCCTTCTTCAGCACCAAATCTTTGTAGTCCAAATTGTGCTGCACCTAATCCACCAGCTCTCTCTCTTTCAAGTTGTTGTTGTGCTGATTCAAATGCTGACTGACTACCTCTTGCTTGTATATCTCCTAGTTGTTGACCAAGATTACGCTCTCTTTCTGCTTGGACAATAGCTTCACGATATCCACCAAGACCACCAGACATTGTTGCTGAGTCTCCTATACCTTTACCTGTTATTTCAGATTGTCTTCTTGCTTCACGCTTTTCTATATCAGTAACATTTTGTTGATAGGGAGACATAAACCTTTGCAAGTTATCTTCATAACTTAATGGTGTATAAGCATCTCCCATAGAACCTGCTTGATAGGTAGGAGCATCTAATGTTCCCGTTTCATATGCAGATTGTCTAATAGTTGGGTCATAACCAGATGTTATATCTCTTGCTTGATATCCTGAATCAAATTGACCTGCTTGATAAGCAGGAGCATATTGACTTGCTTGATAAGTTGGTCCTACTTGACCAGCTTGATATGTTGGTCCTACTTGACCAGCTTGATATGTATCACCCATTTGTTGTGGCTGATAACCTGACTGTACTTGTTCTGCATTATATTCACCACCAATTGTTCCTTGTTGGTTATATCTTGTTTGTGCATCTGTATAAGCTTGCGGAGTACCAGAAGTAGCAAAACCTCTAGTCATTGCTTGTGATGTTAATTCATCAGGAGAAAAATAAGCTAATCTTTGACCTCCATATGGGTCATAGCCTTGAAGACTTTCTGCTTCACCTCTTTGTAGTAGTCGCTTAAAATACGGCTCTACATAATCTGGTAAATCAGTATTAGTAACAGTTGTTTCTGTTGGTGCGGAGCTACCGCCTCCTTTGTAATATCTCATTATTCTGCATCCTTAAAGTTATATTCATAGAAAGTTGCTGGTTTCTTCCAGCCTTTTCTATTCTTTACCCAATTCCATTGTCCGTGTCTTCCCATGCCTTCAATCCCATCGCACTCGCTTTCTCTAGCAAATCTAGTAATAACATCCAATCCTATCTCTACCCAGTTTTGCATATTGTTTCCAGAAGTATGCTCAAGGTTTAACATCTTTTTACCTGTAGGATAATTATTAAACATAGTTATTAATACGCCAGATATTTCTAAACTTTCTTTTTCAAAAATAATCCACAAATGGCATCTGTTATTTAAACAGTCATAAAATATATCTTCTACTCTTATTCTATCACCTGAACGACTAGCAGATTTCTTTAAATACTTTTCACATTTATCCCAAACTAATGATAATTTATCTGAAGTTACTAAAGATAAACTATATTCTTCTGTTTTAGTTTCTGGTTCTTTCATTGCTACTTGATTCATGCTGGTAACATTCCTCCAGCATTAGCTAGTCTTGGTGCTTGTTCAGTAGTTCCTGTTTTTTCTTTTCTTATTCTATCCATCATTGCATAAAGTTCTTTAGAGCCAGCATCTGAACTACCATCTCCTAACATTGAAACTACATCAGCAGGAACAATAAACTCATCTTGTGATACAGCTATTCTTTCTTGATTGCCAATACGACCAAATAAGTCATCATCCATTCCGCCATTACCATCGCCTTGTATCTGTCCTTCTGTTTGTGCACCAGGAACTAAACTTTGCAATATTTGTTCTCTCAATTGCATGAAAGCTTCATTACCATATTTTTCTACAAAAGCATTAAGAGCATCGCTATTATCAGATGTTCCTAATATAAATTCAGTTACTTCAGCAATAAGAGGGTCAGTCATACCGCCTCCTTCAAATCCCATTGCTTCTACAGCCTCTTTACCTTTTTCTGTTTTAGCTAAAGCTTCTAAACCTTTATTAGGAAGCGTACCTCCGCCTCCAGCTCTACCTCTTATAGGAGGTGCAATACCTATGTTATCCATAAAATTTCTTTCATTAAAATCTATATCTCTTAAATTGTAATTAGGATTTTGCATTCTATCAATAGACATAAAATCATCTCTAGGTGGCGTCATAGGCGGCATCATTGGTAGTGTAGATATAGGTTCTATAGGCATGTTATTTATTGGAGAATCATAAATAGTATTTCCAAAGTCTCTCATGTCTTCCATACCAGGTAACATATTTTGTAAATTTTGTTGATTAAACTGTGAAAAATCTATTCCACTAAAATCCATATCACCAATTCCTGAAAGATTCATTGCAAAATCATCAGACATTTCAATTGGAAAATCATATGGTGGGTCATATGGTGGTGTAATTGGAGGTATAATTGGTGGAGGTATAATTGGTGGAGGCGTAATTGGTGGAGGCGTAATTACAGGTGGTGTAATTGGTAGCTTAGTTGCAGTTGGGTCTGTAAACTGTAATCCTGCAGGAGCTTGTCCTGTGTATGCTGCAAATGGGTCAATAGAAGTTTGTGGTGCAATAGACGCTTGCATACCTCCATAGCCTCCTTTAGAGCCTTCATAAGTATCAACACTTGATGGTGGTCCACCTCTAGTTAAATTACTAGCAGGAGCACTTACAGTAGATGGATTAAAATACATTGTTTCTGGTTGAAAACCAGCCATATAGTTTGGATTTACATCATATGCTGCTCTATCAGGTGCATATATTTGTGGTAATTCTCCACCAGTATAGTTACTAGAGTTTCTAGCATAGCCACCAGCACCATTCAATCTACTCATAGGGTCGCTATAATTAGCACCACCAGAATAATCATTTATATAAATATCTTCCATAGGATAATTTTCACCTGTTTGCCCACCTGCATCAAATCCTATTATTCCACCTGCTGCAGAATAAAGAATCGGCTCTGGTGTATTTCTATACATTTCTTCTCTGTCTTCGTTGTATCTTCTTAATCTGTCTGCTTCTTGTTGAGCAAATAGTTCTTGTGATTCCATAATAGAAGTACCACCCATGCCTATTCCTGCTGGGATATAAGCACCAGGTTGACTTAAACCTTGCATAACATTACCTACACCTTGTCCAAAAGTATTACCTGCAAAAGCATCTGCACCAGCTTCTATTCCAGTTCTAGCTGTATTAGCAAGATAATCTGTTGCTGCTGTTTGACCTGCTTGTGCTATTCCTGGCTGTGCTCCTGCTAAAGCTTGTTGTACTGATAATTCACCTGCTGCATTTAAAGTTGGTGCTACTGGTCCAACATTACTTACTGCAGAAGTAAGTAAATCAGGGTTTGTCATAGCTGCTTTAGTTGCTGCATCTGTTGCTGTTTGAGTTGCTAGTGTAGTTGCATCTGCTGCACCTGCTGCTGCTCCTGCACCTTGTAATGCAGAGCCTACTCCATAACCAGTTAAACCAGCCATTAATCCTTTTTTCAGGTCTCCTGTTACTGCATATTGTGCTAATCCTGAACCTAAAGCTCCTGCTGCTAAAGAAGATAAACCAGCACCTGCTACTCCTGCTCCACCTAAACCTGTCAATAATGCACTACCACCTAATGAACCAAGTATTGGTGCTAAGAAAGGTAAGAAAGCTTCAGGCTGTCCTGTTTCTGGATTTACAGTTATAGGCATTGCTTGTGCCAGTCCTTTAACTTCTGCAGGATTAACATGCAATAGCATAGAATCGCCATAACGACCTTGTGCTGCTACATTCTTAGTTTGTTGTTGAATATTCATATTTCCACCTTTATTAAAATTGTATCTTGTTTGTCCGCCTTGTGCTGAAAGATTTATGTTACTTTTTCCGCCTTGTCCTGTTCCTTCTTGCGGTCCGTAATAACCCATAAAATTTCTTAGTTGTGCGTATGGATTAAAACCAGCATCATCAATACTTCCTAAATATTGTTTTACTTTTTTTAATCCTGTTGCTTCTGTTTGAGGTTTGAAATCAAAAGTATCTACAACACGATAACCACCACCTTCTTGAGGAATAGCTGTAGCCTGTCCTAAAAATGTTTTTAAGTTGTAATTAGGATTTTGTATTTTATTTGCTAAATCTCCTACAGACATATCACTTGTTCTATCAACATCTGCATATTGGCTGCCTTCAGATGTTGTTGCATAATCTTTATATTCAATAAGATTAGGGTCTAGTCCTTGTGCTTTTTTTTCTGCAATTCTTTCTGCTGTTTGACTACGAGCAATAACTTCTTTAAGTGCTTTTTTTTCTTCTGTTGATAAATCTTCTTCTGTTCTATCTTGATTAGGATTTAAAAATTGTCTTACATTAATTGGTAATATAGGTTCTCTTTTTTTAGTTTTTTTCTTTGGTTTAGTTTCTTTTTTTTCTTGTGGTTTAACTCTTTCTACAGAAGATGATTTCTTTTTTTTTGGTTGAGGAATAATTAAACTTGCACCAGCCTGTATTTTATTAACATCTTTTATTTTATTAGCTGCAGCTAAGTCTTTAATAGATATACCTAGTTTTCTAGATATCGCACTAAGAGTATCGCCTTTCTTAATTTTATATTGCATTATCTTTCTTCCGTTGTTTCACAGCCAAACATATTAAAACTCATGTCGACTGCACTTGTGTAAACTTTTACAACATCTGTTTGGTTTAATGTTATACCTAAAACTATTGCTAGGGAATCATTAGCTGCTACTGATTTATCATAGTATATGTACTGTTTATCATCAGCACCTGCTCCAGCTACATGAACACTTAATCTAAAAGTAATAGCAGAACCTGTGCGATTTGCTGCAACAATAGAACTAACTGTTGTTTGTGTCATATCGGGTACTGTATAAAGAACAGTAACTGTTGTTGCTGCTGGGTCTACTTGACCTAATACTTTAAGATTATCAGCCATGTTTCATTCCCATTAATAAAAATTGATGTCTTTTAGATGCTTTGCTTGTTACTGTTGATTGCATCCTTTGTACTGTAATAATTTTAACATTTAAATCTTCGATAGCTGCTTCAATAGTTCTTCTAGTTAAGGCTTCATTATTAGAATCATATTCTACATTTGGTAATGGTAATGCTATTGTTTTAATATCAGCCATTATCTTTTACCATCTGGTCTAATATCTAATCTTAAATCTCCAACTCTCCATCCATAATCACTAGCATCACTTGATATTCTTAATGCAGCTTGTCTGCTTCTAGCTCTAGTATTTTCAAAAGTAGATTGCGGAGTTACATTAATTGTTTGTAAAGTTGATAAATCTTGTAACGGATAATCTCTACCCTTAATAGTAAAAGTAACTGTATCTGAAGTAGATTGTTGGTCTCTAAATTCTACATCTGGTATTAGCTTAGATATAAATGTAAATCTATCTCCATCTGGAGCTAAATCAAAATCACTTGATTCTATAAAAGCAGAAAAAGAATTGTCTCCATCGCCATGACCAATTTCATGACTGTAAATATAATTAATATTTGTATCATCATTTTTACTAGCTGCTAAAGGATTTTCAAATATAGATGCTTCATCCCAAGCTGTTCTTACAAAGTTATCTGCAGTTGTTCCTATAGACCATGTGCCTTCTAAATAATTATATAAAACATATTTGTCTATTTCTGTATTAGTGCCAGAAGGATAGAAAAACATTACTTCATTTACACCTTCATTAGCTGCTGCAAATACTTTAAATGCTTGGTCTTGGTTTAAATCAGACAATACATAATCTAATACTGTGCAAGGTAATCTTTGTGTAGAACCTGAATAGACATGAAATCCACTTCTATCCATAAAATAAACTCTACCATTAGCACTAACTGCTGAATTAGGAGATATTAAAGATGGACCTTCTGCTACTTCTGTAAATGAAAATATAAATGGCTCTCCAACAAAACGCATAGAGACTATACCTACATCAGTCCATATAAGTATTTCTTGTCTTGTTCTTAAAGCACCAATAATAATAGAGCCTTGTGATAACTGAACACCTCCAGCTTGGTTTGTTGCTGTAGGAGTCCAGTCAACAGCACTTTCTCTATCTGAAAATCTTACTAATAAAGGGTCAAGTACAGAAGAACCTATTGGATTACAGCCAAAAGCTATAACATGCTTGTCTACATCAGACATCATTATTTGCAATACTTTTGTAGGCACATTGCTAGCACCTGATTCTGCAGATAATAAAGTTGCTCTAGTTGTTGCTCCTTCAGACTTATCCCAAAAATATATTTGGTCTGCTCTAGGAGCTGCTATCAAATCATCTCCAAAATTATCTATGGACCACAATCTTAATTGGTTGATAGATGAAAGGTCTTCTGCTGAACCAAATGTTCCTGAACCCCATGTATTTACACCCCAACCAGTACCTCTAACATAAATATCTAGACCTGTATTAATTTGATAAACGCCGTCAATACCAGAACCGCCATTTCCTGTATCACTTCCATTAGCTGCAACAGCATCTCCACTAGAGTCTTTTGCAATAAAAGTATATGTATCAGCACTTGTAACTGTTTCTATTTGATATTCTTGATTAAGTACCTCGGCAGTAATTACACCACCTAAACTAACTGCACCAGCAATAGTAACAAAATCACCATTAACAGCTCCATGGTCATTATCTGTAGCTATAATTGTGCTAGAGCCATTAGTAGCTGCAAAAACAATTCCATTAGTAGTTGTGGCTCTTATAGGAGTAATGTCATAAAAAACATTACCAGTTAAATTGTAAAGTTTTTGATTAGTGCCTATACCTATAAAGGCGTCACCACCAGAAGCTTTATATGGGTACATTTTTCTAGCTGTTCCTATAAATCCATTATCGCTGTATTTTTCCCAACCGCCTATTCTTTCAGGTTTACCTTTACGAAATCTAACTTTATCAGCATCAAACCAACCACCTTCATTACTATAATTAGTACCTTCTTTGTTTATTCCTGGTTTAAATATATATTTAGATAAAGGCATGGGTTACACCTCGTGCCATTTTTTGCCTTCAAATAACAAGGCTTCTGCTTCCCTTCTTCTTACTAATCCTTCTAAAACTTTACCGCCTGCTTTGTTCCAACGCTTTATCTGTGCAGGTACATCTTCATAGTCACCTTTGTTTAATACCTTAAGCATCGAAGACGCATTTAAATTTCCGCCACCTAGATTAAATGTCCATGAAACCAAAGCATCAAACTGATTTTGATGTAATGGAACTGTTACAGATTCATCTACTATTTCTTCAAATATAGATATGTCTTCTTCTAATAGTTTATCTGCTTGTTGTTGTGTAACTAAATCACCTTCTTTAACATCTGCAGTATGTCCATAACCTATTGTCCAAACATTTGCTGCACATTTGTATGCGTTATATTCGCATCCTTCAAATTTTTTAATTAGTGATAATCCTTCTTGTGATATTTTCATATCTTTATTCCTCAGTTTTTGTAGTAACTGTTCTATAATAGACAACAACTTCTTTAAGTTCATTTATATACCTCTTTAACTCTTGCATATTATATGCCATAAGTTCGTAATCAGGCACAGACATAGCTAAGAATACCACTTGACCTTGCTCTTTCTCAACTCTAATTAAAAACTCATCTAAATTTTTATCTGAAACAACATACCAATAAGGTTCTTTTAAATCTATTTGTCTTGGTAATATAGGTTGTACTATAGTTCTTTCTATAGGTTTAGAGATAACCTCTATTTGTTTACTTGGTATTAGGCTGCAACTGCAAGCCATCATCAAGACTGTCAATGTTACGACTATCTTCTTCGATGCTATCAAATACATTTTTTGTTCCTTTGTTTACTCTAGGCTCTATAAGTCCAGGTTTTGCTGCTGCTAATCTACTTAAATCATGTCTTTTAAATATATCAAGATATCGATTCATTTCTAATTCTATTTCTTGATTTCGTGATTGTATAACTAATAAGCCTTGTGTCTGTGTAGCAAAGTCATTCTGTAATGATTCTATTGCTAATTTTTGTTCTTGGTCTCTTAATTCAAAAGCTTGATTTAAAGCAGATAGTTTAGAATTTTGATTCCATAATAATAGTGTTGATAAAACCAACATCATTATAATTCCTATTAATATTTTACTCATAAGTATATATTTCCAATGCTTTAGTTTTACCTTTTACTTTAATAGATTCAAGTTTTTTAAGATGATATCCGCATAAACTTTCAGTAGATTCTCCAATTAATAAATCTACATTTCTTTCTTTTGTAGCACTTTCTAATCTAGCTGCAGTATTAACAGCATCCCCAATAGCAGTATAATCAAATCTAGATTCTGAACCCATATTTCCAATTACTGCATCTCCTGTATTTATTCCTATTCCTATAGCTATAGGTGGCAATCCTTCTGCTTGTAGTTCTACATTCAAAGTGGACATATTTTTTATAATATCTAAAGCACATTCAAATGCTATTTTTGGATGATTAAGTAAATCTAAAGGTGCATTAAAGATTGCCATCATTGCATCACCTATATATTTATCTACCATTCCACCATGCTTTTGTACTGCTGACTGTTGTGCAGTTAAAGCTTTGTTCATTATATAAGTTACTTTTTCTGGTTCGAGAGTTTCCGACATAGAGGTAAATCCCCTAACATCAGTAAATAAAAAGGTAGCACATCGTTTTTCTCCACCTAGTTTTAATAATTCAGGATTCTTTTGTAATTGTTTTACTTGTCTTGGGTCAAGATAATGTTCAAATTGTTTTTTAATTTGTTGTCTTAATTTATATTGTTCTCTAAATCTAAGATAAAAAGCTGTAGAAGCTGTTATAAATTGTGATATTAAAGCCCAAGTTACATCTATAAGAATACCTTTTTGTATTAAGTAATAACCGCTAAATGCCGTTACAAAAAATAATATACTGGTAAATAGTATTCCTGTAGTTATTCCTAAAATATTTATTAACATCCAAGCTAACAAAACTGTTGTTGCTAAGATTAATATTTCTATAGCTAAAGCCCAGTCAGGAATGTAAGGACTATCTTGTATTAATAAAGATTCTGCTAAAGCAGCTTGTATTTTATGTGGTTCTAATAATCCAACTGGCGTTGCAATTTGTGGCATTACTCCGTTAGCTGTAACTCCTACAAATACATATTTATTAGCAACATCCATTTCTTGTAAATTTGTTTGTGGTGTTTCTATCCAACTAATCCATTTACGACCTAAGCTATCTGTTTTAACTGGTGGTATTCCTCGTATTGATATCTCTTGAATACCATTATCATTTGTAGTGATAATATAAGTTTTTGCTCCTGTTAATCCTTTTAATACTTGTGTACCAAAAGAAGCTATCCATCCATCAGGAGTTCTTACTAATAAAGGTATGCGTCTAACAAGTTGGTCAACTTCGGTGGGAGCAATGGCTAATCCCTGTAATGTATTATTTGCTAGAGTGTTCAGGTTTTCCTTGACTCCCTCAGATACTATACCACCAATATTGTTACCTTTAATAACTGTGCCTGTAGTTTGAGGAAAGTTACCTTTACCATCTTCAAACATAGCAATAACAGAATTTCCATATTTTAATGAATTAGCAAAGTATTCATCTCCACCTAATCTATCTGCTTGTGGAAAAGATATAACCCATCCAACTCCTAAAGCACCTTTATCTATTAAAGTATTATGTATTTCTCCTAGTCTTTTTCTAGGAAAAGGATAACCACCTTCTTTCTCTACATCATCTTCTGTTATGTTAAGAATAACAAAGTTACCTGAAGTTTCTTGTTGCTTAACAAAAGAATCAAATGTTTTTAGTTTTAATATTTCTGTTGGTGTTGATTGATATAACATCGGCAACATTAACATTATAAGTATTATGAATATTAGTTTCTTCATTAATCACTCTGAGTGATAGTTATATACGAATCACCGCCTCCGTTTACTTTAATAATATTACTTACACCATCTTGTATAAAAATAACTGTATAAGAATTACTACCATTTAAATCTATTTGCACAGACTCATTAACACTTCTTCGTAAACTTACAAGATTTCCTGTTATAAAAGTTGTTATTTGTGTATTAGGGTCTTTACCTAATAATGTACCAGATATTTGTGTGCTAGTAGCTTGTGCTAAAACATCTTCTTCTTTGCTTATAGCTAATGAATCTAATACATTAAGTAAATCTTCTAAATAATTAACATCTAAATAGTTTATATCAAGTTCAGTAAATTCTAACTCATCTTCTCCTAAATAATCTTCTGCAAGATAATCTATATCTAAATCATTAAAATCTAAAATATTAATTGTTTTTCTTGTTATCTGTTCTTCTATAACTATTTCTTTTTTTGGAGGAGTAACAATTAACATATTGTCAATCATGTCTAAAGTTAAATCTAATATTACAGGTTTGCTTGGTTTAGATTCAAATACGCTTACTGTAGTGGCTTCGTAGGGTTTATTTAATAAAACACTACCCATTGCAGTAACTACTTCTATCTCTCCACTAGACAATCCTAGAGCGTCTGGTAGAAGTATTATTAGTGACCTTCCTAGCTCATCTACTGTTGCAGTAAAGTCTGTACCACGAATAGCTATATTTGCCGTAGGTGTCTTTAATGTAATATTTTGTTTATCTATGCGGTTGAGATTGCCTGTAATAAATCTAGCTGTACCTAAACCAAAAGTTAAAGCCATTTTTGCTTTGCTTGGGTCAGGGTCATAAATGTATTCATCTATAGTAAGCTGTGAGTGTTCTGTCAAGCTTACTTTACTATCGTCTAAAAAAGTAATAGCCATACGACCATTAGTCGTTATAGCTTCATCATTGCTTTGTATGGCAAATTTCAAATTAGCATTGTAAGGTTTATCTCTTACTATTTGTGCTGAACCATTAAGTTCAGATATATCGCCTATATCAACAGCTTGTGCTTGTACCTTGGTCGTTTTGAATGACACACA
>TARA_B110000858_G_scaffold2862_1_pt1 | contig 12585 bp, 8 predicted proteins | sample TARA_B110000858 | Tara Oceans TARA_B110000858 (sample SAMEA4398247) | marine metagenome | biome: Polar Biome; feature: [SRF] surface water layer (ENVO:00010504); material: water (ENVO:00002006), including particulate matter (ENVO:01000060) such as... | depth 5 m | reverse complement strand
AGTTGAATATAAATTAAAAAAAAATGCAGTTATAATGGGTTCAAAAACATATATGTCATTGCCGGTTAAAAATTTAAAAGATCGTATTAATATTGTAATAACAAGAACGGACGAACATGATGAACTTTATAAAATAAATAATATAATTAAATTTGCTTCTATAGATTTGGCATTATTGTATTGCGAAAACAATAATGATATTGAAAAAACATATATTATAGGAGGATCTTATTTATACAATTATTTTTTAAAAAATATAAAATCAATTAATTGTATTTATTTAAGTATTATAAAAAACCATTATGAATGCGATAAGTTTATAAATATAGATAGTATATTTTCAAATTTTAATTTAGTAAAAGATTTAAAATATAATAATGAAGAATATGTATCATATTTATGTTATAATAAAATATAACACAAAAAAGATTCAATATATATAGGTTCGCGTCCTTTATTTGTTAAATTTAATTTGTGTTCAATATCTGCAGCTTTTTGAATAATATCTATATCAATTTTTTTTACAGTATATATATAGTCATGTAATATATCTTGAATAGTAATATTATATTGAAAGCAATTATATGACATTTTTCTAATATCATCTAAATTATTTTTTTTTTTATTATATTTTTTGATAAAATTATATATTGGTGGAAATTTCAAATTACAAAAATCTTCAGTAATTAAATGAGGTTCTTTATCTTCTATTTCAGAAATAAACAATGAAAATATTAAATTTCTACAATTAGATTTGAGTAAAAAATTGTTTAATTTTTTATTTAAAATATTTTTAAAAATTTCATCTATTTCGCAAGTTTTAAATAGAGGAATTCTAAAAAAAGTAAAGCGACTTTTGATAGCATCTTCTATAGTAGAAATTTTAAATGTCGTGCATATAAAAAAAACATTAGATGAATATTTTTCTAATAATATTTTTAAAATTGAAAATTGTTCTTTGAGTAAATCTATATGTTTTATGATAATTAAATGTTTTCCATTATGTATATTTTTAATTTTAATTAAATATCCAATAAAACTTGTTAATAATTCATAATTTTTAGAAAAATTTGGATTAATTAAATTAATTTCAAAAAAAAATCTATTTTCATAATATGTAATATTTTTCCCCCATATATTTTCTGTTTTAAATATGGTAGAAATATTAAATTTTTTTTTAATTATTTCATCAATAAAAAAATCAAGAGGGAATCCATTATTACAATAAAGTAAAATATTATAGTTATATTTTATGATAAAATTAAAAGCATTATTTAATTCATTTTTAGATTCTATTATACTGAAAAAATTATTTTGAATATCATTCATTATTATATGTAAATTATATATGATTTATATAAAAATAACTATTTGTTTTAATATATTATGAATAAAAATCCTTATAAAATTTTAGGAGTAACGAAAAATTCATCAATTGATGAAATTAAAAAAATGTATAAAAAAATAGCATTAGAATGTCATCCTGACAAAACATTAAATGAATCGGAAAATATAAGAGATATAATGAATATAAAATTTAAAGAAGCAACAGAAGCATATAAATTATTAACAAATAATCCAAATATTGATTATAATAATTACTGGGATAGTTATGATTTTACTAGTAATTATGAAGAAAATTATAATTATAATGATTGGATAAATATATTTTCAGACTTTGTACACACAAATGATGATGCGAAGAATTATATTAGTAATATAGCAAAGGTATTTAGAGATAATAATATAATAAAAAATAAAAAATTTTATAAATTTACAAAAATCCCTATTATACATAAAATAACATTAAACGTATCTTATAAAGAATTAATAACTAATACAAAAAAAAAGTTACGATTATTATTAAAAGATATTGACGAACCAGTTTATATTAGTATTAATTGTTTAGATTCATTTCCATTTATAGATAAAATATATATAGATGACGACGATGTAACACATGAAATAAATATTAAAATTAAAATAATAAAATGTAAAGATTTTATATATAAAATAGTAGATAATAAAATTAATATTTATTATAAAATAAAATATAATTTATATGATTATCTGAATGGTTATAAAACACATATTAAATATATAGATGATACTTATTTAGATATTGATATACCAGAATTTATTTCAAAAAGGTATGAAATAGAGAATAGAGGTATAAACGGTGGGTCATTATTTATAAAAATTAAATTTAATAATAAGAAAATAAATAATAAATATTGGAATGAATTAGATAATAACGAAAAGGAATCGTTTAATAGATTGTTGTTTAATATTTTAAATTAATTTTGTAAATAAAAGTGATATATAAATATAACACTTATAATCATATAATATAATGAATTTATCGGATATTAAATTTATTGATTTATTTTGTGGTATTGGTGGTTTTCATCAAGCACTTTGTAAATATAATTCAGAATGTGTAATGGCATGCGACATAGATGATAAATGTAGAGAAATTTATGAATTAAATTATGGTATTAAACCCGAAAAAAATATTAAAAATATTGATGAAAAAAAAATACCAAATTTTGATATATTATGTGCTGGATTTCCGTGTCAACCTTTTTCAAATGGTGGCAAAAAAGGGAATTTAAGTGATCCTCGTGGGACTTTATTTGAAGATATTTTGAGAATTGCAAAAGAAAAAAAACCTAAATTTATGTTTTTAGAAAATGTTAAATATATAAAAAATATTGAAGGGGGTAAAACATTTACACATATTATTAAAAGAATTAATGAAACAGGGTATTATATTAATAAAGAAGATACTATATTCGAATTGAGTCCGCATAATTTAGGTATTCCACAACAACGCGAAAGACTTATATTTGTATGTATTAGAAATGATATATATAATAAGGATAAAATTATAAATTTTAAATTACCAAATATACAAATTGATTTTGATAAAATAATTGAAAAAGATAAAAATATAACAGATAAATATAAAATCCCTAAAGATATAGAAAATATTTTAAATGTATGGGATGAAATGATTAGAATATTTGATGAAAATGAAACATTAAGTCCAACAATATTGTGCAATGAATTTTATAAAATATATACAGAAGACGAATTTAATAATATTGCACAATGGAAACAGGATTATATAAAAAGGAACAAACCAATATATTATAAATATAAAAACAAATGGGACGAATGGTATACTAAACATAAAGAAATTATACAAAAAAAACAAATTAATGGTAAATTAGAATGGCAAACAGGAAAAAAAAAATCAAATGATACAATATGGAATTATTTTATTCAACTTAGACAATCTGGTATTAGAGTTAAAAAAACAAATTATTTTCCAACATTAGTTGCTATTGTACAGACACCAATTTATGCTAAAGAAAAAAGATATATAACACCTCGTGAATGCGCGAGATTGCAATCATTTCCAGATAATTTTATTATCCATAAAGAAGATAGTATAGCATATAGACAGTTTGGTAACGCGGTTAATGTAGATGTTGTAAGTTATATAATAGATCTTACATTAAATACATATTCATTATAATAGTAATTTTCTATTATAATAAGTATCATATATCACAATTATTATATTTTTTCGCATTGTTTTATTAATAAAATTATATAAAGATATTGTAATATTAATTATTATAAAGTAGATATGCCACCAAGAACCGTTAAACCTAAAACTGTTACAACACCCGCACCAGAAACTCCTATTAAAAAAGATGTTGTTGATAAGGTAAAAAAAGAAGTAAAAAAAGAAGAAGTTGTTGTAAAAGAAGAAGTTGATAAAACTTCCGATGGCGTAGTTGAAGAAAAACTATTAGGTGATACACTTATCACAGAACTAACTGACAAAATTAGTTCTGTTCAGCTTGAAATGAAATCAATTCATCAAACTCTAAAACTTCTAACAAAAGAATATGAAAAACAAAAGAAAGTAATCGCAAAAGTTCAAAGAAAAAGAGAAAATGCGAAAAAATCTCCATCTGGATTCGCAAAACCATGCAAAATTTCTATTGAATTATGTAAATTTGTAGGTATCCCAGAAGGTTCTGAAAGATCAAGAACAGATATTACAAGATTTATTAACGCGTATGTAAAAGAAAAGAATCTAAATAATCCTGAAAACAGACGCGAATTTTTCCCCGACGAAAAACTTCGTTCTATTCTTAATGTAACAGATAAAGAAAAAGTAACATATTTCATTCTCCAAAGACTAATCGCGCATCATTTCCCTCTAAGTATTAATAAACAAAATGCTCTAGCGGCACAAGCGGCACAAGAAGCACTTGCTCTATCATCTGCTCAAATTGCGAAATAAATAAATTTTTTTTATATAAATATTATTAAATTATAATATTTAATGAATACATTTATATCGCCAACCAATAAAGAAAGGTTATTAATTGGATGTACTAAATTACTATCCGATAAATTAAAAATAAATGTTGATAAAAATGATTTAGATATTACGATAACGCAAATAATTAATTTGATTAAAGATAAATATTCGAATGATACGAATATAGAAATAAAAACACTTAATAATATTTGTTTAACAAATGTTAAAAATTATTATTCTAATGAAACTGGTGACGAATCATTATTACAAAATAAAATAAGCAATTTAGAGTTAAAAAGAAAAAACATATTAAATAATTATAATAATAATATTATTAATTCAATAAATAATAATAAATCATTTGTAATATCGTCATTAAATAATATTTCTAATAATGAATTCGATTTAGCAAATATTCATTTACAATATTCTGATTTTTCATTTAAACCTAATAAATTAATTTTACCAAAATATATTAATAATATTATGCCATATATTTCGCTTAATATATATATTAACGATAATATATTAACATATAATTATATATGTTCATTTAAAAATGATATGTGGGATACGTGGACAACATCTGACGATTATATATTTAAATTATACGATAATAAAATTCATTATTCGTTTACAGATTATAATAATAATTTAATAAATTTTGATTTAACTAAATTTAATATAAAAAACATTAAATTAATAAATAATTTAATATTTATAAATATTGATAGATATATTAATTATTTTGAAAATAAAGACTATTTAATTATAGAAAATACTAAAAAAAAATATAGAAAAAAAATTAATAAAATTATTGATTATGATATAATAATTGAAGATAATGACGATCCATATTTCTTAGAGAATTTATCAAATTCTCAAATTATATTATATGAAAATCAATTTTCATTAATTATGAACTATTATACTAAATAGTCTGTAATACTAGTAAATAAGAATACAATTAGTGAGATTGTTGATAACTTATATTTATAATCTAATTTTTCTTCATCATTTAATTTTGTACTATTACTTTCTACTAATTTTTTATCACTATTTTTTAAATAGAAATATATTATTGCTATAAATAGTAAAAATGTAAAAAAGTGTGTGCTTATTCCATAATAATTAATATGCAAATTAATATAATTAAATAAAATTCTCATTTTATAATTGTCTAAATTTACATAAATTATAAATAAAGTTAATACAATTATATAAATTGAAATAAATGATATTATTAATATGTTAAATGATTTTATTAAATCAGAATCTAATAAAAAATTTGTTATTAATAATGTTATTTGTCTAATTACAAAAATTAAAACAATAAATATAATTTTATCAGTATTTGTTATTTCTAAAACATTATCTGGATTTAAATCATTGACTTTTACTGAATTATAAAAATCATCATCAATTTCTTGATTTGTTTTAATATTGTTTTTTAAATTATTAATATATTTATTCCATATTCTACTAAATATATTATCATTATTAAATTCGTTAAAATTTATTTTATTCCCATCATTTGTTACAAAATTTACATCATTATTAGTTTTACTTTTATTTATTAATCTATTTTCAATATCAATTATTTTTTTAAATAAATTATCATATATATTATATTTATAATTGTTAAATATACTTTTTTCTATATTTAATTTACTATTTATACTATGTATAGTATTTTCGTCATTTTTAAATATATCATTTATTTTATTTATTGTACTTTTTATTAATATTTTTAGTGTGTTTGTTGTTTCATCTTTTATATTTTTTCTCTCTTTCTCATACACTTTCTCTCTCTCTCTCTCTTTCTCTCTCTCTCTCTCTCTCTCGCTATTTGATTGAGAATCATCACTACGATTAAAAGAATAATCAAATGAATAATCATTATTATTATCATTCGGTGAAGATAATCTTCTTTTTTCTTCTTTATTTTTATAAATAATATCTTTCTTTTCACCCTCTTTTTTAACTATATTATCTATTTCGGTTTGTGATTCATTAATTATATTTTCAACTTTTTTTACTATTTTTTTAATAGTCATTTGAACATCTTTAATATTTTGATAATAAATATTTAAATGTTTTCTAAATTTATCGTCTATTTTAGATATTTGTTCGTCTATATTATGAATTATTTCTATTTTTTTATTATTATCCCCATCATATATAACTTTTAATATATTATCATCATTCAAAATTATTTTTTTGACTTCATTGAAACAATTTTCAATATTATCTAACGATTTTAAAATACCATCATTTTCGTTAAATATATTATTTGTAAGTTTAGTATTAATATATTCTGATTCCTTATCTAATTTATCATTTTCATTTTTTATGTATGTTAGATAGTCATCTGAACCACTTTTAGAACTATCATTAAATTGTTTCATACCATTATAAAAATCTATATCTTTCAAATTATTCTTTATTTCTTTTACAATTGATATCAAACTACTATCAGATTCTTCATAATATTTTGTAATATATTTACTATTTATAGATAATTTATTTTTAATTTCTTGAAACTGTGATATTAATTTATTTTTATCTTCATCGCTAAGTGATATATCTAATTCTTCGTCGTCAGATGAAGAATTATTTTTATAATTATTTTTATAATTTTTTTTATAATTTTTTTTATTCTTTTTATTCTTTTTTTTATCAAACATTTTCGTTACCTTTTTTCCTTTTTTTTTATTTTCATATTTGTCATCTTTATCATCTTTATCATCTTTGTCATCTTTGTCATATTTGTCATCTTTATTATTATTCTTATTATCATCTATATTATTTTGTATTAATTGTGATGATGACGATGATGATGGCGATGACGGTAATGATTGTGATGATTGCGATTTTGGTGAAGAAGGTGATGTTAATTTATCATTTAAATTTTTAAATTCATTTATAGCAAATTCTTTTTCTTCTTCAGAATTATCATCTAATGCGCCACCACTAAATAACATATTTATTGTATTTTTATAAAATCCATAATTTCCTCCAGACCCTCCTGACATAGTATCGTCATCGCTTGTATGAGATGAACTACTTTCATAATTCGTTTTTTTTTTTTCTTTCATACTAATTATTTTTGTTAATAACATATTTACCTTAGAGTTATTATTAACATTTTTTATTTCTTTTAATTTTTTTTCAATTTGTATAAATTCGGCATCAGATATTTTTGCTTTATATCTTAAATTATCTATTTCCATTTCTATATTTTCAATTTCATTTTCGGTATTATTATCAATTTTATTATTATCACCATCATTTTTATTATCATTATTTGAAACATCAGGAACTATACTTATAAATGAACCTAATTTATTTTTAACATATTCTAAATGTTTTATAATTTTATCACCTTCTTCGTTATTATTAGTTAATAATTCGACATAATTACTAATTAATTCATTAAACGATTGATTATTTTTAATAATTAGTTTATCTGCTTTTTGTATATTTCCAACAAATCTTCTATAAGTTAAATTGTTATAATTTTTACTTTTTTTAGTATCAATTTTTTTAATATTTTTATTAATTTCGACTAATTCATTTATTTTTTTTATATATTCTGATTCATTTATTTTTTTATCGAGTTTGTCAATTTTAGTTTCCAATATTGATTTTTCATTTAAAAGATTTGTATAAATATAATTTTCCAATATTTCATTTATAATAAATTCTCTAATTGGGTCATGTAAATCTGAAATTTTATCCATACTCTATCTAAATTAAATATTACTTTTTCTAATAATTCATTGCAATAATTGATGTAAAAATCCATACAGCAAATGTATAATTTGATATCATATTTATAATTTTATTTTTTTGTGTATAATCATAATCAATATCATTATCATTATTAGTATTATTTGATTTCAAAGCAATTGGAATTAATGAAAATACTATCAATAATATTGAATGTATAAATAATCTATTATTTCTACTGAAACTTGCTCCAGGTATTATATAAAAATAATATAGTGAATTTGCCAATGTTGAAAAACCAGTGTTGCCATAAATTATAGAATTTATATTATAATTATAAGTAATATTTACAATACATAATATTATAAATAAAAGTGTTAAATATATTATTGTATATAAAATATAACTATTAATAAAATTATTAGAATAATTCATATTTATAGACCATTCTATTAATTTTATACATATTAATCTAAGTATAAAAGTAATTATAATAAATAATATTTTATCTTCTTTAGTAATATTTAAAGTTTTTGTTGGATTTACTATATTATCAATATCATTTAAAACTGTTTTATATTTTGATATTTTTGTAGTATCTGAAGTTTTTTTGTTATCTGAAATATTTTCAAGTTTATTTGAATAATCGTCAAGATAATTTGTACTTCCTCCTACAAATTTATTAGTCATATCTTTAATGATTTCGTTTTTCTCATTAATTTTATTATTATCTAAATTATCATTTGTTTTATTTTCTAAAATAGATAATATTCTTTTATTTAATTCTTCCAATTTAGTTTTTTTATTTTGTGGATAATTTTCAGAATCTATATCAACTTTTGATAATATATCGTGTAATTTTACAATTTTTTTATATATTTTATCTTTTTGTTCTCTATTTTCACTAATTTTTTTTAATGTATGCATGAAGTTTTTTAATTCTTTTGGATCTTCGACAATTTTATTAAATCGTTTATAATATGTCCATCTTCTAATATTAAATTTTTTAATCATTTTATCATCAAATAATTCATTTAATATATTAAATCTCTCACTTTTTATATTTGGGGGTTTTAGATCACTTGTTTTTGACCAATTAACACCCATAATATTTAATATTTTGTTATATTCTCTTTTGTTATAATATAAAAAAATAAATAAAATTATATTTTACCACTTGTTAAAAATATTGCATAAATTATTCCAATTATTAATATCACTGATATTAATAATATCATTATAATACTATATTTTTCTTTAAAATAATAATGTAATAATTTTAAAATTAATAATGTTAATAATAACCAAAAAATCATTATTATATTACTAATTGTTTTAACATTGTTATTATTGTAAGGTTGCCATGTTTCTTCCATTGTTGAAATACTATTATATAAATCTTTAATGTTTGAACATTTAATATTTTTATCAGGACCACATTTATATTGAGTATTTGGATCTATTTTTTCAATAATACTCGATTTTTCATCAACAATTGTTGAAAATATATTTATACTTGTAGTATTTCCTTTATTATTAAAATCAAATGGAAAATAAACAACAGGTAAATTATTTAATGGTAAAAAATTGATATTATCTACATTATTTAAATATTCTTGATAATTTTCAGAATTGCCTATTAAATATATATTTTCTAACATATATCTATTACTATTATTTAATATATTTTATTAAAAATATTATAATTATATATATTATAATTAAATAAATAAAAATATAATTTACTTCATTTATTTTTGTATTTAAATTTATTATATTTTCTTTTTTTTCATATATTTTTTCTTCTTTTTTTGTATCAATATTTTTCAATAAATAAATTATTATATTCTTAATATTTATTAATCTTTCATTATTCATTTTCATATTTGCCGAATTATCATTTTTGTAAAACATATTGAATATTTGTGTTTTTAAAGTTATTAATTTTAATTCATTTTTTTCTTCGTCTTCGTCTATAATATATATATTTTCATTATTATCATAATATTTAAACAAAATATCGTTATATTCTTCTTTTATTTCGTTTACATATATTTTAAGTTTATTTAATATATCGTCAAAATTAGAATATTTTATTAATATATCGTCTTCACTATTATAATTTAAATTTATATAATGAATAAAATTTTTATTTGTTATAATTTCATTATTAATTAAATTTAAATATTTATCTATATTTAAATAATTTATTCTAATTATATTTTCTATTTCTTTAGTCAATACTTTTTTGTCATAATTTGTATTATGAATATCACATTCATTATTATTTAAATTTTTTTTATCATAACATATTATTGATAATTTATTATAGTCATTTATTATATCAGTTAAATTTTTATTAAAATTACTTAATATATTTTTATAATATAATACATTTTCGTTTTTTTTATTACGAGGATATATAATATCATCGTAATATGGATTTTCTTTATTTAGATTATTATATATATTAATTAAATATAATGATATTCTATTCGTTTTCTTATTTAAATAATATTTATTTTTAAATATTAAATCTAATTTATTCAAATAAGATTGATATAATGTAATAAAATTATTTATATATTCTGTAATTTGTTTTTTCAATTTAAAATTATTATCAATTTCGTTATTATAAATAATATCAGATAATGTATTGTCGTCATCTATAATTTTACTTAGTAAATATTGATTAATAATTATCATATTTATAAATTCTTCAATTATATTATCAACAATATAATTATATTTATTTATTTCATTATTTGTATTATTTGCATTTATATAGTCATTAAATAATGAGTCTTTTAAATAAGTAATGTTTTCCTTATCATCAATTTCTTTATTATCATAACTTTTCTTAAGTATTATTGTATTATATAATGTATTTGTTAATAGATTTTTTAATCTTTCTTTAATTTTTATTATTAATATCTTAATATTATCATATTTTTTATTTGTATATATTATATTATATAATATGGTATTTGGTATATTATCATTAAATTTTGTATTTTTAATATCTTTCAATAAATTTTTTAATTCTGAACTATCTACATTATAAATTACTGTATTTTTTATAATTGCTTTAATTTTATTATAATGAATTACTGAACAGTCATTTATATCGTAAAATATATTATCAAAGTTCGTTTCTAAATTATAATCAATATTTTCTAAATTATTATTACAATCATTTTCATAATTTTTTAAATTTTCTGGAAAATTTATAATTGCATTTTCTTCTGTTTTTAATAATATAATATTTTTATTAAATAATACATTATTTATAACAGATACAAATGAATTTTTCGCATTAATACATAATGTATTATTAGTATTTTCATATATATAAAATTCATTTTCTAATATTTTATTAAAATTAAAATTAATATTATTAATATTATTTTTATAAATATATTTTGGATTATTTATAATATAATTGTTTACTATTTTGTTAAATGTATCATTACTTATTAATATTAATATTATTATATATAAACAGAATAATGGTATTATTATATTATATTTAATTCTAAGTCCAATATTTTTATTATAATAATTAATTCCTATATTTACAATAAATATAGATAATAAAAATACACCTATTATAAATAATAATCCTTCAGTATTTTTTCTAAATATACTTTTTCTATCGCTTATATAAAATTCTTTATTATCTACTTTTTTAATAAATTTGTTATTTGTTATATTGTTATTATTAATAATTTCTATATTTAATTTATCTATTGTTTTTGTTATTTTTTGCACAATTATACTAGAAATAATTTCTTTATTTTCAAGTGTTTTTATATCTATATTAGTTATTATAGAATCATATAATTCTTTTTCGCAATTTTTATTATCACCATTGTTATTATATTTAATAATTATATACTGTTTTATTAATTTAATAATTAATATTTTTATTTGTTCTATTATATTTGCGTCTTTAACATTATTTTTATCCAATAATTCAATTATATTTTTTTCTATTTCTGATATATATTCACTTGGTATATTATTATAATTATTTAAATTATTTGGTAAATTATCGTTTTTAGTTATATGGGTTTTATTGCTTTCTAAGTCTATACTCTTTTTATATTCTATTTTTTCAATATATTTATAATGTTCTGATACTCCAAATAGTTTATTAATATATTGAGATATTAAGTTTTTATTATCAGAAAACTCATTTTTATCAACAATAATATTATTTATTTTATAATTATATAATATCAATATATTTGTAATATAGTATATTACACCAATATAAATAAATGCATAAAATATAAAATAACTTAATTCCATATATTTTATATTTTTATCAACTTCTATTATTTCAAAATCTGGTATATTATAATTGTTAATAATAGTTATTAATCTGAAAATTACAAGAATACTAAATATAGATAATGTTATGTATAAATTTCTTTTATTTATGTTATGATTATATAAACTAATTATATCATAATATTTCAAATTTAATAATTTAAATATTATTA
>TARA_B110000858_G_scaffold5436_1_pt1 | contig 12605 bp, 10 predicted proteins | sample TARA_B110000858 | Tara Oceans TARA_B110000858 (sample SAMEA4398247) | marine metagenome | biome: Polar Biome; feature: [SRF] surface water layer (ENVO:00010504); material: water (ENVO:00002006), including particulate matter (ENVO:01000060) such as... | depth 5 m | reverse complement strand
AAACCACTCACCGTTGCGAGAATTACCCAAATGCCTACCTGACCTGATTGTCCAAACAGAAGTGCGCCGCTACCAAACAGCAGACTGTAAATAGTGATCGAAACCAGGATTGACAGTACTACCCCATTTCTGATTTCACGCTGAAATTTCGTACCGTCATCACCTACGGGACGAACAGAGGTAGCGAATGATTGTAGAACTTCATCCGATTCTGGCTTTGTCAGTAGAGTAACGCTCACCCAGCCGATCGTCGTCAATAACACACTAAATAGGAATGTCTCCCAGGGAAGAAGTTTATGAGCGACGAACACTTCCATGGTAATACTGACAACGAATGAGAAAACCATCGCAGAAATTTCACTCCAGGCATTAACCCGATACCAAAACCAACGCACTATGAATAAGAGGCCAGTGCCCGCGCCGATCGTTAACACCAGCCGAAATGCCTGAAAAGCTGACTCAAGAAGAAGTGCGATAATTGCCGCCATGGCCATCAGCATGATCGTTGTAATTCTTGCAACCAGGACTTGTTCGTTGGCGCTTGCATCATGACGTAAGAAGCGCACATAAACGTCATTAACCACGTAGGATGCACCCCAATTTAAGTGTGATGAAACCGTAGATATGTAAGCAGATACCAGCGATGCGACAACAAAACCCAATACGCCGGTCGGTAACAAGCTGAGCATTGCGGGGTACGCGAGATCATGACCAATAATGCTGGGATCGACATGGGGTAGTGCAATACGCAAACTATCGAGATCCGGAAATACAACAAGAGACGCAAGCGCAACGATAATCCAAGGCCAAGGTCTGATTACATAGTGCGCGAAATTAAAAAATGCGGTTGCCGCAACCGCGTGATCTTCGTTTCTCGCTGCGAGCATGCGTTGCGCTGTGTAACCGCCACCGCCAGGTTCTGATCCTGGGTACCAAACCGCCCACCACTGCACCGCAAGCGGAACCAGCAATAACGGAATCCAAATTGAGGGGTCACTGAAATCCGGAAAAATGGATATTTTTCCTGCCACGGCGGCATGCGATATCAGGCCATCGAGACCGCCTACCGCCTCATTATCCAGTGCAAACCAAGCCGCAATAAATGCACCAGTGATGGCAGTAACGAACAGCAAAATATCGGTCAGCACTACTCCGACGAATCCGCTCGCCGCACAAAAAATGACGGTAACGAGCCCGGCCCATATAACAACCTCGGCGGGCGATAGACCCATCATTACGCCACCAATCTTGATCGCAGCGAGTGTTACCAGGCCGATAATCATGATGTTGTAGAACACACCGAGATAGATAGCTCTGAAACCGCGGAGAAAGGATGCAGCTTTTCCACTGTAACGCTTCTCATAGAATTCGATATCTGTTGTTACGCCCAGCCGGCGCCAGAGCCGTGCAAAGACGAAAGTGGTTAGCATGCCGGTAAGTAGGAAGCTCCACCAGGCCCAGTTACCGGCAACGCCTTGTGTCCTGACGATGTTAGTAACGAGATTCGGTGTATCTGTAGAGAATGTCGTTGCAACCATTGAAAGGCCAAGCAACCACCATGGCATGCGTCGATTACCGAGAAAAAAACTTTCACTGTCGCTCACGGCACCGCGATTCACAATCAGGCCGATGATCAGTGTCAGCGCCATAAAGCCTAAGATAATGGCAATGTCCAAACTTTGCAGAATCATTGATTGTGACCGAATCTTATTATTTGTTCAGTTTCGCATACACCGTAGCGATAATGGCCTACATTTTCGAAAACTGCTGGGCAATTGAGGTGAGTAGGGAAAATTCACTCCTTCATCTTGTAGGACTCTAGTCTGCTCGGTCGGTTTTGAAATAGGTAGGGTGACAGTGGCCTTAAAGCAAGATCACTGTCACCGTTGCCCGCCGTGACCTATAATCGCGCCGATCATGCTTGCCCTCACAAACATTGCCTTACGAAGAGGGCGCAAGGTCCTCATCGAGAAAGCCAGCTTCCAGGTTCATGCCGGGCAACGCATGGGTGTTATCGGGGCTAACGGTTGTGGTAAGTCATCTCTGTTTGCCATGCTGCTGGGCGATCTGGAGCCGGATGACGGAGAACTATCACTCGATCCCCAAAACGAGATTGCTCACGTAGCCCAGGAAAGTCCGCACGGCAGCGGCTCAGCCGTTGACTATGTGATGGACGGAGATCGTGAGCTTCGCGAAGTCCAGGCATTGATTGCCGCTGGCGAGGCCGATAAAGACAAACCAGATCTGCATCTACTTTATGAGCGGATGGAGGTAATTGACGGGTTTACGGCGGATTCACGTGCATCACGTTTGTTGCATGGATTGGGTTTCGCTGCGGACGAGTACCTCAGGCCGGTAAAGGAATTTTCAGGCGGTTGGCGCATGCGGCTTAATCTTGCACGCGCATTGATGTGTCGATCCGATATTCTATTACTCGATGAGCCTACCAATCACCTGGACCTGCCCGCCATCTTGTGGCTCGAGCGCTGGCTAAGGCGCTACGAAGGCATTCTTCTGATCGTTTCGCATGATCGGGACTTCCTCGATCAGGTATGTACTCGTATCGCCCATATCGAAAACGAGAAAATCAGCCTGTTTACTGGTAACTACAGTCAGTTTGAAACCTTGCGCGCCGAACAGCTCGCGCAGCAACATGCGATGTTCATGCGGCAGCAAAAGCAGATCAAACACATCCAGAGTTACGTGGATCGCTTTCGCTTTAAAGCCTCGAAGGCACGTCAGGCACAAAGTCGCCTAAAGATGCTCGAACGCATGGAGCAGATAGCGCCCGCGCACGTTGACTCGCCGTTTCGATTTCACTTCATCGAGCCGAAGAAGCAACCGCAGCATTTGTTGGGGTTGACGGATGCCGCTGTCGGTTATGGCGAAGACGTTATTCTGGGCGGCATCTGTTTGAATATTTCCGCTGGAGATCGTATCGGTCTGCTGGGCGTAAACGGTGCGGGCAAATCAACACTCGTTAAAGCACTGTCGACGGGTAGCACACTGCTGACTGGTGACAGAACTCTCAGCAAAGACACGAAAATCGGCTATTTCGCACAGCATCAACTGGAGCTATTGCGCCCGGAGCACAGCCCGATTGATCACCTGCGCGATTACGCACCGGAGGATCGCGAACAGGACCATCGCAACTATCTTGGCCGTTTCGGATTCAGTGGCGAGTGCATTTTTGAGCCCGTCAAACCCTTCTCTGGAGGCGAAAAAGCGCGTCTCGTATTGGCACTCATGATCCGTCAGGGACCTAATCTGTTGTTGCTCGATGAACCAACGAACCATCTCGATTTGGAAATGCGGCAGGCACTCAGTGTGGCGTTGATTGAGTACACGGGCGCCCTTGTCGTGATCTCACATGATCGACATCTGTTGCGTAGCGTCTGTGACGAATTGCTGATCGTTCACGACGGAGTCGTCGACCGATTCGATCTGAGCCTTAATGAATACCCCGCATGGCTGAAAGAACAGGAAGACAAGCCCAACCCGGTCGAGGCAAAATCGCAGTGCGAATCCTCTAAACCGATCAATAAGAAGCAGCAACGCCAAGAACAGGCGCAACGGCGACAGCGCTTGAAACCGATGTATGACAAGGTCCGAGACATCGAAAAAGAGCTGGCAACCTGTCGGGCGCAGTTACATAATTTTGATAATCGTCTGGCGGATGAATCAATCTATACAGAGACGAACCACAAGGATGAACTCACTCAGCTGGTCAGGGATCAGGCCATAGCCAAGGCCCAGATCGAGTCACTGGAATGGGAATGGCTGGAAGCTAGCGAAGCCCTGGAAAATCAAAGCTAGTCATTCGGTCTAAGCACCTCTAGAAATGATGGACCATAGCGCTCCAACTTAGTTTGACCGACACCGGATATTGCTAGCAGCGCCACATCTGATGTTGGCTTATCGGTTGCCATCTGCATGAGCGTAGCATCGTGAAAAATCACGTACGGTGGCACTTCGTTTTCGTCAGCAAGTTTCTTCCGACATTCTCGTAGCGCTTCAAATAATTCTCGATCTTCGTCGGCAATATCCACGCCTTTGCGTTTTGCTTTTCTCGCCTTTCGAGTCACCAGCAAATCCCGGCGCAGTGGCAGATCCACTTCACCGCGCAATAGTGGCCGGCTTCTTTCGCTGAGTTGCAGGGCACCGTAACCGGCACTGTCTACTGTTAACAAACCAAGTACAACCAGCTGACGCAGTATCGAGCGCCATTGCTGTTGTTCTAGCTCGGCACCGATGCCGTAAACACCGAGTTGATCATGTCCATTCTGTCGAGCTCTGTCGTTGTCCTTACCCATCAATACATCGATAACATATACCGCACCGAAGCGCTGTCCCGTGCGATACACCGCAGAAAGAATCTTCTTTGCCGCTTCCGTCCCATCGAATACTTCCGGCGGGCTAAGACAAACATCGCAGTTCCCACAGTCCTTGATTAATTCGTCACCGAAATATGCGAGCAAGGAGCGTCTGCGACAATTCGTAACCTCACACCAGCCTAGCAACGCATCCAGCTTGCTGCGATCGTTGCGCTTTCGCGCCTCATCCGCCTGCGAAGCGTCGACCATTTGGTTTAATCGAACGACGTCCTGCAGGCCATAGACCATCCAGGCGACTGATGGCTCACCATCTCTGCCTGCCCGCCCAGTCTCCTGATAGTACGACTCAATACTTTTGGGTAAGTCGAGATGCGCAATGAAGCGCACATCTGGCTTATCAATTCCCATGCCAAACGCTATGGTCGCAACAATAATGACGCCATCCTTACTAACAAATTGGCGTTGGTTTTCTGCGCGAGTCATCGAATCCAGACCGGCGTGATATGGCAATGCGATGAGTCCTTCTTTCGTTAACCATTCAGCGGTTGACTCAGTTTTCTTCCGTGACATGCAATAGATAATTCCGGCGTCACCCCGATAGTCACTAAGGAACGCCAGCAGCTGTCGTTTAGCGTCAACCTTGACCTGCACCTGATAGCGAATATTCGGTCGGTCGAAGCCAGCGACAAATCGCTTTGGCCTCGACAGCTGCAATTGCTGGATGATTTCGTCACGAACGTCCGAGGTTGCCGTTGCCGTAAGCGCCATGCGTGGGACACCCGGAAAGTGTTCGGCCAACTGGCCTAAGGACAAGTAATCTGCGCGAAAGTCATGACCCCATTGAGAGACACAGTGTGCTTCGTCAATCGCAATAAGGCTAACTTTGAGTGACTTAAGACGTTGAATGGTGTGCGACTGTATTAAGCGCTCCGGTGCGACGTACAATAACTTGATGTCGCCATTGGCCAGTCGTTGATAGACAGCGCTTTGTTCTTCGCCCGTCAATGTCGAGTTTAGGAATGCCGCACCGATTCCCAGCTGCCGCAAGGCGGCAACCTGATCCTGCATCAACGCGATCAGCGGTGACACGACCAACGTCACTCCGTCCATTAGTAATGCTGGTATCTGATAACAGATCGACTTTCCGCCGCCGGTTGGTTGTAATACCAGAGAATCCTGCCCGCCGAGTGCTGCGTTTATTGCCGCTTCCTGATCCCCACGAAATGTGTGATAGCCGAATACGTTCGTGAGGATGCTCTGCGGAGATGTCGTCATACCGCGAGTATACCGATACGCACTATCTTCGCGTACAGTCGCACTCATGGGTTCAACGCCAAAATTCGGTTCAGGCGACATGTCGTTTCAGGCCGCTGGCAGAGAAGCGGGCATATTCGCACTGGTGAACGCTTTCTTCGATCGAATGGGGAGTGATGAGCGCTTTCAGACTATTTGGCAAATGCATCCAGATGACAACGCTGCCTCCCGTGACAAACTTGCCCGGTTTCTATGCGGCTGGCTCGGCGGTCCGAAACTCTATAATGAGAAATACGGTGCGATCGGCATTCCACGAGTGCACGCACACCTTAATATCGAGACATTGGAACGAGATCAGTGGCTAACCTGCATGGCAGAAACCATTGCCGAGCAGCCCTTCGACGCCGAATTCAAAAATTATCTCATGCAGCAATTATTCGTGCCCGCTGAAGCCGTTCGGCGACGCATTGCCGCGCGAAAAGAGGTAGCCGAGTGAAAATCTGGGTCGACGCAGATGCCTGCCCAGTCGTAGTTAAGGAAATACTCTATCGAGCCGCTGAACGAACTGGGGTTGAGCTAACGCTTGTCGCGAACCAAGCGCTCCGCACACCATCATCTCTCAACATTAATTCAGTGCAGGTTCGGCAAGGCTTCGATGTTGCTGATGACGAAATCGTCAAGCGCTCAGAGCCCGGCGATCTCGTCATCACCAGCGATATTCCGCTGGCTGCCGAAGTCATCGAAAAAGGTGGTCACGCCTTAAGTCCACGCGGCGAGATGCATACCAAGGAAAATATTGGCGCGCGTCTCAATATACGCGATTTTCTCGACACAATGCGATCCAGTGGCGTCGAGATGAGCGGCGGTCCGGCTGCGTTCAGTCAACGCGACAAGCAGGAGTTTGCTAACCAGCTGGATCGTTTTCTAACTAAATTTAGCTAGCTCGCCGTTGTTGCCCAGACGGACGCTGCTGCCCAGAGCCGCTAGGACGTTTGCCCTGTGCACTTCGAGCGTTCTTGCCTGGACGAGACGACTTATTACGCCGCCCTGCGCCTACAGGTTTTGAGCCAGATGGCTTGCCGTGGCGTGGCATGCCACTGCGGGGTTGCTTGCCCTTGTTAATCAACTCAGCTTTGATGCTTTTGTCGACCGCGTAGCCGTCAATAAACTCTTTCTTGATGTCGCGCTTCAAAAGCTTTTCGATATCCTTAAGCAACTTCAACTCGTCGACACAGACTAACGAAATGGCAGTGCCATCCTGCCCTGCACGTGCCGTGCGACCAATACGATGTACGTAATCTTCCGGCACATGCGGTAGCTCGTAATTTACTACGTGCGGGAGTTTATCGATATCGAGGCCGCGTGCGGCGATATCAGTCGCCACCAATACACGAACGCTTCCAGCCTTAAAGTCGCGCAATGCTTTCGTTCGCGCGCCCTGACCCTTGCCACCATGAATAGCGAGCGTCTCAATGCCGTCGATATTCAATTGTTTAGCAAGCCTGTTTGCACCATGCTTGGTTCGTGTAAATACGAGTACCTGGCGCCAGTTGCCTTTACCGATTTGTTCCGACAGCAGTTCGCGCTTGCGTAGTTTATCGACAGGCATAACGAGCTGCTCGACGCGATCAGCAGTCGAGTTGCGTTGCGCCACTTCGACCTCTATATGGTTATTTAGAAGACCTTTTGAAAGATCACGAATCTCTTGTGAAAACGTCGCCGAAAACAATAAGTTTTGACGCTTCTTAGGTAGCTGCTTGATGATCTGCTTGATATCGCGAATAAAGCCCATGTCGAGCATACGATCAGCTTCATCAAGAATGAACATCTCGACACCGGACAAGTTTATGTTGCCCTGCCGAACATGATCAAGTAATCGACCAGGCGTCGCGACGACGACATCCACGCCACGATGAATTTTCGAGATTTGCGGTCGAGCGCTAACGCCGCCGTAAATTTCCATAGTGCGTAATGGGCGCTGCTTGCCGTAAGTCTTCACACTTTCATGCACTTGAGCTGCGAGCTCACGAGTCGGCGTAAGGATGAGCGCACGAATGCACCGTGGCCCGTCCTGCTTTTTCTGTAGGCGCTGCAATAAAGGAAGAGTAAAAGCTGCCGTTTTACCGGTACCCGTTTGGGCCCCTGCCAAGACATCTTTACCTTCCAAGATAAGGGGGATAGCTTTCTGTTGAATAGGTGTCGCTTCTGTATAGCCTTGCTCTTCGACAGCGCGCAGCAATTCGGCCGAAAGGCCGATTTCGTTAAATAACATTGATTGTTCTCCAAGATCGTCTGATCCGACGCGTCTTAAAACGTGCGGTTCGGTCCAGACTGGAATTTAGATTTAATGACTCCAAGCGAGCAGCATTGCTGGGCTGGAGTTAGTGGCGCAGACCGAGGTGCGCCAAGACGGAGCGGACTGTAACAGGTTTGAGACGAAAAGAAAGGACTAACGTCGCAGCGAACAGTAACGCAATTGGTATTGAAATCACTTGGCGGCGAATGTCGCTATGATCACTATTATAATCAATAATTGAACAATTGACTTTCGGAACGTGAGAATTTTCAGCTTCTGCACCGAAAGATCGACTTAATCATTTATTCAATACTAGGTCGATTTGACGCGAGAATAAAAAAGCCCCAGAACCTGAAACGGCTCTAGGGCTTTAGGTTTGGTGCCGGATGGGTGACTCGAACACCCGACCTATACATTACGAATGTACCGCTCTACCGCCTGAGCTAATCCGGCATTGCCAATCGGCGCGCAGTATAGCGTCGCCGCACGCGATCGAAAAGACTTATCGTTAATTAAGTCAAAAAATTCAAGTGTTGTTACGAACTCTAATGATGAGCTCAGTACCTTCGAGTCGAGTGCCGGCCGGCAGCTCAGGTAGTCCAGAAACTGCTATTTTTTCGAACGGTATGTCAAACAACTCACGCGTATCAGCATTGTAAAAATGGTGATGTGCAGTCGTGGTCGAGTCATAGAAGCGCCGTTCCGGGTCGACCATGCGCTCAGCAACCAGACCACTCTTCCGAAATAAATTTAAAGAGTTATAGACAGTCGCTTTCGACACAGTGCTGCCGCCCGAGCGTAAGCGTTCAATGAGTTGATCGGCAGACAGGTGTTGCGGTTTCTCCAACAGAATTTCTGCGACCTCGAGGCGTTGCGGAGTCGGAAGAATTCCATGGTCTTCCAATTTGGCCAGTAGTTCAGCACGCGACATATGTAAGTCCTTAAATTGAGAGATTGACCTGATTTAAAGAGAAATGTTAACACGACCTGAATCGCGTATTGCATGTTAGGTCTCAGGAATCTGCTTGCTCTTGTCGACCTGAGAAAAATAAAGCATCGACGATCAACAAAGCGGCACCGACAGAAATGCCGGCGTCCGCGACGTTGAATGACGGGAACGCCCAGCTACCGAACAAGACTTGAATAAAGTCAGTCACGTGGCCCAGCAGGATGCGATCAATAAGATTCCCGATCGCGCCACCGAGCACCAAAGCCAGCCCTGCCGTCAATATATTGTGCTCTTCATTGCGAATGCGCCATAGCCACACGGCAATTACGATGCTAACGGCACTCGCCAAAACGGCGAGAAACCAACGCTGCCAACCACCTGCATTGGCTAGGAAGCTAAACGCTGCACCTGAGTTTTTCTGATGCGTAAGATTGATAAACGCATTAAGAGGAATCTTGTCATAAAGCGGTACCCACTCGATGATCGCCCATTTAGTCAGCTGATCCGCAATAACAATAACCACAGCAACGATCATCCATATGATGAATCGTGCATTATTTGTATTGGAACTCTCGAGCTTGCTCAAATTATTGTCCTTTTAGCTCACGTCCGCGGCAAGAATTAATCTTGCATTCTCAGCGTCCGCATCCATTTCTGCAACCAGCTCTTCAACTGATTCAAATTTTAACTCATCACGGATGCGAGCGATAAAGTCGATGTGGATATATTCGCCGTAAATATCGCGGTTAAAATCAAACAGGTGCACTTCTAGCAGGGGCTTAACCAAATCGAACGTTGGCCGGGTACCGACGCTGGCAACGCCAGAGACAACACCTTCCTTTAGTCCGGATACTCGCACCGCGAAAATACCCAGAACGGCAGATTGACGACGCCTCAAGTCGACATTCGCCGTTGCATAACCCAGCGCTTTACCAACCTGGCGACCCTTAATAATACGACCGGACATCCGATATGGACGACCGAGCAGAGACTTCGCAAGAGGCAAGTTACCGTCGGCCAGTGCGGCGCGAATCGCTGTCGAACTGACTCGAACTCCGCCTTTAACGATGCTGGCAACTTGGTCCACGGCGAAGTCTAATGGTTTTTGTACCCGCCGCAGCTCATCAATATTACCTTCTCGTTTGCGAGCAAAATGAAAGTCATCGCCAACGACAATATGTCGTGCATTCATTCCCTGTACGAGAATCTGACGAATGAAGTCGCCAGACCGGATACTCCGCATCGCTAGGCTGAATCGGGGGCAATAAAATATATCGATACCGTAGCCAGCTAGGAATTCAAACTTCTCCCGGAAACGCATCAGTCTCGCGGGTGGGTTCGCCGCAGAAAAAAACTCTTTTGGCGTCGGCTCAAAGCTCATCACTATCGACGGCACACCCATCGAACGTGACTTCGAGATCACCTGATCAAGTAATTGCTTGTGACCGAAATGAAGACCATCAAAGCTACCTATGGTCACCACACTCCCAGCTCGCAAATCAGCATGCGGCAAGTCCTTGATGTGACGTACTAACCGCATATCAATCTGCCTGTAGCTTGAACTGCTTAACTCTAGCGCCCATTAGCAACATCGTCAGAAAATAGGTCCCCATACCGGCACCAACGGATACCGCAAGCCAAATAACTCGTTCGACGAACGTAGTATCAATCCACCATTCAATCGGCTGATTTAAGTAATTCAAGGCAGCGAGCATAGCTATGCACGCGATCGCAACCCTCGCCAGAAAAATTGGCCAGCCAGCCGAATGCCGCAAGATCCGAGTGTTGCGCAATCCACGATATAGCAGGGCGGCATTCAAGGCAGCCGCGACAGATGTTGCCGCCGCAAGTCCTACATGCGGGCCAGCGATGTTGTTGATGGACATGTACCAGGCCAAGCCAACACTCAATATTAGGTTGACCAGGAGCGCTAAGAGAGCGATTCGAACGGGAGTCTTCGTATCCTCACGAGCAAAATAGGCGGGAGCCAAGATCTTGACAAATGAAAATCCGACAAGCCCCATCGCGTAGGCCTTCAATGCAGATGCGGTCATGCGAACGGCATATTCATCAAACACACCGCCGAAGAAAAGTGCGGCCACTAAAGGCTCGGCCAGCATAAACAGGCCGACCGCAGCTGGTACTGCTATAAGAAAAGCGATTTTCAACGACCAGTCCAGTGTCTGCCTAAACGCTTGCTTATCATCCTTCGCCCATAACCTCGACAGATACGGCAACGTTACTGTACCAAGTGCTATACCAAATACACCCAACGGAAATTCCATCAGGCGGTCAGAAAAATAGAGGTAGCTGATACTACCAACTGGCAACATCGAGGCGATGATGCCACCAACGAGCACGTTGATCTGTGCCGCTGATGAGCCAAATATGGCCGGCACCATCAGCTTAAATGCTCGCTTCACACCTTCATGTCGCGGTGCCCATTTTGGCCGTGGTAATGCCCGAATCTTAGCGAGATACGGCAACTGAAAAAGCAGTTGCAGCACTCCGGCAATCAGCACGGCATAGGCAAGCGCCATGACGGGCTCATCAAGCTTCGGCGATACCCAGATCGCCGCCGCTATCAATACAATATTAAGGATCACTGGCGTAAATGCGGGGACGCCAAATCGGCCATAAGTATTTAGGATCCCACCGGCGAAAGCTGTCAGAGAAATAAAGAATAGGTAGGGAAATGTGAATCGCAACATCAACGCCGCAAGATCGAGATTGCCGCCGTCACCCACGAATCCTGGAGCCACTATCAGCACCAGCAATGGTGCAGTGACCACACCTATCAAGGTCACGATAAAAAGAACTACACCAAAGGTACCGGAGGCAGAATCGATAAATGCGCGAGCATCATCATGATTGTGATTTTCACGGTATCGCGCCATAACCGCAACGAAGCCGGCTGAGAATGCGCCCTCCGCGAAGAATCGACGCAGCATATTCGGAATTCGGTTGGCCACCAGAAAAGCGTCCATCACTAGTTGGGCACCGAAGTATCGAGCGAATACGATATCCCGTAAAAGGCCTAGAATTCTCGAAATCAGAGTCATTCCGCCGACGACAGTGGTTTTTCTGACAAGCTCCGCCCCGGGCGTGATTTCTCCGCTGTTCGCGAAGCGTCCGTCCTGTCCTTCTACTTGTTTATTTTCAGTGCTCATCACTGCAGCCAGTTTAGCCCAAAAAAGTCATAAAATAAGTCGTTTAGGTAATAGCATGAAAGCGCCAAGCCGGACCCGCCGGTAGTTGTTGACAATCACCCTCCGGCCACGAATAATACGCCGCTCTTTGCAGGCATGACACGGAAATACCAGTGGCAAACATCAAATCAGCAAGAAAACGCGCCCGTCAGGGTGAGAAAACTCGCCAGCGCAACATGGGCATGCGTTCCCTTATGCGCACCAAAATCAAGACTGTTGTGAAGGCATGTGATGCCGGTGACAAAGACGCTGCTGCGGCTGCGTACAATGACGCTGTGCCAGTGATCGACGGCATGATCAATAAGGGCATTGTGACCAAGAACAAAGCGGCACGTCATAAGAGTCGCTTAAACAAGCGAGTCAGAGCACTCGCCGTTTAATTGTGACCTTATAGAGACACAAAAAGCCGCCTGATGGCGGCTTTTTTTGTACGCGATATTCTGCCGCCATTTGTTCCCATATCTTCAGGTATGTCGTTCGAGATTTGTGCAGCGACAGTGCGTTATACAGACTCGTAATTTGCCTGTCTCGATACGGCCTATCATCCAGACACTATCAGCATT
>TARA_B110000858_G_scaffold128142_1_pt1 | contig 12623 bp, 14 predicted proteins | sample TARA_B110000858 | Tara Oceans TARA_B110000858 (sample SAMEA4398247) | marine metagenome | biome: Polar Biome; feature: [SRF] surface water layer (ENVO:00010504); material: water (ENVO:00002006), including particulate matter (ENVO:01000060) such as... | depth 5 m | reverse complement strand
TTAAAATCATTAATAAATTTTTTATTATTTAGTTTTATTTTAATATCGCTACTAATGTTATTTGTTTTATAGTATTCGATTATATTAAGAATAGAATTAATAGTTTCTAATTTTTTATCAGTACCATTAATTATTTCAGATTTCCAAATAGTTTTTTTATCATTTAATATTTTTATAGTTGTTGTAATAATTCCTGTATCTTTTTTCTTAGTAACATTTAAATGAATTATTAAGTTATGCGAATTATTAATATCAATGATATTTGATATAGTTACAATTTCTTTGATTTTTTTTATTTTTTTGAGTTTTGGTTCGCTTAACATATTAATATATTTGTCAAACAATAATTCTTTAACCATTCGTAATTTCAAATTATCAATTCTATTAAATCGTTTTGTATCATCATGATATATACCTTTACTATTTTTTAATTCAACATCAAGTAAATCCCAATAATCATTTTCTTTATCATAATAGGGTAATTCATCAATACATAATGCATATAATTGTATAATAGGTTTCATAATTTGATTAGTAATATAATGTAAATAATCAGGTGTTAAATTTTTTTCAACAATATATTCTGGATTTTCAATTCTGTCACCTTGTAATGTTTCATTTGTTATATTATCTATTTTTATATATACATAAGGAATTCTATCATTTACCATAGGTTTATTTCCTGGATCTCTAGAACCAATTCTATCTGCTAATACTTTATGTGCAATTTTTGTAGGGTCTTTATAAGAACCTCTTAAAGATTTACTAATAATCAAATCTTTAATAGATGTTAGACCATTTACAAGATCAGATAATTCATCATTTAAAAATTGAATTGATTCTTGTAAATCTTGTTTATTTAGTAATATATCAATAACACCACCATATATTTTTTTGACAATATTAGCATTATCTCTTCTTTTTAAAACAATACCCATTGATTTTTGTTTAAAATTATTTACATCAGATTCATATAAATTTCCAACATATCTTTTTTTACTTAAAATAATAAATGGATAAAGTGTTTTTTCATAATTCAATTTTTGTGGAAATGGCATAATTTTAGCAATATCTTTTTCAACTATTTTACCTATTTCAATAGCATTTTCCAATGCTTGTTTGCCAAATACTGGATTATTATTTATATCTTTTAATGGAAATTTACAAAATATTGAATCTGTATCACCATAAATTACTTCGGCACCATAATTCGTTTCAACAAAATCTTTAGCAATCATTATCATTTCTCTACCCGTAGCAGTTGTACATGCTGCAATTTCTTTTAAATATATAGGAGATGTTCTTGCTCCAATTTGTCCATATAACGAATTTGCAGTTACTTTATATGCCGATTGTAATGAATCAAATACATCTTTTTCAAAGTTTGAGAATGTTTCTTTAATATCTATAACATCATTTTTATAAATTTTATTTTTTTCACCAGTGTCTATATCAATAATATCATAGTAATCTTCTATTTCTGAAACATATCCAGAATAACTATTGGTATTTGTTGTAATAGTTTGATATTCAATTTTTTTTCTTGTATTTTTTCTTTCATTTAACAACATTATTAAAATTTCTGCAATTATTCCTCTTTTTTCTTTACCATTTTTATCTTTTATTTGTGCAAATTTACATGTTTTCACTCCAGACTTCTTTTTTTTATCACCCTTCCCTTCATATAAATCATAAGATACATCAATATATTCAATATTAGGGTCATCGATTATATATTTTTCATCTAGGACATATCTATCATGCGATAAATCTTTTGATATCATCGAAGATGGATATAGAGACCCATAATCGAATACTACAATTGGATCATTTAGATACATTCCTTCTTTTGGGTCTAATACAACAGCGCCTTCATAACCGTCCGTATCTAAATCAAAATTATCATAACAATTAATAACAGGAATGACAAGACCTTTATCCATACATTGTTTTGTAATTAATGAAAATACCTTAATACCCTGACCTCTTCTAAATAAGAAATTTAAAGGAACTAAACATACATTACCCATACCGATATTATTTTCAAGTATTTTTAATTTATGCAATAATTTATTAACTAATGCACAATCTTGAATACAATATTTTGCAATTACACATCTATCAGATGAATTACCTTTGTATTTTTCAAAAAGTTCTCTTGGTTTTAAATCATCTTTTTTATCACCAATATAAATTGATGCGACATTATCTAATTTATAACTATCTAATTTATAATCTTTTTGCATTATTTTAAATAAATCAATTAATACGATACCATCCATATCAAAATATTTTAAAGTATTATCACCTAGTGCTGATGATGATAATTGTTGTTCTTTTAAAATACATTTTTTTGTTATTTTTCGACCCAATCCCATAGCAAATTTGTCATTTATTCCAAGTTCGATTGTTCTATCCCATAAATAACTCATATCAAATCCAAATATATTATAACCAATTAATACATCTGGATTTAATTCGGATATTAATTTCTTCCATTCTAAAATAACTTGTTTTTCATTCTTACATTCTATAACATCACAATTATCGATTTTATCACAAGTATTTAAACTTATTATGTTCTTATAAATAATTTCATCATAACCATATTTATGAACTGTTGTTCCAATTTGAATAATTTCATCACCGTATAACGGTGGTAAAGATTCTGTTAATAATTTGTTTATATCTTCTTCAAATTTACTAATTTCTCCAACAGATAATTTAGTATTATTTTCTATAATATTATCATTATCACATTCATTATCATCGCATAATTCTATTTCTGAAACATCATTCAATAACTTAATAATTTTATTTACATTTTTTTCAATCATTTTTGGAATATCTTCACTTTTTAATATTTTTTTCGGATAAATTTTATTAATTACAAGATTTTCATCTATTATTACATCTTTTGTTATAATTGTTTTTAACCACATTACCAAATATGTTTTATCGATTTCATATCCATTTCGTGCAACATTAGTTAAGTCCTGTGCTAATTTTTTATAATCTTTTTTTGCTAATGGAAAATCACCATGACTACTGGTGCATTCAATATCAAAACTAGCAATTAATAATGGAGCAATTCTATTTATATTCAATGATTTTACATTTTTATAATTTGTTGTAATATTATAATTACAAATAGTTTCATTATCACTAATATCATATGTTTCTATAGAAATCCATCCACAAGGTTTTATATTTTGTTCATGAGTATATCTAATAAATGGATCAATATTACTTTCATATAGTAAAAAACCCTCTTTTTTTCTAGATGTGAAATAATATTTCATTTGATTAAATAATGCCAATGATTTAACAGAAACTTTGATATAATTAAAAATTCTTTCATTTGTAAATCCCCAAAACTCTTTTTTTTTAACAACTGATAAATGATTAAAATGTTCTTTTAAATGTTTTGGAATAATATTTTTACTATATTTTTTACCATTCCACTGACTTTCATATTTTTCATGTAATAAAGTATGATTTAATTGATTTACCATATTTTGATATTTATTATCACTATAATCATCCCAATATGTTGGAGCTTTTATGTAAAAATATGGTTCATATTCTATTACATTAACAGAATATGTGATATTATTTTCATCGGTTCCATAAATTAACATTGTATATAAGTCATGTTCTTCGTCATAATTTTTTTTAGGTAGAGTTTTATCATTTTCAGGTATATACCAATCTGTTATTTGTAATTTAATTATTTTTTCATTATTTTCTAATTCATCGATATCTTTTCTAGGAAATTCCATTCTAGTTAATATATTAACTATTATTTATTAAATCATTTTTTTATTTTTATTTTTATTTATATAGTAGATAAAAATGGATATTACTTTAGAAACATTCATAATATTTATATTATTTGGAATTATATTTTATTTAGCATATTTATATAATTATTATAGTAAATTGACAAAAATAACAAGTACTGTTGATAATAGAGAATATTATGTCCAAGATAAAGATGATTCACTTGATGCTGCTAATTTGATTGCTAGGATTAGAGAAAAAAATTTAATATTAATTGAACATTTAAAAAAATCTTATCCTGGAGATGAACGAACAATAAGATTAAGTAATAATTATAAAGAAAATAGTCTAAAAGAAGGAGTTGATGATCCGAGATATACTAGTTATTCTGTAAATAAGGGTGAAGAAATTGTGTTATGTATCCGTAATAAAAACAAATTGATGGATATTAATACAATGATGTTTGTAGTATTACATGAATTATCACATTTAGCATCAGAAAGTATAGGTCATACTGATGAATTTTGGACTAATTTTAGATGGATTCTAGAAGAATCAATTAATATCGGTATTTATATTCAACAAGATTTTAATAAAAAACCTATTGAATATTGCGGAATGTCTATTACATCAAGTCCTATTGATTATATTTCAAAATTTGATGGACAATTATTTGAAGGTTTTAAATTAAATAATAACTATTTAGAATAGTATATATAAAAATCCAATTAAAGTAATAGTAAATAATTTGTCAAATAAATATAAAGTTCTAATTATTTTATTATAATTATTAGAATAAAATAATAAATATTCAATTCTATTTTGTAAAATACTATTTGATGTTTGTAAATTACTTAATATATTATTTTGAGAAATAATAATTTGTTTAAAATAATTATTTAATTTATATTTTTTTATTATATCATAATCTTCAAGATTTAATTTAACTTCTAATTTACAACTAGGACATGTATAACATAATAAATAATTGTTATCTATTTTTTTTTCAATGTTTTCAAAACAATTTACACAAATAATATTTATACATCTTTCACAATTTATTATATTTGTATCATCTTCAATATTATTTAAACATATACAACATTCTATTTCGTTATTATTCATTATATTATAATATATATTTATAATATATTAAATATATTTAAATAATATATATTTAATATATTATATAATATTTAAATATATTTTATTATGATACCTAAAATAATTCACCAAACATGGTTTGACAATAATAATGATTTACCAATTATTTTCGATAAAATGAATGAATTTAGTAAAATAAATAATATTGATTTCGAATTTATATTATGGAATGATAAAAATATTGATATTTTTTTAAAAAAAAATTATAGTAAAATATACGAAATTTATACAAAAAATATTTTAGGTGTTCAAAAAAGCGATTTAGCTAGATTAGCAATAATTCACTATTACGGTGGCATATATATTGATTCTGACATATTATTATTGAAAAATATAAATGATTTATTTGATTATAATAAAGATTTATTATATATATCTTATGAACCAGATGAACAAACAAAACATGTATGGAAAACTAATAATTATATATGTAATGCATTTTTTGCATGCAATAAAAACAATATAATTATTGATAATATAATGAAATATATAATTAGAATTTATGATACAAATGGTGATAAAATATTTAATCAATTTAATATATTTGGGTCAAAATTATATATGAATATTTTACAATACACAGATAAATCATTATATCATATTATTGAAACAAATAGTATCTATCCAATTTCAGATATTAAATTGGAATTAGAATCATCAATTAACGACTATGAAAAAATTAAAAAAGGAAATTATGATAATGATACTTTTATGGTTCATTATTGGATACATTCAAATTTTGAAGCAAAAAGTATTATATATAATTTTAAATATAATAATAATATAAATATTCATGAAAATATAGGATTATTTTTCCAAGAAATGTATCCAACTAATAAAATAATATTAAATAGTAAAAATTATATATATATTCATTATTAAAAAAAATGATATAAATATTTTATACATTCTATATTTAAAATGAATGAATACGAATTTAACAATTTAACAAATAACAATACTTATATTTTAGGATTATTATTAATCAATTTTTATCAAAAATCAAGTGACGATATTTATCATTTTATATTTAAAAATAAATTACTAAATATCAGTATTATTGAATTATTTGAAAAAATAGGAAAAGTAACTTATTTTAATAATGAAATAAATGTATATATTGATAATAAAATAATTATCGATAATATTAATAATTTACTTATTAATAATTTATCAAATATTACACACGATGATCATTATAATATTCTTTCTAAATATAATGATAATTGTTATGGATATATTAGAGCATTATTTGAACATTATGGAATTATTTCACATTTAAATGATATGTATTCATTTTTATCATATGAAAAATATGATTTACTAAATATTATAAAAAAAATTATTGATATTCCTGCTTCAATAGATAAAGGCGACAATTTATATACATTAACATTTAATGATGTAAATAGTATTGATTTCTTAGGTAAAATTTACACAAATATAGAAAATAATTATTATGACGAACATTTTTATAATAATTTTATAAATTCATTAAATTCACATATTTCTTTACCAAAAATTAAAATACTAAAAACAGATTCTTGTGCGGTTATTCCATCAAAAACTAGAATGTCTGACGCTGGTTATGACCTTACTATAATTAATATTGCAAGAACATTTAGTAATAAAACTAAATTATATGATACTGGTATCAAAATAGATATACCAAATGGTTATTATGTTGAAATAGTTCCAAGAAGTTCTATTAGTAAGTCTGGTTATATGTTAAGTAATAGTATAGGTATTATAGATCAAGGTTATAAAGGCAATTTATATATTGCATTAACTAAAATTGATGATGAAATGCCTGAATTAACTATGCCTTTCAAATGTTGTCAATTATTAATTAAAAAACAAATTTATGCGAATATTACCGAAATATATGAAGAGTTATCAGATTCTAATAGAAATGATGGTGGTTTTGGTAGTACAAATTAAATCAAATAATGGTAATTATCATATTCAAATGGATTATTAGAATATTTAGTACCATTAATATCACTTTTTAAACAACTACATTTTTTATAATTATTTATATCTAAAATTTTAGTATCATTACATAAAGATTTATTGTTATTATTATTTATTATTAAATTATTACCATATTTTTTTTTTAATAATTCGCTATAATTATCCGAATAATTAATAGAGTTAAAATTTTTTTTTAAATTACTATTTTTAAAATATTTATCATTATATGATTCTTTTGTATTTTTTTTTAAATAATCATTGAAATTATTAACAAATTCTAAAGAATTCATTATCTATAAATAATATAATATTTTATTATAATAGAAAATGAAATCTAAAATAAAAACAATAGATAAGATTAAAGATAATTCAATACCGTTTATAATACTAATAATATTTAATTTAATATTAACTATTATTCCGCCAATTATTGGATTATTATGGTTTAATAATTTAAAGAAAAATAAATGTCATTGTTCTAATATTAAATGGTATGTGGATTATATTGTATTTTATTTTATATTTATAATATGTTATGCATGTATATCTCTTTTATATTTAATATTTTTTAGAAATAAAATACAATTATATTTAATATCTTTGTTATTATTCATTTATAATATTATCAGTTACGGAATTATAGTATTTTATTTTAATCAATTAAATAAAAAAAAAGATTGTGGTTGTGCTAATTCTATCAAAAAAGATTTCTTATATATTTGGTATTTTATTAAATTAATATTCTCTTCTATATTCGCATTCGGTTTTATAGTTGGGATTTTAATAGTTTTTTTTAAAAATATCAAAATGATATAAATATATTCTATATTATAATATAGAATGCGTTTAAGTTTTTTTATTATTATTTTATATTTTATACCATGTTATGAATGTTATTTAAACACATTTCTTTTAAGTCCTAAAAAACAATTTATAAAACTAAGATCATCGTTTAATGATATTGATATGTCATTAAATAATAAAAAATTATATGACGATTATTCAAAATTTTTAAATAATAAAAAAAATATTTATAATGTTAATACAACTAATGTTATTGAAAGACAGTTAGATAATAATGAAAAAATTATTAGAAATATTAAAAATATATTAAAATATTAATTTATTTATTGTTTCAATATCGTTTTTTATAAAATTAATTTTTTGTCTTAAAGGACAATTAATGTTTTCATTTTTTTCTAGTAAATTTTCTAAATATTTATTCCCACATTCATTATGAAGAACACATTGTGATATATTATTTATTAACATTATATCATCGTTATAATTAATTTCATATTGACATATATAACATGTATTTCTAAAATAATTAGTACATTTTTTAATTATTAATGGTGAATTAATAATATTAAATTCATTTTTATTATATTCTAAAACTTTTTTTGCAATTTGATTATTTAAATTATAATTTGTAGATAATATATAATTATTTTTATCACATATTTGTTTTAAAATGAATGTTTGTAATATACTTTTTTGAATTATATTCATTTTATCAATTTCAACAATTCCTGTATTTTTTGATATTTTTAATTCTCTATTTTTTGTCATAATTAATATATCTGTTAAAAAGTTCGCATTATTAAATGGTGGTTCTAAATATTTATACGAAGGTAATTTCATATAAATATTTAGAATAACATTTATTGAATATCCACTATAAGTTAATGTTCTCCCTAATTTTGTTGATATTTCATATAAATTATTTATATGGGTTTGATTATCTATATTTTTTATTAATATTATTTCAAATATTTTACTTGTTTTTAAAAATTCTATAAAATTCATATAATCTTTCAAATTTGCAAAATAAACATCTATTTTATTTATTGTATCTGTTCTTAATATTGTTTGTTTATCCAAATCAGTATTCCAAAAAAAATTATAATTATAATTTTTCTTTTCAAACTCGTTTTTATAATATTTTACTATTAATAAATTCGCTACAATATCTCCAAATAATATACCGTTATTATAGAACATTTTTTCTTTTAATATATTAATTAATTTCCTCAATTCTTTTTGAATTATAAAAGTATTATTATATGTTATTATTTTATTCATTAAAATTAAATATATTATATAATTTTATATGTATTATATTTTATATGTATTATTTTTTATGATAATCAACATATTCTATATAACCAAATGGATTACATATTAAAATTTCATCATGAAATGTATTATTTTCAATTTCTTTAAAATATATCCACCCATTTATTTTTATATTTTTAATATTGCATATTAATTTTACTAATTCTTTATCAGAATCATCATCCGATTTTCTTTCAACTCTTGTTGGAGTTTCAGGAGAACTTAATTTTCCATTTACTCTTTTTGGGTTGTAATTACCAATTGTGTCTGTTATCAATTCGCGAATATTAACTTTCCATTTTTTTTCAAAAAATATTTCTTCTGTTGGATATTTTTTTTGTGATATTATTGATTTTTTCCATGATATTAATGATTCATTATAATCATCTAATAAATATTTATTATTTTTTAAATCTTCAAATGTAATATTTTTTAAATATTTAAACAAACTAACTATCGAATTTATACTACTAATATCAAGTAAAACAATATCTTCTACTATTTTAAATTGCAAATCTACACCTTCTTTTGAAGTTCTTTTTGTTCCATATAGAGACGCTGTTTCTTTATCTGCAAAAAAAAATGAAGATAAATTATTTAAAATTTTATTTGTATCATTATCATCTATATTTACACCTTTATTTTTAGCATCATTAACACTTATCCCTTTCCATATATAATATTGTTTCGGAATTATAAAATAATCAAAACCGTCTTTTGATACATGTTTTAAATCTTCTTTTTTGAAAAATTGATATAAATATTTTTTTTTTTCAATTAAATGATTTTTATTATTAAATAAATTTGTAATATTTGATATAATCGTTTTTCTAAAAGAACTAATCGATTCCATTTGATCTACTATTAGTTAATAATATTTTAATTAAAATGTATTAAAAAAATGTATTTATCAAAAAAAATGATTTTATTAAATATTAAGTAAACTACAATGACTTCTTACAACAACTGGGCTAATATTTCTGAAACGATTGACGATAAATATGATACATTTGAAAATATTATTTTTCCAAATATTAGTAATATTCTTGATGACAAATTAAATAAAATTGAAATCAAAAAAAATATTGACGATTATTGTATCGATGATTATTTGAATATGAATTTTCACGATTTTTGCAATAATTGCTACTTACACGAACCAAAATGTGTATGTATTTAAAAAAAATTCATATATGTTTATCTATTATATTTTAATTATGATTTTTATATAAAATTGCTACTTACACGAACAGAATGTGTATGTATTTAAAAAATAAATTCATATAATATTATCTGCTATATTTTAATTATGATTTTTATATAAAATTGTTGTATATTTTGGTACATGTATATTATAATTTTCTTTTATTGCATATTTTGAAGTTTTTAACCATATTCTTACTATATAATAATTTTTTTTAGGACATATAGATATACCATTGATATTTTTTGAAATATTATTATCTTTTCCTAATTGTTCTCCAATCATTAATGCTAATATTTCAAAAAATTTTTCTATAAAATTATCACTATATAATTTATATGAAAAACATCCACCGTCTTTATTTGATTCATCTTCCCACATTGGTAATATATTTTCTCTCATTATAAAAAACATACCTTTTGCAAATATATCTTTATAACATTCAAAAATTGAAATAAAATCATCTACAGAATATATACTTGCAATAAATTTAAAACTTTCAATTTTCCATTCTGTATTGTATGGATCATGGAAATAAAAACACCAAGTATCGTTTAACTTCATTGTATATAAATAAAAGATATTATATTTATATAATTTAGATATATATGAAAATTATTACATTTATATCATTATATTTTTTTTAATCAATATTGCATAATAAATTATTCTTTTTATCTATTTCATTTATAATAATATTAATAAAATAATTATTATTATTAAAATTATCTAACATATATTCTAAATCATTTTTTTTTGTTATATATATATATATATCTTTGATAGATACAAATTCTTTATTTTCAATAATTATATTAAATTTTAAAAAATTATTATTGATATTTATAACCCCTTTTACTTTATTATTTGATAAAATATTTACTATTTTTATTCTATGTTTTTCATTCGATATTAAATTTACCAATGGTGTATTTTTATCAGTATATAAAAAAAAAGATTTATCCGATTCATTATTTTTTATTTTTTTGTTATTATTAACTTTTATTTCTTCATTTTTATCATTATTATTTATAAATGATAGTAATTTATTTAACATATAATTATCTTATTCTAATATTATATTGTTTTATTTTTAAACATTAATATTAATTATTTAAAGAAATAATTTTATTACATTATAAATGTATCAAACTTCAATCAGAAATAAAAAACAAAAAAAATTATTAAATAATTCACAAAATAATGATTATGATATTAATCCAAATAATGAAGAATATGCAATTGTTTTAAAATTATTAGGAAATTGTCGAGTAACATTATATACAAATTCAGGAAATGAATGTATGGGTATTATTAGAGGTTCATTAAGAAAATTTACAAAACGTATATTAATAGAAAAATGCGATATAGTTGTTGTATCAATCCGTGATTATCAAGATAATAAAGTTGATATTGTACATAAATATAATAGAGAACAAATACAGGAATTAATAAATCAAGACAAATTATCAACAAGTATTATTGATTATTATAATAATAAAATTAAATTTGAAAATAGTAACAATAATATAGTAAATGATACATTAGAATTTGACTATAATTTAAGTATTAGCGATAATGAAAGTGATGATTGCAATAATAATATCAAAAATAATGAGAATGATAGTGATAATGATAATGATAGTGATAGTGAATTAAATATTGACAATATTTAGTTATTTTAAATTTTTTTTTTAATTTAAAATATATTTATTTGTTTTAGAAGAAATATTACATGAAAGATAAGGATAGAAAAAAAAAAATTTGCTATATTGAAGATCCGGATATAATTGATATTACTGATAATACATTTTTTATTAATTTATTTTGTTATTATAATGAGTTTAAATTAAAAATGCAATTATATATTTATATAATTAAAGATTATAATATTATTAACATTATTAATAGTTTAGATGATAAATTGAATTTATTGATTAAAGATTTTTTAAATAATTATTTATATATTAATGATAAACTTGACTTTAATAATAATATTATACAATTCAATTTTAATATTAAAAATAATAAACAATTTATATTAAACGAAATTGATTATTTTAAAAAAAAAATAGAATCACTAGATATTACTAATAAAATATTAAAAAATAAAATACTTAATTTTAGCGAATTATTAAATAAAACGCATTATGAATTATATATTATTATTAATTAATAGAAGTTGTATGAGTTCATTGAAAAGAGTTAGTTCTCTTCATATATCTGACGAAGAAAGATTAAATATGCTACTTGATAAATGTGAAGCAATGTCTGTTTTATGCCAAAAAGCTACTCAATATTGGAGTTTTATTAAATTTTCATTTCAAATACCACTTATTCTTACAAGTTCAATTATGTGTATTTTAAACTCATTTGATAA
>TARA_B110000858_G_scaffold8505_1_pt1 | contig 12632 bp, 12 predicted proteins | sample TARA_B110000858 | Tara Oceans TARA_B110000858 (sample SAMEA4398247) | marine metagenome | biome: Polar Biome; feature: [SRF] surface water layer (ENVO:00010504); material: water (ENVO:00002006), including particulate matter (ENVO:01000060) such as... | depth 5 m | reverse complement strand
CCTCTCTTACAGCTCATACCTCCTCTCTTACAGCTCATACCTCCTCTTCTCTTTCTCTTTCTGTCCATTGTGCGAACAGCGGCATAGGCACGGCGGCCCATTTTCTTTTCCATACCCCTGCTCTCACTGCGACGGGCATTCATAGTAGCTTTCTTCATGGTTCTGCGATTACGCATTCCCATGGATTCATTCAATCTCGCGTTATATCCCTGCTTCATTTTATAACTTATAGAGAGATAATTTTTTCTCTAAAGTGAAGACATTTAAACACAGTTTATCTATATTTTGTAGACAAAGTCATGAGCATAGTCTGCGATCGCTGTGGTCGCGATTTCAAAAAGATGGATAATTTACGAAGACATTTAAATAGAGTTTATATATGCCAACCTATTCTGGCAGATATTCCAATTGAATCATTGCGAGTCAAATACGCATGCAAAAAAGGTGTCTATGAATGCGAAAATTGTGGAAAATTATACAAAACATCCTCGGGAAAATGCAAACATAAGAAAACATGTATCAAACAGGACAAAGAAAAGGATAAAATCATTCAAGAAAAGGATACACTTCTAAAAGAGGCACTGGCTAAAATCGACAAAGAACAACAGTCAAGGGAGAAACTTGAACAGCAAGTGAGAGAGTTACTTTTGCAGAAACAATGCGTTCAGAATATAACAAATAATAATTTTATCATACAAATAAATAATTATGGCGAGGAAAATATGGATTATTTGCGCAATGATGCTAATTTTTTGCAAAAATGCGTAGAATGCCCCATACAATCTATTCAAAAATACCTGGACGCCGTTCATTTTAACAAAGATCATCCAGAAAACAGCAACATTAAATTAACAAACCTGCAGTCGCCATTTATGGATTACTTCAAGAATGGAAATTGGAGCAAAATAGAACAGCGTGTTTTAATCCCCAAAATCATACATAAAAGCGTCAAAGTTATTCATTCGCTTCTTGGTGAGGAAGTTGATGAGCACGAAGAAAGCAGCAGCAGCGACGATGATGCTCCAAAAAATCAGAAGTGGTATCAGTATATGAATGAAATTGGTGATCCATCTATGAAGCAAAAAATTAAAGTAAAAGCCAAAAGTTTTATATATAATCGTTCTTTAACCTAAATAAAAATAAGAAATTGATATTAATCATTGATAATATGAAAGTTCATAAAAAGCCTCCTCAATGGAAAAGCTTTGTTTTTGCAGAAAAATTAAAATGGTATGCCAAACATGATAACGATGTTAAAAATGTTTTTGCTGATAAGTATAAAATTAAACTTATCTTAGAAGAGGTTAACTTGGAAGGATTAAAATATGCAAAGGTTATTGATTATGTGCGACCGATTCATCATAATCCAGAAATGAAAGTTTTAATACCGATTGACCATTTACTCAAAGATGAAAAATACCAAATATCAGACTGGCGTATAAAAAAAATGTTTTCACAAACAGAAACTACGGAGGAATTTTGGGAATTGGCCCAGGAAAAGTATGGAATTATTCAGGAAAAAGATGAAATTGAAATACCCAAATTATACGTTATTAAATTGAATCTGGGATGGAATACAATGATTTTTTTTAAAAATAATAAAATACTAAAAATAGTTGCAGGAACCCGTGAATTTAAATGTGAGCCTGAAAATATAGTTAAATGGAAAAAGCTTGTATTGGAAAAATACTCAAAAAGAATACCTCCAAAATTTTTCATCGAAGAATTTATCGGCTTTAATTTGAAAGTTTATGAGGTCTATTGCATTTATGGTAAACCAAGAATACTTTCAATTTATTATGAGACGGATGTTTCATATGAAGGGAACTACCTTATTGTTGAAGAAAAGGTATTTGATAATGAAACAGGAGAATATAGCGACCTATTTTCATTAAATTTAATTGAAGATGCACATCTTATTCCAAATGCTGAGCCACTGAATATAAAAATAAATGAAGATATTTGCAAAAAAATATGTAATTATGCCAAAGAATTTGCACAACATTTCGAATTTATTCGTGTCGATTTTTATTACACAAAAAACGATATTTATTTTAGTGAATGCACATTTAAACCAGGTGCCCTCAAAAGAATTAAATGGCAGGAAATAGGTCAAATCCTATCTAAATATTGGACTAAAACCATTGAATAATTTAAAGGTAACAGCAAATAGATATATAACTGGTGTAATGTCACAATTTATATTGAAAAACGAACGTGTAATTGATTTTTTTAAAAAGCATAATCATCTGGATTTCAACGAAATGTGTGGTATTTTCGTTGATATCATGGAAAAAATGATGCAGAATATGACGGATAATATTGAGAGCAGTCATAATACAGCTTTGATTAAGAAATTGGCTTCCCGCATGGAGCAAATGGAGAGCTCATTTAGCCAACATAACGCAAATATGTCACAATCACTCGGTCAATTGGGCGAACAATTTTCAGGATTGATCACGCGTCATCTGGAATCCATGCTAGGCCATATGCGAGATACAATTAAATCGCACAACGGAGATGCAGAGAAGAGTATTATTGATCGAATCCAAACCAATAATGATCTGTTTCTCTCTAAGATCAATGAACTTACTAAGGATGACGCTATTCGTGGCTTTATGGAAGGTGAACTTAAAAAGGTAAATGTTCGTTTGCAAGAAGAAAGCGAGAGAGTGCTTTTGGGTATGGAAAAGGGCGGCAATGCAGAAACTATGACAAAATTGAACGAAGTGATCACAGGGCAGTATAAAGAAATGGATGCTGCTTTCAAAGCACGCATCGATTCCTTTTTTACGTCTCAGACGTCGAATAATGGTTCTATGTATGCGGAGATTATGAACAAACTGGAAAAGACGACGTCTGCTGTAGACACGGTGGGGAACTATTTTCAAAAACAAATTGGATCAACGACGAAAGGTAAGCAGGGCGAGGCCAAATTGGAAGTTGTCTTGGCGAAAATGTTTCCCAGTGCGGAAATAAAAAATACAGCTGGTATGACGGCATGTGGAGATTTTATTGTCACTCGAAAGGATAAAAGCAAAGTCTTATTGGATAATAAAGATTACGATACCGTGGTGCCAATTAAAGAAGTTAATAAGATGATTAGAGACGTGGAACAAAATGATTGTCACGGTGTATTGATATCACAGAATTCAGGTATAGCACAGAAAGAAGACTTTGAAATTAACGTGCATAATCATAAAATCCTGGTTTTTTTGCATGATACCAAATACGACCCGATCAAAATAACGATGGCCTTTAATATAATCGATCATTTAGAGCCGTATATAGCAGAGAAAGATGGTCAGGGCGTAGATGACGAAGTGATTTCCAGTGAGATTTTGTTAGCCATCAATAAAGAATATCAGGAGTTAGTTACTCAAAAGCTCAATCTGATTCAGAGTATTCGAAAAACCCAAGGTGATCTTATTACGCAGGTGCAAAAAATGGATCTTCCTGAACTCACCAAATATTTAGATAAGAAGTTTGCCAATACTGGAAAGACGGGATTACTATGCGATATATGCGGTGTTTATATGGGTAAAAACGCGCGTTCTCTGGCGGCGCATAAAAGACGGTGCGTTCCCGCCTCGGCTACAGTTGAAACGCCGCTCCAACACCATACACTAGAAACAATGATACAGAATAATTAAATAAAACCAAACCCTTTAATAATGTATGGAAGACATAGAATTATTACAGAAAGTAATAACTCTACTCAAAAAAAATAAAAAAGAACTTACACCTTGTCTAAGAAAAAAACTGAAAAAAATGGTTGAGCCTAATCGAACCAGAAAGCGGAAGCTTATGCGTTTAAATGAAACGCGACAGACAAGAATGCCGATGAAAAATAAAACGCGACGTAAAGAGAGAAAAATCAAAAATCGCACACGTAAAATAAAATATTGATGTAACGTATATGTCCGCCAGATATCAACCTATTACTAATTATGATTATGACTCATGTGATTACTGTGATAAATGTTTATCAGCTTTTCCAGTTTACAAATTAAAATGGAAAAACAAAAAAGTTAACTGCGTTCTAAACGACAATAGAAGTGTTGTCTTATACTCCAAAAATAGCCAACCTGTTCGTTACTATTACCGTAATATAAAACGTATTGAAAAACGCCCACGGATGAAACTAATTTTACTTTTAGGTGAGAATGAAGAAGTAGAATTAAGGGGATGGCAAAGAAAATCCGCTTTCAATGCATTAAAAAATTACTTCACACAACAGATCCTTGTTTAAAAGTATTATCAAAAAGTATACCAAAAACCGAAAGGATCTTCATAAATTTATCTAAATCAAGAACCCGGAACAATACTTTCATGTGCTCTTGCAAAATATTCAAATGGAATTTATTTTGCTCTGCAATATAAGTTTCGCGACAAAACTTCGTTGTGGTGGTTCTTAAATTTAAGTGCCTAATCTTCGGTGTTATTTCTTCCTTTTCTAGACAGAGAAGGGGAAATTTAACTTTGTAACCAATACATTTAGCAAATTCTCTTAGCGTTTCTTTGTAAACGGGTTGCGTAAAATCGAAATTATTGACGAACTTTTTGAGTTCTTTAAACTTTTTTATGCGCTTGCGTTTAACTTGAGTCACGTGAATATGTAAACCTTTAATAATAGCATTCATCATGTTCCGAGTATTAACATGTATTAAAATCCCTTCAGTATAGGTATCATCGCGCAAGGCATAAGATCGAGGAAGTAGGTTAATTTCGTCATTTGCATCTTCCTCTCCATCACTATCTTTTCCATTCTCTTCAATTAGATCTTCTTTGCTAACCTGCTTTAATACTTTTCCGTTGACATAAATAAGCGGTGAGATATTATTGCGTAAAACGCAATTATGACATGTCATATATTCGATATCGGAAACTTTGGTGAGAGATTTTACCCAAATGTCCTTAGTATCAGTGTCTTTAGATCCCAAAAAAATCTTGTAATTTCTAACATAATCCGGAAAAGTCAATGAGGAGGGAGGATTGAAAGCATGCAACCATCCCCAAGAAAATTGGAACATGTTTATTTCTGCATCTTCCTTATCCAGTTTGGTATTTATAAATTCTTTAATTGATGAATATTCATTACCAAGAATTAAAAATTCATCCGAATCGACATTTAAAACCCAGTCAAACTCGTCTTCCTGAAAAAGATGCTTGTATTCATTCATTAATTTATTACCATTATTTTCCACCTCAACTAACTCTACCTCCTCTATAAGATGATCTGGGACATCAAACTTACATATATCGTGATAAAGCAAGATAATTTTATCAAATCCTAACTTGAGATAATGGTCTATAAAACTTTCTATATAGGGAACCTCATAGACGAATCGTGTGTAAACACAACAGCGCATTGTTGTTTTTTAATAGTTTATTCTAAAAAAATAACATTAAATCTATTTATAATTCTATTCATTGCAATATTCAAATCCTCCCGGTTTATCATCGTATTATTAAATAATTCATAATACTTGTCTTTATAATCTGCCATAAAATTAAGATCTTGTCCTCTTAGAAAGTCTTCGATATTAATTACAATTTCATTCATCTTCAGACAAGTAAGTGGCCATTCGATTTTATAACCTACGAAATCCTTGAAAGTCTTCATAATTTCATACTCGTTTTCGTGCTTCATATTATGGGTTTCCAAATACTCTTCCAATAAATCTTGATTATTCATATTTTTCTTTTTGACCTGGGTTTTGTGCATGTTCTGTGATTTGAAAATGGCATTTTTCATACTTCGTGTTGCTAAATGCATCAAAACGGCATCCTTGTAGAATTTTGTTTCGTCCTGTTTATTTTTATACCAGAGGGATTTAACTTTATTACCATCATTGTCATCTAAAACAATCAATTCATTACAATAAAGGTAGTATCCATAGATCATCGAAGGACAGTGAATATAGAGTGTATCCAAGTGTGACCTTTTGAACATCGATTTCACCCATACTTCACCTTTCTTTGTCTTACGATTTTCTTCCGTAATTCGATTACCCACTACTTTTTTGTATTTTCTGAAAATATGATCGAGGGGCTGATTGTATTCGTCGAATTTATGAACCCAAGACCACATAAAAAGAAAGACATTTATCTCTGGATGCTGGGATAACTTTTCCTGCGCGAAGTCATGAATCGTATCATAGCGTTTATGCAAAAGAAGGAATTCGTCAGAGTCTACGTGGAGCACCCAGTCCATATCCTCCGGAATTAAGTGCTTGTTCAAATTAGGGGTTTGATTACCCATGTTTGGGACTTCATGAAGGTTTACTAAATGTGCGTATTTTTCAGACACTTCGCCTTTAACGACATCATGATACAGGATAATAATTTTATCAAATCCAAGTTTAGCATAATGTTCTATGAATGAATCTAAATAAATTAATTCATAAACAAATCGCGTTAATACGCAACACTTCATAATTGTTACACTTTCTTAACATTTTATTAAATCATTTATTTCGAATATTGATTTGAGGTCCTTTCGACTGTAATGAGTGCTTAAAATTATGGGGGTTTCGCCATGCACACTACCGTTTGCTAATTTGACATATGGAATACGGTCAATCTGATTTTTGATATTAATGTCAACAGCAGTGCAATTCAAAACGGTAAAAAGATGGGAAATTGGAAGAGCTTCATACAAATATCTAATCTTACCTTGCGGTTTGTTGGAGGAACCCGGATATATAAATGTCCCACCCCGCATTAAAACTTGGTGGGCATCAGCTACCATGGCCCCACACCAGCGCTGAGTGCAACCTTCATTTTTCATCTTATTTATAAAATAATGAATATCTTTCTCATAATCATAAGACATATTAATACTGAAGGTCGTATTCTCAGACGACTTAGTTACATCTCTAACATAATCAAACATGCCACATATATTTAAAAGATACATACCCACGTTTTTATTATTGATTGTTTTTACTAATATAGTCGAAGGACCATAAAGACAGTAGCCGCTTTCAATCACCTCGCAAATGCAATCATTCACAACATCATATGTATAAAGGCCGTAAATTGTGCCAACTGTTATATTGGAGTATACATTTTTGGATCCGTCCAGAGGATCAAAAATCGCTATAGTGCCTTTTTTATGGTGCCTTTTTTCAGGGAAAATAGTTAGTTTTTCGGTTTCTTCAGAAACATACCCGATAACATCAGGAATATAATACAACGAATCAATAATTAAATCGTTCGTTAAAATATCAATGTTCTTCTTAACATCATGGGATTCGTTTACTTGGTCTGTGTTTGCCCCTAATTTAGTTACATCTCGGTATTTCAAAATATCGGATATTTCTTTAAATGCCTGATAAAGAGGCTCGTAATTAGAAATCATGAAAATATAAATTATAAATACTAGTAATATTTAAATTTATATTTGGGATGGAAGTGTATATAATGAGTTGGGCATGATGGGTGTGTTCGTAATTGGCTGAAATTGTTGAGGCGATTGCATTTCCGGAAACTGCGAAGGCATAATGTGATTTGGTTCCATTGGCATTGGCATACCCATGCTCATTCCCATATTTGGTTGAGATTGAAGCATATTTAAACCTTGATTTGGGTTCATTGGAACTGACATATGGCTCATATCAGGAATATTGGAAGGAGCATCAGATTTTATAGCAGACGCTGCACTCTTGGGAGCACTTGAAGATTGAAGAATATTATGGGAAATACTCATACCCTTTAATGTATGAATAATTTCCTCAACACGACTCATATTTTTAGTTTCTCTATTCTGTTCCGAATCATTATTAGATTCTTCCTCATCTTCCAAATCTTCATTTAGTTTCAATATACGTGCTAATCCAGTTAACCCTTTCGCTTTTTCTTTCTTTGGTTTTTCCTTACTTGTTGAAGAAACGGCAACTTCGATAGTGGTTTTTAAGGGTTCCTGTTTCGGTCTTAAGCTAATAATAGGTCTAGTTATTCCTGTGTTAAGCGCATTCTTATAATTAAATCTCTCTTTAAGTTGCTCTAAATTACTCGACATTGTATCAATATTGTAATCCGCCTCAATTGTTCTAATAATCTTTTCTGCTACGACATATATATCGCAATCGCCAGAAGCTCGTTTATCTTCAAGATATCCACTATTATCTGTATCAAGGTGAATGACTACATCATAACGAGAGCTATTTTGACCATACGAAAAGTGCTTGCCATTATAGAGACAGAGCGTTTTATATTGCTCAAGATGTTTTAATTCTAATTTTTTACAAGCACGATCAATTTCTAAAATGCAATTTTCCTGACGCATTTTATCAGAGGTTAATCTAAGATAACATCGGGAATAAATCTTCGATGACTTGATTGGGTCAGGATGAAAACTTACAAAGACGTTTTTATTTCCACATAAGCGTTGTAATAAATATCGCACAAGAAATAACTCATCACAAGCCTCGATGACAGATTTCTGTTGAAATGTCACAGACCAACGACTAACCATTCTTTCCATTTGAATATTTAATATTTCTATACCAATATATAACAAGTTTTCAATTAAAATATCAATGATTTCTTGACTGTGTTGCATATAATCTAATTTGCACGAATAATTCTTCATTAAATCAATGCCGTCGTGCCATCCAATAGGTTTTTTCTCTTTGTTAAAAAGAACAAATTGCTGGGTCAACGCCACTTCATAATCTGAGTGTTCTCTCATGAGATTTTGCAATGGATCACGTGTATTATGTTTGTGAATTGAGCCATTTGGATATCGTATCTCGCAAAGAACCAACCAATGTTTATCATCCCTAATCAGAGGATTTTTAATGCACTTCACAGGAACCAAGATAATATCATGAGATTCAACAACGACATTGGAAATCATCATAGAATCAACTACAACTTCTTCTATTTCTTCGATTGGTTTAGTAGAAAAGATAGTTTTGCTTCTAAATTTACTTTCACTGTCTAAGCATATATATTCTAAGACGTTCATATAAAATCATTGAGACATAAATTAAATAATTTTCAAACTAATATTGGTATAATTGTGTTGTAATAATTGAAAAAGACCAATCTGATCCGTTTAATTGCAGCAAGTTTCCCTTATCATCCAATAATTTCACCTCAACTCTCTCAATATCTACAGGACCGAAGTAATTTCTAGTATTAAAGGTTAGTGAGTTTGCATTTTCAACAAGCATTCCTCCAAACTCTAACCCATTTGGCTTGACCGGAATAAGCCCCATAATATTATTAGGATTTGGTGCAGTTACTTTTAAGTTAGGACTATTCTTGCGATTTTTGATGATCTCATTCACCGTATACTGCTGAGCCTGTGTAAGAGTAGTAGGTAAATCCTGTGTAAAAAAAGGTGCTTTTACCGGATACGGTTCTTTTATACAATCCTGACCAATGACTAAATCATCGTTCTGCTGACATTCTGGTTCAACAACAGTCAACTTGTTATTAACCATATTGGAAGTGCTAAGGTTTCCTGTTTTATAGTAACTAGGTAAATCTAGTTTAGTATCGGAATCTTGTATGTTTACTAATCCTTTATTAATTCGGTTCATGTTGAATTCATCAAGATACAAGAGGAAGTATTTTGGACCATTCAAATCCACCGCGGCTTCTCCAGTAACAGGGTGGCTTACCGATATCTCGTAACACGGTTCACGAAATCCTAGAATCCAACCTAGAGTTGTGTTAATATGATTTCCAAATACACATCCATCGCAATTTCCATTGGCATCTTGGAAACCGGTTGTTGCAAAAAACACTAGTTTTTCGATTGTAATAGATGTTGACGTAAAACTCACTTTCCCTTGAGTTGAATAAGCGTCAATGACAAAAGTAAGATTGGGAATTGCCAGATTGTCAATTGCGTCTTTCAATGTATTAATAGTATAATTTCCAGGAGTGATTGAGTAAACCTGGTCTTCATAAGAAAAACAATTGGTTCCTTGACTAATATTATACCACGTATAGGGAATTTGCACCGAATAGAGTTGGAGTGAGAGAACACGGGTTAATGGATCAGTCAAATCGGCTGTAAAATGCGAAGCATTCCAGATTCCTTCGCTGGTGTAAGGAACGGATTTTAATGCTGGTACATTATTTGGTCTGAAGGTGCTATCAATGCTCATAATCTTTTTTATTTGATTGCGTAAGGTTGGATTCAGTTCGCCCTGGGCAAAAGGAAGAGGTTTGCTTTGATTTATAGCTAATCGTTCTTGTTTTTGCGCACCCTCGAATTCCTGAATTTTATTCAGGCGAGACGTAATTTTGGAATTCTGAATGGGTTGATCTGGGGTTGTTAGATATTCCGATTTAACCCATGCGTCTACAGTCGTATCATCATAAGCGTCCATAAGCTTCTCCTTAACTTTCCCAAAGAAGTTGGCTGTTTCCGGATTGTTTTCTTCATTAAACTTTTCAATATACGTATTGGTTTTTTGTTCGATGAGAGAACGATCAAGCCTTTCAATCTCAAGTAATTCCATTAAATCAGGAATGGTATAATCGTCTATATTTAAATTTTCATTTTCACCAGACATCCTATATTATATATAAAATTGAAAGATATTTTTACGTTTGTTTTTAAGTAAACTACAATGACCGAAGCATTTCATGAAAACGTTGTGATTGGAGGAGGAGCCAAAGAGAAATCTTTTGAAATTCCGCATGAATGCGAATGCTGCACCGATACATTCACCAAAAGCAATCGAGCTCCGGTTGTCTGTTCGAATGGTTGCGGTTATGTGGCGTGTAAAGAATGCGTGAGAACATATCTACTTAATACTGCTGAAACGCCTCACTGCATGAATTGCAAAGCCGCTTGGAATGATCGCTTCCTTGTCGCCAATCTGAATTCATCATTTGTCAATAATCAATACAAGAAACACCGGAAGCAACTTCTTTTGGAACGTCAAATCAGTATGCTTCCAGAAACGATGCCAGCATTGGAAAGGGTCCAGCGTATTAGAAACTATGAACAATTCAAACTTGCACACATGGACCATATTCGGGAGCTCAAAAAGCAAATCGCCCAGATTGAGCAAACCATCACTTATGCCTATAGAGAGGCTTATTACATTGAAAAAAGACCAAATGAACAAGAGGCGAAGAAATTTATTCTTCCTTGCCCCGATGAGGATTGCAGAGGTTTCCTTTCGACAGCCTACAAATGTGAGCTCTGTCATTATTACGCCTGTTCCAAATGTCTTGTTTTGACAGGCAAAGAGCGTCACGATGAAACGCACGTATGCGACGAGGAATTGGTGAAAACCGCAGAACTGATTAGGAAAACCAGTAAGCCATGTCCTACTTGTGGGGAGCGGATCATTAAAGCTACTGGATGCGATCAGATGTGGTGTGTAAAATGCCATACTGCTTTTAGCTGGCGCACTGGTCAGATTGATCGTGGAACAATTCATAACCCTCATTTTAATCAATATCAGCGTGAAGTCAACAATGGACTAGTGGTAAGGAATCCAGGAGATATCGTGTGCGGAGGGTTGAATAATGATTGGTGGCGGGTTCGTAATCAGCTTAGAATCATTTTGGTTCAGAGGATGTCTACCGCAGAAAATCTTATGCAGGAAAAGGTCTGCTGCTGTTCCCGGGAAAATGATGAAAGTGAAAAGGGAAGCACAGAACGCAAATATCATAAACGAATGATTGAGAAATTTAGTGAACTCTATCAATTTATGCGTCATATTAACGGGTATGAACTACCTAATTATAGGACACAGGTTCGAGAACTCCATAACAACGAGGATATTCGCATCAAATATTTACTGAAAGAATATTCTAAGGAAGAGCTTGCAAAGGAGGCAATTAAGCGTGATAAAAAAAGGCGCAAGATCACTGAAATCATGCATATTTACGAACTGATTGTTGCTGTAGGAAATGATCTCGTGAATCATCTATGCGATTTTGTTACAAATGTAAAATCTGATACTTCTACCAACCCGACCTCATGGATTATTTGCGATGAATTGACCAAAAAATTCAAAGAATACGATAACTTTATTGACTATGTGAACAGTCAATTTAAAATGATTAGTGTAACTTACTCCCAGAAGGTTATGCAAATTAAAAAAAATACGTATTCAACAACATCTGAAAAATTTACTCGGCGCGACATCGAAACATTTGCTTAAATGCCTCTAGATCTTCCTTATTATATCGTTCATAGGGGACTTTCTGAATGCCTTGACCCCTTTTAAGATGTCCTTTCCCCTTAAAAACTTGCTCTTCCATTTTTTCAATAAGGATCTGCTCTTCCCGAGTAAAATCACTACGGGCAATACGTCGCTTCCCACTATACGTAAAACGATGGTAATTGCCCCACGTATAAATAGGATGGACTTGGTCCATCTTTATAAAATTTTTAATGAGACCAACACCCACAATGGTATTAGTATCATTATTCATTTCTAGGACAATCAATTTGGCTTTCAAAGGTATTGTTGGCGCAACCCGCCTAGGAACACCGTAAAAAGCTCCCGCTATATTATTTTCTTTTTTATAGGTATTCAACTCCTCCCAAGTTGTATTATTAAATCGAGTGATCATGATAAACGTCATACTTAGTGTTGCTTTACTTCACTATTTTCTATTGGCTTTTTATTATCAATTTTTCG
>TARA_B110000858_G_scaffold193882_1_pt1 | contig 12656 bp, 17 predicted proteins | sample TARA_B110000858 | Tara Oceans TARA_B110000858 (sample SAMEA4398247) | marine metagenome | biome: Polar Biome; feature: [SRF] surface water layer (ENVO:00010504); material: water (ENVO:00002006), including particulate matter (ENVO:01000060) such as... | depth 5 m | reverse complement strand
GAAGACAGCAAAGAGATAATAAGACCGTTAAAACGCTTTAAATAGTCTTATTATTAAATATATTAAAGGGATTTGTTTCGTTTTTTTCACCACAAAATAAAATTTCATTTTTCAAAAATTACCACATCATGAATAACACAATACCACAGGCATACAATAAAAGCACATTATTAAAAGAATACTATATACAATCGTATCCATCCGATAAGTTAGGCGAAGACATAAACAAAGATATAACCTTTGTCGACCTGTTCGAATGCTTAGATAATTATCAAGATGTTTATAGCTTAATGAATGTATATGATAGTTTAGTAAGAGAAAGACTATTTAATAAATTAGCCAGTATGATGTGCGTTGATTATAATTATATCTATAATCAGTGGATAAAATCAAGCAATTAACTAATTAACTAACTAAATAACTAATAATATATGTATCAATGCACATTCAACACGTTAGATAATTTCTACGCTTCCAGTTTCTACGATCTTCCAACAGATAAAGAGATTGAAATCATAGAAATAATAAAAGAACAAGGTTTCGAAGTTTCGGAAATCTGGAACATAAAACCACAAACATAAAGACATGAGTATAATAAAAGAAGTTATCGAAGAATTAACCAATATAAGAGAAAAGATTAACGAGATCCAGCGAAAAAATGACGCTTTGCAGCTATCCAATGACATTTTAAGTGATGACCTGCACAACCTGGAACAAGAAAACGCCCAATTAAAAAGGGAATTGATGAAATTGTAAGCCAGGCAAACAGCCAAAACAAAGGGAATAGATGAAAAAATGCCGCATCTATTCCCTTTGAGATAATAAACGAGCTAAAAAGGGCTATAAAAGGGATATAAAACAACCTTATTACTTTTATTTTCAAGAGTTAATACCTAAAGAAAAGCCATATCGCCCTTTACCCCATGCTGAAATTTTTTTCGATTCATTTCCAAAAAGGGTAGGGTAAAAAAAGGCTATATGTGGTGGTTGTACTGCTATATTCAGTGTATTCAGAATATAATATTGTGTATTGGGTAGTATTGCGAACTATATATTTTGGCTTGCATTTTCCATGAACTGCTATATATTGGAATTTGGTCTTAATATTGCGAGGGTTGTATAAAAAAGCCCCACCAAATATTATTCGGTAGGGCGTCTGAAATTTTTTGCATTTCATTTTTGCATTCCGTATTTATGCTTTTACGACTTCAATGTTCAAGGTATTCATTTATCTCTACCTTAATAGAATCTATACTATCACCGTATAATTGATTGTGGTTATCGCAATCATTTGAATCCCAAGCAACGTAATTGCCTTTAAACCACTCTTCTTCTATCTTCCATCCTTTATATACCATAATATTGTATTTAATTTATTGTTTTAGTAATTATATGTTTTTCAGAATATAGAGTTATACTTCTTGATTGGCTGGTGTATCATGTCCATCCTAGATCCTTTAATTATTCCTTGTGGCTTTATGTACTTCCGTTCTTTGCTTTCTGCCCTAGTCTTTATTTGTGGAACTATGAATTTAGGTAGTGGTTTCAGTTTGCTGATTTTCTCAGCTACAGTTTTTGTTTTGATAAGTCTGTACTTTCCGCAGATGTAGCTTACTCGCTTTCTTGAGATACCTAGATGTTTTGCTATTTCAGGATTGGTTTGTGTTTGGTAGTTTTTTACAATGTAGTCTACCTCCTCTTCTGATAGCCTTTTGGAGTCTCCTGTCCTTCCTAACTTATACTCTAGTCCTTCTCTAGCAATAAACGATCTTACTTTCCCTATGGATACTTTTGTGTGTTCTACTATTTCTTTTACTGTCAGTTCCATGCAGCTTTTTCTGATAAACACTTCATTCTCTTTACTTAATATATTTTTTTTTGATTTCATATTTGGTTATTGTTTTTCAGTTTATTATATTCGTGTATGTATTTAATAATTATAATCCTATCGCTTGCTGGTGCATTATTATCAGCAATATTCTCTATTTCCAAATCAGCCTCTGATTCTTTTAATGAATACGAAGTAACTGAAGATGCTCTCGAAGAGTACTACAGGACTGATTTTAGGAACTACTAGTACTTATCTATTTTATTTAAGGAATACAATAGACATTCTAAATTATGCCGAGTCAATACAATGTAAGTACTGTCTTCTGTATCTATTTCTACACAATCACCGCCATGAAACTTGCATACGAATGGGTCTGCTTCAGCATCTAGTAGGTTCATTTCCCATCCATCATAAACTTTTCTAAGAGAACCCTCTCCTGGACATATCATTTCAAAAAAATCTTTTTGCTTTTTCATAATTAATGTTTTGATTTAGTTAATATAAAACAAATATATGATAAAATTTACAAAATTCCAAGCGTGAAACTAATTATATTATTATTCAAAATAAGATTCTGTATCTAAGATCATTTTAAGTGTAAAATATTGTTATACCTTTGTATTTAAGTCGATGGGTAGACTTTAATTATTTATAAAAAATTAAATTTTACTTACGATGATTAATTTGAGTACATTAATACTTTGCGGAGCTCCAAATACCGTAATTCCAGATATCCCTACTTCCGCTTGTGAGCATTTCGGAAAAGTTCAGCGAATAATCTTCCAAAGATGTAAAAATGGAGCTACAGCTAACACTGTAGGACTTGGTGTTGGAGTAGCAGGTGCAGTTTTAGATGCAGGAGCTTCAGCTACATGGGATACACTAACTGCTGCTACTGATGCAACAAAAGCTCAATTTAGCCCATTTACAGAATCACCAGCATTTACAGATGGTACAATTAGAACTGCAAGAGGAGGAAATGATTCTTACGGTGGTGTACCAATTAGTTTAGGTTACGAGCCAACAGAGTTTGAAGCTCAAATATTGAGTGCAAGACAAGATGTAATTGCAGCATTAAAGTTATTAAGAAACGAGGATGCATATAATCTTGGAGTATATCTAATATCTGCTGATGGAAAACTTATGGCTACTGTAAATGATGTTGCAACACCAACTATATTGTCACCTATTCCAATTCAGCAGTTTAACATAGGAAACAAGGTTGCTGGAGGTTACGATGATGTAGATTACAATGCTATTTCATTTCAACTTGAAGACAACTGGTCTAACACAGTTGCAACATTACCAGCTACAGACTTTGCATTTGACTTACTGACTTACGCATAATAGTTAACTATGGCTAAGAAAATAAAATTTTTATTGACTCATCCGATACAAGGGGATTGTATTACTGATAAGGTTCATGCCGAAAGAATAATGGCAAAGAATACTGACGGAGGATGGTCATGGATTCAACCAAAAGCTAAGAAAGATGGTAACAGTAAATCAACTCAAGGCGAAACTGGAGAGTCCAAAGAACAAACTGGCTCTTCAGAGAGCAGCTAGACACGAAGAACGAATAAGGTTTCATGTAGATGCACATCAAGGAGCTACTCAGAGTCATGCTTTGAAGAGCTTCTTGAAGAGCGTAGACAGAAGACTTCCGAAAGATAAGGCTCAAAACTTTAGGTCTTACTTAGATTTCCCTATAGATACTGTTTCACTTACAGGTGAATCATTTAATCTATTGGAGAAAGTCTATGATGGGAGAGATCCTGTTTACCATTGCCATTTTACGGACAATGATATTGAGGAGGATTGGATGAGGTATCGCATTGATACTTTAGACAGTAAGACGTTCTGGCGTAGAGATGCATGGAGTAAACTGAAAAGTAGGCACAATAGCGTAATGGTTGTTGATTTGCCTTCGGAGCAAGAAGGTTTGCGACCAGAGCCATATGTTTATTTTGTTGATGTTACGAGTGTTATAGATTACGCAGGAGCAGACGATCAATTTGATTGGTTAGTATACAGCATAGGAGATTCAAAGTATGTCCATGTAGATGATACTCACTTTCAAGTTTTCGAGATGTTTGTTGGGGACTTATATGCTAAAGAGCTATCAAGTTCAGAGCATGGATTAGGCAGGTGTCCTGCTAGATTCTTCCTTACTGATCATTTGAAAGACGGAGAAAAAGGCGTTATGCGTTCACCTATTAGTGGTGAGGTAGGCAATTTGGACTACTTACAGTTTATTATGACTAGCAAGAAGATTGCAGATAGTCATGGTAGCTTTCCTATTTATTGGCAGTATACACAAGAGTGTGACTTTACTAGGGAGCATCACAACGGTGGAAATGTAAGTTGTAGCGGTGGATACTTAGTTACAAGCGAAGGCATTAATGTAATGAGAGGAGATTCGCCAGAGCAATGTCCAGTATGTGTTGAAAGTAGCCTTACAGGCGCAGGTAGTCTTATAGAGGTTGATCCACCTAGTAGTAAAGATGATCCTTTAATTACCCCACCAGCAGGAATTATTCAGACTGATGTACTTACATTAAAGTATCTTGTTGAAGAGGAGACAAGGAGGCGAAGGCATTTTATAACTGCCGTTACAGGGAATCCAATAGAGGTTACAAGTGACCAGGCGGTTAATGTTACTCAGGTAATGAGTTTGATGGAGCAAGGTAAAGCTGCTATATTGAAGGTTAAGCGTTCTTTAGAGCAAGCACATCAATGGGTTGACACTACTATATGCGAACTTAGATACGGAAACTTCTTTACCAATTGCAGTGTAAATTATGGTACAGAGTTCTTTATGGTAAGCGCAGACATGATGCTGAATCTTTACATAGAGGCACGAGCTAAAAAACTTGATGGTACTATACTAGATGGTTTGTTAGATCAGTACTATGAGACTAAGCATAGACACGCTCCAGAGAAGATACAGAGAGAAAAGGTTATTAGTCATATTGATCCTTTCAGGCACTTATGGGAAGATGCTGTCACAAATATGTATTCTTCTGGATACATAGATTTCAAGGACTACATGACAAAGGTTAACTTGACAAGTTATATAAAAAGGTTTGAGAGAGAGAATGGTGACATAACGCACTTTGCTAGTCAAGCATATGACGATTACGGAATTAAATTATCTTTTGATAGAAAAATAGCTAGGATTAGAGATGTAATTAAAACATACATTGATGATCCTAAACAAATCATTATTGAAGAACCATTAAATAACACAGAAAATGAGTGATGAAAAAGTTGTAAAAAAACCAATCAAAAAGGCTGATCCTGTAGTAGTTAAAAAGACTACAGACAAGGTTATACTTGAGATTGAAAGAATCGAATATGCACCTGCTATTGGAAATGAACCACCAAAAAAGAAGTCCAATCCTTACAGGTACATTACTGATTCAAGATCATTTGAGACTAACTTTTTAAAGTACCACCGTACACAAGGGCTTACGATTACAAAGGTAATCTCTATGCCAGATCGAATAAAGTTTGATCACAAGAAGTACCTATCAGAATTGAAATAGTATTATTAATTAAACATAAAGAGTAAATGTTAAATAAGGATATCATATTGCAGCAGGAAGTATTAAAAGATCTTACTGCTGAACAAGTTCAAGCGATTGAGACATTATCTAAGAATGATGAGAATATCGTTTTAGGTGAAAAAACTGGAAGAGATGCACAAGGTATAGAGACTGACGTTCTTGAAGCGACAGGAATACCGAAGAATCAAGGGGAGAAATATTACGACTACATGAAAAGAGCGTTTGCTGACTATAAGAATCAGATAGACACACTTTCTAGTACAAATGATACTCTCACAACACAGTTAGCTGATGGAGGAGGGAATAAAGTTTCTTCTTCTCAATTGGATGCTGCGAAACAAGAGTTAATTGATGCTAACACAAGGATAGAGGCATTTAATACTCAAATTTCTAATCTTGAATCTGATTTTGCAGCTCAACTTGCTGATAGGGACAAGGCATCATTAATGCTAGGACTAAATAGTGAGATAAGTAGTGCGACTGCTGGATTAAAGCCTAAGTCTGGTTATGGAGAGGATGAGTTCCTTGACATAGTGCAGATGAAAACAGATAGGCTACTACAAACGCATGAAGTAGAAAACATTGGAACGGCAACAGAGCCTATATACCAATGGAGAGACAAAGCAGGTAAGTTACTTGTTAATCCACAGAATGCCAATAACCCATATTCTACTAAAGAGTTGATAATGAGAGAAGTTGGCAACTATGTAGATGCAGGAAAAAAGAGTAGTGGTACTGGAGTAAAAGGAGCAGAGTCTAGGACTCAGAGTCTTGGATCTGCTAGCACTAAGGATGAGGCAAGAATAGCTATTGAAGCTGACTTAGCTAGTAGAGGTATTGCTAAAGGTGGAGATAAGTACCAAGCTGCTTTTACTGAAATGTATAATACGCCAGAGGTGAAAGCTTTACCAATGGGATAAACGATGAAAACGCAACAAGTAAAAGGGGTCATTACTGCGAAATATTTTTTTTTAATCAATAAATACTTGATACTATGTTATTAGCAACATTATCACAAGAATTTCGATCAATGAACCCCGAATTTGATAGCAACGAAATTAGAATTACGAGAGCAGGGGCTTTCAACACATTTGCAAGACAGTCACAAGGAGCAATGTCATTTATCACTGAAGACTTACGCCAGAAGGCAGGAGTTAGTATGGGTAGATCATTGAAGATGCCAGTCCTTAACTACAAGGATGTGACAATTAGGTCTACTAGACCAATTACTATCGCTGCTGACGAGAATACTTCAGCATTCTATACTGTTTCGTTTACAACTTTAGCTTATGGCTTTAAGATGTACCCAAGACAACACTTTAACAATGATATTGACTATCAAATGGACTTTAACCACAAGATGAGAGCATTCATCTCTAAGTTAATGTCTACTCTTGATGGAATGGCAGTTACTGCATTAGATGCAGGTAAGACTCAGATTATTGGTGGAGTACAAGGAGGTGCAAACGCTTCTGGAGTAACTACTATTGGTGGTCACGAATGGGAGGAAGATGTAGTTTCTGAGACAGGTGTAGGAGCTAAACTGAAAGATTCAGTTATACTTCATGACTTAGGATCAATCATGATTGCTAACGATTTTGAGCCAAACAGAATGGACATCGTAGGTAATCAAGGTATGAGATCTATAGCTAGTAGAATGGAAGGCTTTGGTGCTTTAAACAGCGAAAACAGAGCATTTATATTAGACGGTTACAACTGGTCATTCTCTAATGCTATTTCAAATGCAACAGGAAAAGCTGCAACAGCTTTTGCTGTAGAAGATGGAACATTAGGTATGCTTACTAGAGTTGAGCCAGATGCAATCTTCGGAACTACTACAGGAGACGGTCACAGATGGGGTCAAGTAAACCTTGCTGGATTAAACTTCAATGTAGGTACTTACGAGTATGATGAAGTAGTATCTTTGGGAGACAATGAGGCAAATGATCTAGGGGCAGGTACTGAGTACTTAACTAGAACTAAAATGGAGGTAGTTGACTTCGCATTTGACATTGCTTTATTCGCAAAGTACAATAGTGCGCCAGCTACTATACCATCTGGAATTGTTAAGTTTGATATTGCAGTTTAAGACTGATATTCTTTTTCAATTTTGATATTTAAGGTGAAGGGGCAAGCCTAGTTATAGGTTAGCCCCTTTTTTAATTTAATAACATCATGGACATAACACAACTCAAAAAAGACTTCCTATCGGTAAACGGATGGAAGCAAAACAGAAATCCTAGTGGGATGCAGATTACTGATATGCTTACTAGCGATAGTGGGTTGTGGTTTAATGACATTCATCCAATGTTGACTTACTCTAATATAGAGTGCTTGATTGATGATGATAGTGAATATGTATACCCAGCGTTTGATGCATCAAAATTGGATTATGCAATAGGAAACTTAGTTAGTGACGGAGGTTCTTTATTTAGGCGTATAGCTGTGTCTGCTATCTCAAAGCCAACAACCGATACATTGTATTGGGAAGCTTATGATCATGCAACAGCATGGCTCAGAGAGAAGACTGAAGGTGCTATTGGTGATGTTATATCTGACTGGAAGACACTTAGGGCTACAACATTGGGAGCAAGGAATTTATTGGGCAATGGTAGACTATTTACTAATATAATGATTGGAGATCCTTACGTTCTTAGCAATAAGGTGGTAGGGCATTACTTTAGCTTACCTTATAGCAGTGGATTGAAAACTTCTATAAATAAAATAGCTACTCACTTTACGGAGGCTCAAGTATTAACTTTGAAGTTATTTAAGTTTGGTAACTTATACCCAATTCAAACTATAAGTCTAAATTATACCACTCCAAATCAAGAGCAGTGGCATGACATAACATTAAATTTAGAATCTGATTCCAAGTATTATTTAGTTTATGACGAAACAGCAATAAGTGGAGTTCCTGTAACTAGTCACTTTGGTGGAACTTGGAGTATGGGGAAATATGTAAAAGTCACTGGATTTAAGGCTGATCAAGGTTTTAATGAGACATGGGACACTGACTTTAATGATTGGACTAACGAGAGTAACTTTGGTTTAAACTTTGACTTCAATGTAACTTGCGATCCTACAGATTTTCTTACAGAACAGAAGATTCTTTTTGCTGACTGTTTATACTACAGAATGGGTGTAAATATGCTGAAAGAGATGGCTTATAATGCAGGAGTGAAGATTAGCCGACATACTAGAAACATGGAATGGAATAAGAATGAGATCCTGTTTGCTATAGAAGGTAATCCAGACGGACATAAGAACGGAATTGTGTATGAGTACAATCGTAGACTCAGTACATTGAATGTTGATTTGAGTGGCATGGACAGAGTTTGTCAAGGCTGCGTTAAGCAAAAAGTGAGAAACAGTGCAATCAAGTGATCCATTAGCGAAAATAGACTCTTTAATTCAAGGCATGAATGAGTTTGAACAATATAAAGATGTCAATATTCTTGAGATAGCATTGGATTTTAGTGATTTGATTGGGAAGATGAATGCTGATAGGATTGGAGAAACAAGAAAGTACGTTTCTGGGTCATTCATTACCCCAGAGTACGCTGCTAGTACTCAGAAAAGAAAAGGTTATAAGAACCCAGATCTATATGAGACAGGAGAATTTTTGAGCGTTAAATCGTTTGCTCTTTCGATGCAAGGGGGTATATACTCACCTTATATTAACATATACAATAAAGACGATAAGTATGAGGCTGGGGTATTGTCTAAATATGAAAAAGGCGGAGAGTTGTTTGGTCTTACTGAAGAAGACGAATTGATTCTAGCTGAACAGGTAAAACCTATATTAATTAATAAGTTTGTAAAATTTGTACTGGGATGATGAATATAGTAGAACCTAAACTAGCAGATTTAATTTGCTTTGAGGTTGCAGAAGCATTTAAGTGTGAACTTACTTGGCTAACAACTTCTTATGGTAAAGTTGAAAAAAGGGAGCGTGGATTTGGATCTAATAAGTACATAGAGAGAACTAAGAGAAGGTTCTATCCTGCTGTAGCATTAGACAATGATACCTATTTAGAGCTATTGCCAAATTCAGATCTTGGTAACTTTATGTACATGGACTTCAAGAGGCAGTACCTTAAAGATGTAGGATCTAGTATGTTAAAGGCAACTTATGAGATAGGAATGGTATTTTGGTTTGATTTTACGGATCTATACGGATCTGATTCTGAAATTAAGACTAAAGAAAACGTTAAATATGAGGTGTTGTCTGCGATAAAAAATCATTCTTGGAAGAAATTAAAGATAAAGGTTTTAGGATTTCAAGATAGAGTAGAGGATATTTATAACGGATATTTTTACGAGGAGCTAGAAGAGCAGTCACATATGCGACCTTATGGGGGATTTAGGCTGAACGTAGAAATAGAGACATCAACTTTCTGCATTTAATTTAATAATGGGCTTTTATAAAACATGAATAATCATGGATAATAGTGTAATAGTAGGAGGTTTAAGTGCATTAGGTACTTTTATAGCGACAATATGGGGTAAGGAAGGCTGGAATTTCTTAATAAAAAAACAAGAGATTGAGGCGGAAGTTAGTTGTAAGGAAAAAATAGCAAAGCTAGAGATGGAGATAGCTAATGAGCGGCATAGAACATCTCAAATAGTAACTGGTGTAGATATGATGTTGACTATGTTTGAAGATGAATTTGGAAGTGATAGCAGATATACAAATGTTATTTTAAAGGTTAGGGAATTTATAAAAGAATAAATAGAATTAGTATCTTAGCAACAAATAAAATTGTTTAGCATGAGAAAGGAAAAGCACAATGGGTTAGTGATTGAAATTTATGACAGTATAGAGGAAAGACCTGCGTATCGCCACATGAACTTCAATAAAAATCTCATGATAGAAGCTGGAGTGGGATCTGACTTAAATGCTTACTATGCTAAACAGGCTAATATAATTGCTCATATAGAGAAAGGTAATAAGTTAGAGGCTAGACAAGAGATGGAGAATTTGAGGCAGAACCTTGCATTTATCATGCAGAGTGTATCACCTAAGATGATTGCGTTTTGTTATATTATACATTCAATCAATGGCAAGAAGGTTGGATTTATGACTGACGATAAGGCTCAAGAATTAATAGATAATGTTTTAAATAAGGTAAAGGTTGGATTTATAGATAGAATACTTGCTGCTGTTAAAAAAAAAACGAATTTGAGTTCTCTCATTACTTCCCAGAGTTAGGCTCTAGTACAAAGAACTTAGAATATTTAAGTAACTTGAAGAAAAGGGCTATGCTTCAGTTGGAAAAGATACAAGGTGGTCTTGTAGATGAAGAGATAGAGAAGATTGAGGATTATCTATTTATGCTTTTTAAGCCAAAAAAATACTCTGGATCTAATGGATTAGAGGTTAAAGCGGTTAATGCGTTTGAGGATATGTGTTTCATCATAGGGAAAGAGATGCCTCGTGATCCAAGACTCGTAACGACACTTACTTTTTATAGAACACTGGAGAACATTAAGAAACAAAACGCTCCATTAAAAAAGAAATAGTATGGGTAAGGGAATAACGGCTGCGGATCTCTATAAAGGAGGAGATGAAATAGTAAAAGCAATAAAAGAGTTAGAGGCTCTAAGAGATACTTATGTTACCATTACAGAAGAAATGGCAACTAAAGCAAGTTCTCTTCAAGCTAGTCTATCTAAAACAAGTGCTTCATTAGGAGATCAGAAAAAAGCTTTTGTATCGCTACTAACAAAAGTTGCTGAACTTACTAAGCAGTACGAGTTAATGCAGTCTAAGGTCAAGGGCATTGACAAATCCATAGAAAGTTACGTTAAAGCTCAAAAAGCTGCTGCTGCTGCAACTGCAAATGCTACAAAAAAATCAAAAGCTGCTGCAACTGCAAATCAAGCACATCAAAGTTCAATAAAAGGCTTAAAGGCAGCACTTAAAACTGCTACTGATCAGTTCGATAAATTAGTTAGGGCAAACAATGCTACTGGTGCTTCTGGGAAGAAGTTAATTCAAACTATGGCTAGACTCAAAGCTGAGATTGACATAACTAACAAGGAGAAAAAGAAAGCTGTAGATATAGCTAAATTGGAGATTAGAATATCGAATGAACAAGTTGGTTCTTACAATAGATTGGCTGCTCAGTATGATCTTTTAAAAATTAAGCTTAATGAGATGAGTGCTTCCAAGAGGTCTAGCACTAAGGCAGGTAGAGACATGGAAAATCAGTCAAAGGCGATCTATGAAGAAATGAAACGTCTTCAAGAAGCTACTGGTAAAACAGCTCTTAACGTAGGTAATTATAAAGGTTCTTTAGTCGGTGCAGTAAGTAAGCAGCAAGGATTAGTTAATCAGCTAAGAAAGACAAAAGAAGAGTTTAATAGACTTCCATCAAGTGTGAAGAAAAGTGCAGCAGCTCAAGAGTATCACACAAAAGTAACGGATAAGCTAGGTAATGAAATAAGACAACTAGAAACAGTAACAGGAAGGCAACTGTCTGCTAATGAAAGGTCTAAGAAGTCACATCGTGGAGTAGGTGCTAGTTTAAGGAACTTAGTTGCAGTGTATTTTTCTGTGACTCAAGCAGCAGAACTATTTAGAAAGGTATTTACAGATACTAAAAAGTTGGATTCGCTCAACTTGGCATTTGAAAAGACCATCCCAAACATGAGGGAAAATGCACAAGTGCAAAAGTTTATTGCTGATACGGCTGAAAGTTATGGTCAGAATGTATTAGTATTAAGTAAGGCTTACTTGAGGTTTAATGCAGCATCAAAATCTAGTACTCTTTCAATGAAAGATCAACAACAGATATTTGATTCTGTAGCTAAATCTGCTTCTGTACTTGGACTAGAAGCAGCAAAGACAGATAGAGTATTTAATGCATTAGAGCAGATAATGTCTAAAGGAACTGTCTCGGCAGAGGAACTTAGACAGCAATTAGGTGATTCACTTCCAGGATCTGTTGAGATCATGGCGAGAGCATTAAAGGTATCTACTAAGCAGTTGGCTGACATGATAAAGCAAGGTAAAGTATTGGCTTCTGATGCATTACCTAAGTTTGCTAGAGAATTGGAAAAAACATATGGTATAGAAAATGTAGACAGGGTAGATAACCTTGTAGCAGCACAAGGTAGGTTTGAAACATCAATAATAAATTTAGTTAAAGAGCTAGATGCGGCAGATGTATTTAAAGATTTCTTTGAAATTCTTACGGCAGGAGCAAAATCGCTAAAAAACAATATTGATTTAATAATATCATCGTCAA
>TARA_B110000858_G_scaffold192516_1_pt1 | contig 12737 bp, 12 predicted proteins | sample TARA_B110000858 | Tara Oceans TARA_B110000858 (sample SAMEA4398247) | marine metagenome | biome: Polar Biome; feature: [SRF] surface water layer (ENVO:00010504); material: water (ENVO:00002006), including particulate matter (ENVO:01000060) such as... | depth 5 m | reverse complement strand
ATTTGTGGAATTCCAAAGCGCTCACAGATGAATTGTGCCTGCGTTCCCTTGCCTGCGCCTGGCGCCCCTAACAAAATAACTCTCATTGCTTACTCCTGTGCTCTAGCTCTCGTTGTAGTTCTAGTTGTAATAATTCAAATTCGCTCAATATTGCTTAATATTATTTACCAGTGATGCTTCATAGAGAGTTCTCCTTCGCCTGATCCCACAAAGCATCCAATTCTTCTAAATTTGCTTCTTTAAGCCCCTTACCCTGCGCCGAAAGGCTGACCTCGATCCACTTAAAGCGAGCCTCAAAGCGTCGATTTGTAGATCTAAGCGCAACTTCGGGCTCTATATTGCTATGTCGCGCTAGATTAATAGTAGCGAACAACACGTCACCTAATTCGTCACTCATTCTCTCAAGATTGCCGCTGGCTAGGGCCTCTTCAAATTCCGCCACTTCCTCTTTTAGTTTTTCAAGGACGGGTGCTATTTCAGTCCAATCAAAGCCTTGCTGTGCCGCACGTTTTTGCAGCTTACGTGCTCGCTCCATTGCAGGCAATGCCCTGGGTACGTCATCCAACACACTCTCAATCGCTCGAGCTGCCTGCTTACCACCCTTCTTGCGCTTCTCTTCCCGTTCCAGCTCTTTTATCGCCTCCCAATTGACGACCACCTGCTGCGCACTGATATCTTGTGGAATTCCGAATTGCTGTACATCACCATCGGGAAATACATGGGGATGCCGCCTTACCAACTTGTCGCTTATTGCCGTCGCTATGTCTTGAAAATCAAAGGCACCCTGCTCCTTCGCAATCTGCGCATAGAAGATAACTTGGAACAGCAGATCGCCCAATTCATCTTCCAACTCTACCAGGTCGTTGTTCTCGATAGCGTCTGCAACCTCGTAGACCTCTTCAAGAGTGTAAGGTAACAGCGACTTGATGGTCTGCTCTAGATCCCAGGGGCAGCCATGCTGCTTATCGCGCAACATCGTCATAATCGCTATTAGGCGGTCGATCGCCGTCAGTGCGTCCAAGCCACCATCATTTCCTATGCTCAACTCTCATTCCCTCCGATACATCACGCTCTATTCATGCACTCTATTATTTCCGCGGATGTTTTCCTGAATCGAATACGGCCATCGATTCTACATGCGTCGTATGGGGAAACATATCCATGACACCAGTCGCCCGCAATTTGTAGCCCGCGCTAATCAATTCGGCCGTATCTCTCGCCAGTGTTGCAGGGTTACAAGAGACGTAGACAATTGTCTTCGCTCCGAGCTTTGCTATTTCCGGGATTATCTCGATGGCGCCAGATCTTGGCGGATCTAAAATTATCTTGCTGTATTCTGCCGCGGCCCAGTCTTTTTCGGCTATGGATTTAAACAAATCAGCCGCGTGAAACTCGATATTGCTCAAGCCATTCAGGGATGCGTTCTCTGAACCACGCAACACCATCTCCTGACTCCCCTCAACGCCTACAACCTTCTTGGCTCGACGCGCACTAGCCAAGGTAAAGTTCCCTAGGCCGCAGAACAGATCCAATACTGTATCGTCTTCGTTCAATTCGAGTAAGGACAATGCCTGGCTAATGATCTTGCGATTGATACCCGCATTAATTTGCGTGAAGTCCATGGGGTGAAAGTTTAGCTGCAAATCAAATTCTGGAAGATAGTATTGCAAACGCTCAACTGAATCTGCCGGGAATAGCTTGTGTACAGTGTCATTTCCACCTGGCTGCAGGTAGAGGTGGATGCCGTGCTCCTGCGAAAATTGCAGCAAGCTTTGTCTGTCCGATTCCGAGAGCGGCTGTAGGTGACGAAAGACTAATGCGACCTGAAGCCGATAGTCAGCGGATGTGCCCCGGCTAACATCTTCATTGCTTAGCAACTCCTCACCAACAGCCACTTCTATCTGCGGAATATGTAGACTGCCCTCCAACTCCGTGATCATGCGACGCAGCGGACGAATCAAGCTGGCCACTTCTTCCACGAGCACCTTGCAGTCATCCATATCTGCAATGAAGCTGCTGTATTTTTCTCTGAACCCTACCAGCGCACCACCCTTCTTATTGACGACACGAATCGCGAGCCGCGCCTTGCGCCGGTAGAATTGAGTAGCGTCCTGCAATTTCGGCAGCACCTCGATGTTATCCAAGGTCGTGCCACTAGCATGCTGCATCTGCTCGAGTAGTACCGTTTGCTTGAACTCAATCTGCGCATCGCTATCCATATGCTGCAGCGAACAACCGCCGCATAGGCCTGCGAATTCGCAAGGGGGAGTTACCCGAAGCGGAGATGGATTAAGCACCTCGGTGGTTTTCAATTCATCGAATTTCCCGCGACGCCTTACATAGGTGGCAGATACTTGCTCACCCGCAAGCGCGCCATCTACAAAGGCTACTTTCCCGTCAATGTGGGCGATTCCACGCCCTTCATGACTCAGGGACTCTATCTCTAGGGTAACTGGCTCGGTTGGAAGCTTGCCGCGTCCATGTCTACGTCTACTCATATTAAATTTATTGCTAACTCGGTAGGTGATGTGGCACTAGTCGAGAACGGTAGGGCCACAGAATTGGATTTATGATTTGTCTGGAGTGCTTATTGAAATACACCTGTGGAAAGATAGCGGTCACCACGGTCACAGACTATCGCGACTATTGTCGCGTTACTCACCTCTTTGGAGAGCTCTAGCGCCGCATAGATCGACCCGCCGGACGAAACACCGCAGAAGATACCTTCTTGCTTAGCCAACTCCTTCATCGTGTGTTCCGCATCAAGCTGTTCAACATCGACAACGCGATCTACGCGACGTCGATCGAATATAGAAGGCAGATACTCGGCGGGCCAGCGACGAATACCGGGAATGCGAGATCCATCCTTCGGTTGCAACCCGATTATTTCGATCTCTGGATTCTGTTCCTTTAGATAGCGCGACACGCCCATTATCGTACCTGTCGTTCCCATGGAGCTAACAAAGTGAGTGATTTCACCTTTCGTGTCGCGCCAAATCTCTGGGCCCGTATGAACATAGTGCGCGTTGGGATTGTCTTGATTGGCAAACTGGTCCAGCACCTTGCCCTTGCCTTCTTCCTGCATCTGCAGCGCTAGATCACGGGCACCTTCCATGCCTTCTTTCTCACTTACGTCAATGAGCTCTGCACCATAGGCAGTCATTGATGCTTTGCGCTCATCACTCATATGGTCTGGCATGATTAGTATCATTCGGTAGCCCATCACTGCCGCGACCATAGCCAGTGCGATACCGGTGTTGCCACTGGTAGCCTCTATGAGCACATCACCCGGCTTAATTTCACCGCGCAATTCCGCCTGCTGGATCATGCTGAGCGCCGGTCTATCCTTCACCGAACCAGCCGGGTTATTACCCTCAAGTTTTGCCAAGATTGTATTGCTGGTATTACCAGGCAGACGCTGCAGCTTAACCAAGGGCGTGTTGCCAATTTGTGCCTGAATACTTTGATAGGACATGAGAATAGTGGCCAGCAAGGAATTTAAGAAGGTGTCACAAGGCGCAAAATTCTACACGGAAAGCGCAGCGGGCGAAAGCTGGGGGCTGCTCGCAGGCAGCAAGGCTTAGCTGCCTTAGGTGAAGCAGACCGCACTATTTCGCAAATAGGCTGCGACTATGCAGAGGCTTGCCGCCTAGATGTGCCGCCAAAGCCGTTCTCAAAAGCCGCTTGGCGCTCTTAATGACTTCAGCATCCGTAAGTTCCTGCTCACGCAGGGCGACTATATGCGCGCCTAAATAGACTCTGCTGCTACTGGACTCGCTGCCATCGGCAAGAACTTGAAAGCCGATGTCGGGTGTAAAGCGGTAACTGCTATCGATGGCAATCGGCTCGTGAGAGTGGCAGTCGGAGTCAAGATTGATGCCATAGCCTAACTCGCTCAGCAGACACAGCTCGAACTGCCGCAGCAGGAGCTGAATTTCTGCATCCCCTTGTAGAGCTGCCAAGGTATCTTGATAGGCAAGATAGAGCTGCTTGTGTTCAACGTGATTCATTAGCAATCGCGTCAGCAGCTCATTGATATACATGCCGCTAAACAGGCGCTGCCCTTCTAAGCGCAATGCGCCTAGGCTGCTTTCAAGCCCGGTTAGGGTTTTCAGCTCACCACGGCCGGAGAGCGAAACCAATAGCGGCTGAAAAAGCTGGAGGAGAGAACGGTATTTCGACTTGGCGCTGCGCGCGCCCTTGGCAACCGCGCGTACACGGCCGTAGTCCATGGTAAAAAAATCGACTAATAGACTGGTGTTTTGAAAAGGTTGGCTGTGCAATACATAAGCCGGTTGCAGCGCAACTCTGGAATCCATGGTGCGGTTTCTGCCTATTTATTCCATACTGAAAAGACATTCCTGACTTTTTTAATATGTTGTGAGCCAAGAGCTGGCGTGACTGTCATCTAACTTATCCTTGACCGTCTCACTGCCCCGTGTAATTCGTTTATCTGTCTACATAACCCAGGCTCTGCAACGCTCTTTCGTCGTCAGCCCAGCCAGATTTTACTTTTACCCAAAGATTCAGCATCACCTTGCTTTCAAACGCGGTCTCCATATCTTCGCGTGCAGCGCTGCCAATTTGCTTTAGTCGCTCGCCATCCTTGCCAATCACAATTCGCTTCTGTCCTTTCTTGTCTACCAAGATCAGGCCGTGGATATGCAAGACGGATTTAACCGTCTCAAACTTCTCGATCTCCACTGTAACTTCGTAGGGCAATTCGTCGCCCAGTTGTCGCGTCACTTTTTCACGAATCAATTCGGCCGCGAGAAATTTAGAGCTTCTGTCGGTTACCTGATCTTCAGGAAATAGAAAAGGTGCTTCGGGCAGCAGGCCTTTCACGAGCTGATCGATCGTCTCGAGATTGTGACCTCCTAGCGCCGAGACCGGGATTATCTCCGCAAACTCTCTCTTCTGCGCCAGCTTGGCAATATGTGGCAGCAATTCTTCCTTATCCTGCACTAGGTCAATCTTGTTAATTACCAAGAGCACCGGCACCTTCGCATAGGTCAGCGCGTCCAGCACGTATTGATCTGCCTCGTTCCAGATGAACCGCTCGACGACGAACAACACCACATCAACATCTTTGATCACGTTGAGAACCGTGTCGTTCATCACCTTATTCAGAGCCTTATTAAACTGAGCGTTCAGGCCCGGAGTGTCGACGAACAGACACTGGTGATGTTCATCACTGCTAATCCCCATAACTCTGTGACGAGTCGTCTGCGGCTTGCGCGAGGTGATGCTAATCTTTTGCTGCAGCAGATGATTCAAGAGGGTCGACTTGCCTACGTTCGGGCGACCCACTATAGCGATGTAGCCACAGCGGCTCGCTGGTATAACTTGATCCGTGGATTCATTCATGGCTAGCTTGTTTTTGCCTCTATCTCATCCAAAAGTTTCATTGCCGCTTGTTGCTCCGCCTCACGTTTGCTGGGACCGAAACCCATTGCCTCTGCGCCCTGTGAATCCAGGCTACAACTGACGTGAAACAGCTGCTCATGTGCCGCACCACTAATATCCACTACTTCGTATTTAGGTAAACTTTTGCCTTGGGCCTGTAGAAATTCCTGCAGGCGAGTCTTGGCATCTTTCTGCTCAGTCGCAGCCGCATCAATCGCCAGTTTACTCTCGCTAATTTTTTTTACGAATGTTGTGCAGGCGTCTATTCCGCCATCTAGATAGATTGCAGCAATTAAAGCTTCGACAGTATCTGCAAGAATAGAGTCTCTGTCACTACCGCCACTTTTTGCCTCGCCAGTTCCTAGCTGCAGATATTCGCCAATACCAAGGCTTCTTGCAGCTGCGGCCAGCGCATGCTTATTCACTAGGGCCGAGCGCATTCGGCTGAGCTCTCCTTCGCTTGCCTGAGGGTTTAGCGTGAACAGCATTTCTGCAACGATGAATCCAAGCAGAGAGTCTCCCAGAAATTCGAGTCGCTCGTTGTGTACTGCATTCGCACTGCGGTGAGTTAACGCTAGCTGCGCCAACTCCGGATTGGAGAATTGGTAGGCTAAAGACTGCTGAAGATTTTCTAGCTTATTGGCCATCTATTGCAGGACAGTATCAAATTTCGCCACGACGTCGAGATTCGCCACCAGTTCAATACGGCGCTCATAGGCAATAGTGATAATGGCCTGGTCACTTTCCTTGCGCACTTTAATCGAGGACAGATCGAAATCGGTTATATTATTGATGCGTAAAGTATTAGAAACACGTTGGCGAATCTCGGTAGTGGACATCTTCGCTGCCTCACCGTTCTCGATTAGCTCCTCACAGACCCCGACGATCAGATTATGATCGACATACAGAGGGACTACTTTCAAACCAAACGTTATACATGCCACGATCAAAATGAACATCATCAGCAGGCCAAATTTAGACATGCCTGCTTGATCTCTTAAGTTTTTTAATCTTATTTGTTTCATAGCCTCACCCGTGGGATAGTTACAAAAGACTCATAGTAAAAATTCAATGTTGTGGTGGCAATTCACCAAACCGCCAAGCTTAAGGAGTTGATCCTATTAAATCCGCTACAGCTGTCACAAAACTCTTACTTAATACGTTGGTTTCTAGTGAAAGTTGGCAGATTTAGCCCCGGCTCTTTGTGCATCCAAACGGCTATCGCCCTTCCGACTATATCTTTCTCTGACACCGTGCCCCACTCTCGGCTATCGCTGCTATTTTCTCTATTGTCGCCCATCATGAAATAATGTCCATTCGGAATTACCCAAGTCGTGCGCGAACGCTGCCTATTGACCGCCGTTATGTGCTGAGTGGCGTGCTCGACACCGTTAATTGTCTCTATATGCAAGGTGCCAGCTAAGTCGCCCATATTCGTATCGATAGTTATATCTTCGACAAACTCCTCGTCGATCAGTTCACCGTTGATGGATAGACGCTTGTCTTCATACCGTATTGTATCGCCCGGCAGGCCGATTACTCGCTTAATATAATAACTATCAACATGCGGAGGAATAAAAACCATGACATCACCGCGCTCGGGATCGGACACATCAATAATTTTGGTTCCGATCACTGGAAGTCGAACACCGTAGGCGTATTTATTCACTAAAATAAAATCACCAACTTCTAGGGTCGGGATCATCGAGCCTGTTGGTATCTGAAATGGCTCTACTAGAAACGAACGCAGTATCAACACGGTGAGCAACACGGGAAAGAATGACTTCGCGTACTCTATAATCATCGGTTCCTGAGACAGACCAGCGATCGCCTCAGCAACTTCTTCTTCGCCCCTGCCTTTCGCCTGAGTCGATTGGTAATCCACTATGGCTTGCACGCGGTGCTTCTTGAGCCATAGGCTATCGAGTAGCCACAGTGCTCCAAAGACGCCAACTAGGCAAACTAGTACTAGTGAAAAATCTATATCCATTTCGACTTATTCTTTCGCTTAATTTTTTGTTTAACTGTTACTTAAAGCTACTACTTAACTATCAACTTTCAGCACCGCAAGGAAGGCTTCCTGCGGCACTTCCACATTGCCTACCTGCTTCATTCTTTTCTTGCCCGCTTTCTGTTTTTCTAAGAGCTTCTTCTTGCGCGAGACATCGCCACCGTAACACTTCGCCGTTACGTTCTTGCGCAACGCCTTCACCGTCTGCCGAGAAACTATCTGTCCGCCTATCGCCGCTTGAATTGCCACATCGTACATCTGCCGAGGAATTAGTTCCTTCATCTTCTCTACCAGCGCGCGAGCTTTGGACTGCGCATGGTCGCGGTGCACAATAATCCCCAGCGCATCTACTCTATCGCCGTTTATGAGGATATCTAAACGCACCAACTTCGCTTCCTCGAAGCGTTCGAACTGATAATCTAGAGAGGCATAACCGCGGCTCGTCGACTTCAGTTTGTCGAAAAAATCTAGCACAACCTCACTCATGGGCAATTCATAGGTCAACGAGACCTGCTTGCCAATGAACTGCATGTCTTTCTGTGTGCCTCGCCTCTCAACGCAAAGGGTTATCACATTGCCCAGATGCTCCTGCGGAACGAGAATATTCGCCCGTACTATCGGCTCGCGCATCTCCGCAATGGACATGACTGGGGGTAGCCGTGAGGGGCTATCGACCATCAGCTCCTCGCCGCTCTCTAACAGCACTTCGTAAACAACCGTGGGCGCCGTAGTGATCAATGAGAGATTGTATTCTCGTTCTAGCCGCTCCTGAATAATTTCCATGTGCAGCATGCCTAGAAACCCACAGCGAAAGCCAAAACCTAGGGCATCAGAGTTTTCGGGCTCAAAATGCAGAGAGGCATCGTTCAGCGTTAACTTGGAAAGTGCATCGCGGAAATTCTCAAAATCGTCGGAGGATACCGGGAAGAGTCCGGCATAGACCTGTGGCTTTATCTTTCGAAATCCATCCAGCGCATCGACATCGGGGGTCTTCGCTAGCGTTAGGGTGTCACCTACCGGTGCACCTAAAATCTCCTTGATACCAGCAACGATGAAACCAACTTCGCCTGCCGCCAAAGTACCCGTCTCAGTGCGCTTCGGCGTAAACACGCCTACGCTATCGACCACATGGGCCTTTCCTAGGGACTTCGCGATAATCTTATCGCCCTTGTTGATAGTGCCGGCCATGACTCTTACTAGCGAGACCACGCCCAAGTAATTATCGAACCAAGAGTCGATGATTAGGGCCTGCAAGTCGGCATCCCTATCTCCCTCGGGCGGCGGGATCTTGGCGATGATCTGTTCGAGAATCTCGCTGATACCGAGACCCGATTTCGCGCTCGCGCAGACCGCGTCTGACGCGTCGATACCTATGATCTCTTCTATCTCTACGCGAACACGATCTGGCTCTGCCTGCGGCAGGTCCATCTTGTTCAGTACCGGAATAACTTCAAGGCCCTGCTCGATCGCTGTATAGCAGGTCGCTACGGACTGCGCTTCTACGCCCTGTCCCGCATCCACGACGAGTAGCGCACCTTCGCAAGCTGCGAGTGAGCGCGACACCTCATAGGTGAAATCTACATGGCCCGGCGTATCGATGAAGTTAAGCTGATAGCGCTTACCATCGAGCGCATCGTAATACAGGGTCACGCTCTGCGCCTTGATCGTAATGCCACGCTCGCGTTCGATATCTAAGCTATCGAGAATTTGCACATCCATCTCGCGAGCAGAAAGGCCGCCGCAGGTCTGAATGAAGCGATCGGCAAGCGTGGATTTGCCGTGGTCGATATGGGCGATAATCGAAAAGTTTCGAATGTGGCTTAGGTCAGTCACGAAGTAAATAGGTCGCTTGGGAGGTATGGACAGGATGAAATCAAGCCGGCAAGTCTACAGCAAATGTAGCCGAGTGTCAGGGGAATTAGCGAGTTAAGCCGCGCAGAATAAGGCCTGTAAGCCGTGAGCCGACATGCCTTAGAAACGCATCAGATTAGGGAGCGAGCTCCAACGCCATGGTCGTGCCCTGGCCCTCGCGCACTATACGAATTGGAACGAAGCCCGAGTCGGGAAGATTGCTAACGATACTGGCAAATTTATCGGCCGAATCTATCTCTTCGCGGTTAAGTGAAACAATCACATCTCCCGCCAGCAAGCCCGCCTCACGGCCGGGGCCGGCCTTCAATTCGACTATTTGCACACCTCTCAGCCCGGTAACTCGGCGTATATCATCGCTCAACTCGCTAACACGAAAACCCAGAGGATTACCGAGCTCACGAACGATCTCTGGTTCGGCAACTGCAACGCTATTCGTCGGCGAACTGCCCAAAACTACGGTGAGATCTTTGAGTTCACCTTCACGATAGACAAGCATCTTCGCGGCAGTACCTGGGCGGTATTGACCCACATAGAAGGGCAGATCGGTGAAATACTCAATATTGTGTCCATTGAATTCGAGAATAATATCCTCTATGAGTACGCCGCCTGCTTCGGCTGGACTCCCGGTCTGCACATCATCGACGAAGGCACCACGCGGTCTTTCCATATTGAAGATTTCGGCAAGTGCATAGTCCACCTCACGCATACGCACGCCCAAGAGCCCACGCTCCACCGCACCGGTGTCACGCAATTGCTCCATCACATTCATCGCGACATTGCTGGGAATAGAAAAAGAGATGCCGTTCGAGCCACCGGTGCTACTTAGAATCTGCGAATTGATGCCGATGACATCGCCCTCTAGATTGAAAAGAGGACCGCCCGAGTTACCCTGATTGATGGCCACATCCGTCTGAATGAAGGACATGTAATTATAGGTGGATCTGCCGGGCATTGAACGCCCTTTCGCGCTCACAATGCCGGCGGATGCAGAAAATTCCAAGCCGAATGGCGAGCCGATAGCTAGCACCCAATCGCCCACACGCAGGCTGTCGGAGTTGCCGAACTCAACATACGGCAAGTCGGTCGCGTCCAGCTTCAATAGCGCTAAATCAGAAGGCTCGTCGAGCCCGATGACCTTGGCCTCATAGACTCGTCTATCATTAAGAGTGACCTGTATTTCATCGGCATCCGCGACAACATGATTGTTTGTCATGATGTAGCCATCAGAGGAAATTACAAAGCCCGAACCTACTGCGCCGCGTTGGCGCTGCTCTGGTAAGCCTTCGATGTCGAGGTCTGGCTCCTGACCGGGGTTCAGTCGTCGCAATAAATCTTCGATCTCACCATCACCAATAGCGCTGCGAGTAGAAACGTTTCTGGTCGTGGAAATTTCAACGATTGACGGTGCGTTATTTTCAACAAGGTCGGCAAAATTTGGCAGAGCCGCTTGAGCATAGTTGTTGCTGCTCGGAACAAGGAATAAGGCAATGACAAAGCCGATCGAAGATAACTTGAGACTTGCTGCACTAAGAGTTCGCATAAAAGATTTCCGCATCTATAAAATACTGCACAGGCTAGCTCGGCTAGACAAACTAGGCCGAGGGCAAATCTGCATCGAGGCACTACTTTAGCACAACGGTAAGGGGAGCACGCAAGCCACAAGGACTGGGCTTGAGGGGTTTTCGAAAGGGGTTTTAGGGTTTCCGAGAGGGGTTTTCCTGCAGCTGGTTGACTAGGTGATACAGAGGAGAATCCTGCATATGTTCGATACGAACTGGCTCTTCGTCGTCGAGAGTCAGGCTTTCGATGTATTGAACTAACATGCCGCCACCCACCAAGGTCGCCGCGTCGGCGTTCGAATCGGCCAACAGTGCCGTTGTCGCTAGCGATTCGCTAGCTGGCTCAGCAGATTGATTGGCCATAGCAGGAATGGCAGAAGTGTCTGAACCGCTATCTAGACTGACCTGCACCGCAACTAAAAATACCGCAGCCACTGAGGCGGCGATTGCCATCTTGGCCAAGCCTTGCTTCCAGACAGACTGGACCGGCGCCGTCGATGACCAGGGGGCTTCTTGCTCAATTTGTGCAGCGATGCGCTGGCTTAGACTCGCTTTCACTGGCTGTGCCGACTCATGGAGAACAGACTGGACTAGGCTATAACGCTCCCAGGACTCCAGCAGAGTTGGGTCCTGCTCACAAGACTTTAGAAAGCGACGCAATTCCAAATCATCCGCCTCGTTATCGAGTAATGCAGATATTGTCTCGCTACTATTCTCTGAGTCGATCTGGCTCATTGAGCACCCCTGTGATTTTTTATCCTGGCTAAATAAAATATAGCCTTCATATTCTGTCGAGTCGCCAGCAATGTCTAAAGGCTCTCTACTCGAGTAGACCCTTAATCTTTTTATCTATCGCTTCTCTTGCCCTAAAGATTCGCGACCTAACTGTGCCCACTGGACAATCCATGACTTCGGTAATGTCTTCGTAGCTCAGCCCTGAGAATTCGCGAAGCGTAAACGCGATGCGCAAATCTTCCGGTAAGTCTTCTATCGCTTGCTCTATCGCCAATTTTAGTTTGGCGGTGGCCAGCTTACTCTCGGGATTCTCAATCTCCCGCAACACTCTGCCTGCTTCGCTTTGCTCCGCGTCTTCTATTTCCACATCGCTTGCAGGTGGTCTTCGCTTCCTTGAGGCCAGGTAGTTCTTCGCTGTATTGACCGCTATGCGGTACAGCCACGTATAGAAAGCACTCTCGCCGCGAAATAGAGGCAGGGCTCTATAGGCTTTGATAAAGGCTTCCTGGCAAACATCCTCAGCCTCATGTGAATCGTGGATGAAACGCCCTACTAGGGCCGATACTCTGTGCTGATAACGCAAAACTAATAGGTTAAATGCGTTCTTATTGCCACTTAAAACCCGGTCAACTAATTGTTGATCCGTATCCTCTGACATCTGTTCCAACTCCGTTATTGCTGGGGTTCTACTACTTCACTACAGGGAACAAATGCTTCATTCACAATAATAGACCGCGTGTTTTTGCAAAAGTTCTCTATGACGAGCAAATTATGACATTTTTATGCAATCGAGATATGAGCTAGGCATTGTTAGGCTAGAGGTTTTCAGTGTAATTGTGCAAGAATCCTCGCTCAATCGGCGAAAGACACGACATCTAGCTACATTGATCTTAGCAGGCACAGCCTTTTTAAACTCAGCAAAAACAGAAAACATTATTTAAATCAGTCGGTTAACACATTCTTATGAGCTCCTCCCTAGCGCAGAATCAACTACAGTTCGATATCTTGATCATTGGCAGCGGTGCTGCCGGTCTTACGCTTGCCCTAAAAACGGCAGATTTTGCCCGCGTCGCCGTGCTTAGCAAGGGCGACCTTAATCAAGGAGCCACCTTCTATGCACAGGGCGGCATCGCCGCCGTATTAGATGAAACCGA
>TARA_B110000858_G_scaffold198235_2_pt1 | contig 12741 bp, 12 predicted proteins | sample TARA_B110000858 | Tara Oceans TARA_B110000858 (sample SAMEA4398247) | marine metagenome | biome: Polar Biome; feature: [SRF] surface water layer (ENVO:00010504); material: water (ENVO:00002006), including particulate matter (ENVO:01000060) such as... | depth 5 m | reverse complement strand
CCAAGAAAAAGGCAGCTGTTAAGAAGAAAGCTCCAGCCAAGAAAAAGACTGAGAAGGACGATTCTTAATAGAGAGCTTTGCTGCTAACTGAATTCCCTGCTTGGCAGTTGTGAAAATAGAGATGTATTTAAGGGGGCGGATAGCCCCCTTTTTACAGGTGATTTAATAGAAGAGCGTGCTCTTCGACATGATTAGAAAGAGGCATTAACAGATGGGAAATATTACAGCGGGCATGGTTAAAGAGTTACGCGAAAGAACCGGCTTGGGCATGATGGATTGTAAGAAAGCATTATCAGAAGCCGATGGTGACATGGATAAGGCAATTGATGATTTGCGAAAGGCGAGTGGCATCAAGGCTGCCAAGAAGGCGAGTCGTGTTGCTGCCGAAGGAGTCGTCCTGACCAAGATTGCAGAGGACGGTAACTATGGCGTTGTAATCGAAGTCAATTCAGAAACTGATTTCGCCGCTAGAGACAATAACTTCCTCGATTTTGCACAACAGGCGTTGGAATTCGCTTATTCGAACAGCGAGGCCGATGTTGCTGGGCTGCTTGACGCGGGCTTGGAAGACACGCGTTCTGCCTTGGTGCAGAAAATAGGTGAGAATTGTAATGTGCGACGTGTAGAGCGTTTTCAATTGACTGCTGAGAAAGCGGGTGTTGTTGAGAGTTATGTGCACAGCAATAATAAAATTGCAGTTCTAATCTCGGTCACCGGCGGTGACGAGGCGCTCGCTCGTGATGTCGCCATGCATATAGCGGCCGTCAATCCCTTGGTAGTTAAGGCCGAAGATGTGCCTGAGGAAGAGATAGCGAAAGAGACTGAGATCTATTCTGCACAGGCACGCGAGAGTGGGAAGCCAGAAGAAATCATTGAGAAAATGATTAGTGGCAGATTGCGAAAATTCGTCGCCGAAGTAAGCTTACTGGAACAGCCTTTTGTTAAAGACCCAGACGTTACTGTAGGCAAACTACTTAAAGATGCCGATGCGAGTGTTGTTCAGTTCGTACGCTTCGAAGTGGGCGAGGGCATCGAGAAAGAGGAAATAGACTTCGCAGATGAAGTAGCGGCTCAAGTTAAAGGCTCCTAGGAGCGGAATAGCATAGGGATACCAACGAAAATGCCAAATAAGGAACGCAAGTACAATCGTATTTTGTTAAAGCTAAGCGGTGAGGCACTCACCGGCGATGGCGATTTTGGCATAGACCCTAAAGTGCTCGATAGAATGGCTGTGGAAATAGGTCAGCTAGTGGGTCTGGGCGTGCAGATAGGCCTAGTTATTGGTGGCGGCAATCTATTCCGTGGTGCAGCTCTGAGCGCCGCGGGCATGGAGCGTGTAACCGGCGATCATATGGGCATGCTCGCTACAGTGATGAACGCGCTAGCGATGCGCGACGCACTTGAGCGAGCGAGCATTCCTACTCGTGTTATGTCGGCCATTCCTATGAGCGGTGTCGTTGAGCACTACGATCGACGCACGGCGATTCGACATCTAAACGCGGGCGATGTCGTTATATTCTCAGCAGGAACCGGGAATCCGTTTTTTACTACGGATACAGCCGCTTGCCTGCGTGGCATTGAGATCGATGCGGATCTAATCTTGAAAGCGACTAAGGTGGACGGTGTTTTTTCCTCCGACCCAGAATTGGATTCGAGTGCGGTTAAGTACGACAGTCTTAGTTACGATGAAGTGATCGAAAAGAAACTCGCTGTTATGGACTTGACGGCTATCTGTCTAAGTCGCGATCATCAGCTGCCAATCAAAGTTTTTAATATGAATACCCCCGGTGCATTATTGAGCAATGTAATGGGTAAGTCCGACGGCACTCACATCTCGTAGTTGAGTTGCGAGAGTGAAATTGATGAATCCTCCGCACCCTAGGTGTGGAGCTAGGTTTTAGAAGCGAGGAGCCAGACAATGATCGATGAAATTATAATCGACGCGGACGAGAGGATGCAGAAGAGTATCGCCTCGTTAGATGAAGCTTTTAAGAAGATTCGAACGGGAAGGGCGCATCCTGATATTTTAGCTAGCGTGCAAGTTTCCTACTATGGTTCAGATACTCCACTGAGCCAATTGGCCAATGTCACGGTGGAAGATGGGCGATCTTTGATAATCTCTCCCTGGGAAAAGCCGCTGATCGGTGAGATCGAGAAAGCTATCATGACATCGGACTTAGGTCTGAACCCTTCGAATAATGGCGACACTATCCGTGTGCCAATGCCAGCCCTAACCGAAGAGACGCGTAAAGAATATACGAAACAGGCCAAGGCCGAGGCAGAGAATGCGCGAGTCGCGATTCGAAATATTCGGCGAGATGCGAACTCTGACTTCAAAGATCTCGAAAAAGAAAAAGAAATTAGTGAAGATGAGCAGCGCAGAGCGGAAGATCAGGTGCAGAAGATGACCGACAAACACATTGCGACTATTGAGTCTTCATACCAGGCTAAAGAAGCCGATCTGCTGTCCTTCTGAGGCTGCGATTGCTTCAGCCAGCTTACTCAATACTGGCTTCAGATCGTCAGGGATGTGGTAACTGTAAATGACAGCTGTTAGTAAGCCGGAATTGCCTCAGCATATTGCCATCGTTATGGATGGAAATAACCGCTGGGCTAAATCTCATAAGCTGCCTGCGAAATCTGGTCACCGCCATGGTGCCGAGACGGCGCGAGAGATCGTCAATTCCTGTCTCTCACGTGATATTAGATGCCTCACCCTATTTGCCTTCAGTAGTGAAAACTGGCTGCGCCCGCGACAGGAAGTGCGGGGTCTGATGGCGCTCTTTCTTGCGGTCCTAAAACGGAAAGAAATTAACCAGCTACACAAGCAGAATGTGCGCCTGCAGTTTATCGGGAATCGCAGCAGTTTTTCGCAGAAATTGCAGAAAAATATGCATGAAGTGGAGGAGTTAACGCGTAATAATACTGGCATGACTCTGATTGTCGCAGCAGATTACGGTGGACGTTGGGATATTGCGAACGCAGTGACAAGCATAGTTGATGAGGTGGTCTCTGGGGAACTGTCGGCGGATGCAATTGACGTGGATCTGGTGCACCGGCATACGAGCAGCAGCGATTACCCGGATCCGGACCTTTGTATCCGCACCGGCGGCGAGCGTCGTATTAGTAATTTCCTGCTCTGGCAATTTGCCTATACTGAGCTTTATTTTACAGGCTGCTACTGGCCAGACTTCGATGACGCACAGTTTCAGCTAGCACTTGATGATTTCGCAAAGCGTCAGCGGCGCTATGGCGGCCATGATGAACAGGAAACTACTTGTGACTAAGGCATTAAAGCAGCGAGTCATTACCGCGGTATTACTTCTGGTGGCATTGATTGCCGCCACTACTCAGCTGTCTTCCTTTTATTTCTCTCTCTTCATCGCTGCCGTAATTCTAGTTTCCGCATGGGAGTGGGCTGGACTTATTAGTCCGGATAAAGAGATGGCGAAACTCCCATACCTCGCTAGCATTGCTGCAATGTTGCTTGGGTGTTTCTTCTTCTTAGGGATCTCTCCCGATGCGCAAGATATCGATGGCTTTAGGGCGGGTCTCGTTCTGCTGCTGGGGCTGCTTTTCTGGCTATTATCCTTGTTTTTTCTTGCGGGATATCCCGAGAACAGAAAACTATGGAACGATGAGTCGAAAATTTCTCTGATGGGTATGCTGGTGTTGATACCTACCTTCGTTGGTATCGTGGTCTTGAAGTATCTTCTGCCTTCGGGTTATTTGGTTCTGGCGTTAGTGATCTTGGTTGCCGCTGTCGATGTCGGGGCCTATTTTGTTGGAGTAAGTTTCGGGTCAAGAAAATTGGCAGCAAACTTGAGCCCGAAGAAGTCTTGGGAAGGTGTCTGGGGCGGAACTGTTGTTTGTTTGCTGGTTGCGGTCTTATTTGTCTGGCTAATGCATCGCAATATCCAAGCGCTCTCTTCAATGCAAATTGTAGCTTTGCTGGTTTTATCGGTGGGTGTCACGTTTTTCAGCGTAGTGGGCGACCTCATAGAGAGCATGCTCAAGCGCAACTGTGGCGTTAAGGATAGCGGCACGATGCTGCCTGGGCATGGTGGCATACTGGACAGAGTGGATGGTCTGGTGGCGGCTACTCCACTGTTTGCACTCACGATGATGTTAGTTCTCGATAGCGAATTTCAGGTGAGCCTCTAAAGTGGCGCATAGCAATCTTCAAATTAGCATCCTAGGCTCTACCGGTTCGGTTGGCGCAAGCACGCTGGCCGTTATCGATGAGAATCCTGGCTATAAAATTTTTGCACTTACCGCTAACCGGAACGCGAAGCTGCTCTTCGAACAATGCAAAAAATACCAGCCGGATTTTGCCGTGCTGAGTGAAGAGGCGGCCCCTGAATTTAACGCGCTACTAGCTCAGAGTAATCTCGATACCAAGCTGCTGATTGGCGAGTCTGGCTTGATCGAGGTAGCGAGTAATCCGCAAGTCGATATCGTGATGGCGGCAATAGTCGGCGCAGCTGGTCTGGAATCGACACTTGCCGCTGCCTCAAGCGGTAAGCGTCTGCTGCTAGCTAACAAGGAATCTCTGGTGATGACCGGAGACTTGTTAAAGCAGGCGGCGCGAGAATCTGCTGCAGAAATTCTACCAATCGACAGCGAACATAATGCAATTTTTCAGTGCCTGCCGCATAGGGCTAGCAGTGTGCATGCCGAGTCTAAAACAGGCGTCGATAAGGTTGTATTGACAGCATCTGGCGGCCCGTTCCTGACCACGCCGCTTGAGCAGCTCGAATTTGTCACGCCCGAACAAGCCTGTCTGCATCCGAAGTGGTCTATGGGCAGAAAGATATCTGTGGACTCTGCAACGATGATGAACAAGGGCTTAGAATTTATCGAGGCCTGTTATCTTTTCGATCTGGAGCCGTCTCAGGTTGAGGTGTTGATCCACCCGCAGAGCATTGTGCACTCCATGGTTCACTATAAAGATGGCTCGGTGTTGGCGCAGATGGCCAAGCCCGATATGCGTGTTCCCATCGCCTACGGATTGGCATGGCCGGAGCGAATCGCATCAGGCGTTGCACAACTTGATCTGACTACAGAGGAACCTTTGCAATTCTCCAAGCCAGACCTTTCCAGATTTCCCTGTCTACGGCTAGGTATCGAGGCCGCGGGCAAGCGCGGTACGGCACCGGCGGTCCTTAATGCAGCAAACGAAGTAGCGGTTGAGGCGTTTTTGGGGGGAGAGATCGGTTTTGCGGAAATTCCCTTAATAATTGAGGCAGTTAGCTCACAAATACCTTGTGAAGCAGCGCCTACTCTCGCTATTATTCAAGACCTTGATAGACAAGCAAGAAGACTATCTAACGAGTTGATATTAAAGGGTTTCTGTCGTGGAGCTAGTGCCTGAGCTTTGCGCACTGACGAATAGTTATGATATTTGAAGTTTTAATTAGCATTTTAGCCCTCCTGGTTACCCTTGGCATATTGGTGACGATTCACGAGTTTGGTCATTTTTGGGTCGCAAGGCGTTGCGGCGTGAAGGTCCTCAGGTTTTCCATCGGCTTCGGCAAGGCTGCCAAGACTTGGATAGGTAAGGATGGCGTTGAATACGTTATCGCCCCGATTCCATTGGGTGGCTACGTCAAGATGTTGGGGCAGGAAGACACCACCGTTGTCGATTCAAGCGACTTAAGCGCGAGTCAGCGCCAGCAGTCATTTGCCTGCAAACCGCTCTGGCAGAGGATGGCGATCGTAGCCGCAGGGCCTATCGCGAACTTCCTGCTGGCGATATTTGTATTCTGGCTAATTAATATTTCCTATGGAATTTCCGGCATCGCCCCAGTCGTGAACAATGTGATCGAGGGCTCTATTGCAGAGGTGGCGGGACTAAGAGCTGGCGATGAGATTCTTGCCGTCGACGGTCAGGAGACCATTATCTGGCAGCAGGTCACCCTGCAACTATTGGCGCGACTGGGTGAAACTGGGGAAATAAGCCTAACGGTAGATCCTGTTGATTCCAGCCGAACGAGAGAGATACAAATCCCTATAGATGCATGGATGGGAGTGGAGACAGAGCCCAATCCTGTTGGCAATCTAGGCATTATTCAATTCGAAATCCCAGCTGATATTGCAGGCATCGTGCCTGGTGGTGCTGCCGAGGCAGCGGACCTACGCATCGGTGACGAAATAATCTCTGTGGATGGCAGGTCAATACGTGGATGGACGCATTGGGTAGAGCTTATCCGAGCGAGCCCGGAACTCACACTGAATGTCGTGGTCCAACGTGCTGGAATCTATACTGATTTGTTGATGACGCCCGAAAAGGCGACGCTTGATGACGGCACAGTAATTGGCAGCATTGGTGCCTATGTGCAGGAAACGACGTTGGCAGAATTGTTGCCGCCGGAGATGCAGCGGCAGGTAAATTACAATGTGCTTTCTGCGATTCAGCCGGCGCTGATGGAAACATGGAATAAGTCACTATTTGTATTAGATTCTGTAAAGAAGATGGTCGTCGGGCTAATCTCGGTGAAAAATATAAATGGGCCAATAACTATTGCCCAAGTTGCTGGAGAGACAGCTACTTACGGCCTCGATGTCTACCTAGGGTTTTTAGCTCTGTTAAGTATCTCACTAGGCGTACTTAACTTGCTGCCGATACCGGTTCTTGATGGCGGCCATCTGTTGTACTACGCGATTGAAGCCGTTATCAGAAGACCGGTTCCGGAGAGAATTCAGGCCTTCGGATTACAGCTGGGATTGTTGTTGATTTCGGGGATCATGGTTTTAGCTATTTACAATGACGTTAATCGATTGATGTAAAAACAATACAGAAGAAATAAATAGAAAATATTAAAAACTCGCCGCCAAGTAACATAATAAATTGAGAATGCAGTGCAAATGAAAAAACTACTTTTTTGTTTGTTGGTAGCTTTTGGGATTTCAAAAGCCACCAACGCTCAGGAATTTGTAATAGCCGACATCATCGTCGATGGCTATCAACGTATTTCGCCCGGAATAATCTATAACCTATTGCCCGTCGGCATAGGTGATAGAGTTACGGCAGATGTTTCTGCGCAAATAATTAGGGAGCTTTCTCAGTCTGAATATTTCGATGAGATTGAAGTGGCGCGCGAAGGCAATGTGCTTATTGTTACGCTTTTGGAGAGGCCCTCCGTAGCTGAGATTACCATCGAAGGCAATAAGGTTCTCGAGTCTGAAGATATTCTCGATAACATGTCGTCGGCAGATATTGCCGAGGGCCAAATTTTTACACGTGCCGCATTAGAAAGTATCCGCAAGGGAATACAAGACGTGTACTCGTCTCGTGGTCGCTACGGTGCAGCGGTGGATATCGACGTAGAAGAACTGCCTAGGAACCGTGTTTCTATCAAGCTCGATATCGACGAGGGTGAAGAGTCACGCATTCGTCATATCAATATCGTTGGGAATGAGATCTTCGAGGAAGAATTATTACTTAGTTTGTTTGAGCTAGGTCTCAAGCCTTGGTACAAAATCCTTAGTAGTATGGACCGCTATTCGCGCGAGCAGTTTACCGGCGATCTAGAGCGCCTAGAGTCGTTCTACCTCGATAACGGTTTCGTAGAATTTAATATCGACTCCACACCTATCTCCATTACCCATGATCGCAAAGAAGTCTATATCACTATCAACGTGACCGAGGGCGACCTGTATATTGTTGATGAGGTCGAGCTCGCCGGCGATTTAGTCGATGCAGAGCCTCTTTTAAGAGCGGCGGTATACGTGCGTCCCGGTCAAATCTATTCGCAGGGTCTGGTCACAGGCACGGAAGAAATCATGGTGCAGTTCCTCGGTAACTTAGGCTATGCCTTTGCTGAGGTCACGGGTGTGCCAGAAGTCGATGAGGACGATCAAACCGTCGGCGTAACATTCTTTGTTGAGCCTGGTAATCGCACCTATGTTAATAGGATTAATTTTGCTGGTAACACCTCGACCGCCGATGATGTATTGCGAAGAGAGATGCGCCAGCTGGAATCTGCTCCGGCGTCTAGCTCCCAGATCGAACAGTCGAAAATTCGTCTGGAACGACTCGGCTACTTCGAAACAGTCGAGGTTGATACGATCGAGGTGGCAGGAACGGAAGACCAAATTGATATCAACTATGATGTGCTAGAGCAGAACTTTGGTGCCATCAGTCTTCAAGTTGGCACAGGTGGGGGCGGCAATTTCTTCATTAGCTCTAACCTACAGGCAAACAACTTTTTGGGCACTGGAAAGACCTTGGGAGTTGGTATCAATAAGAGCCGCTTTCGGACTGGTCTAAATTTTCAGTTCCAAGATCCCTATTACACGCCTGACGGAGTGAGTAGGGGATTTAATGTGTTCGCCCAGAAGTCGGAGTCACCCTTCAACGTATCTGATTTTAATACCTCTTCCTTTGGTGGTTCCTTGCGTTTCAGTTACCCACTGAATGAGGTTTCCGTGCTGGGGTTTGATTTTGGATACACGCACACGGAGTTGAGTGCGGGTCTCGGTTCCGTGCAAGAGATTGTTGCCAGTCCTACTTTTTTCGAGGGTGTAGATCAATATGTGATTACCCCCGCCAACGCTAACGTTTTTGACGGGCCAGTAACGGATGCGGTACTAGGTGACGTCTCCTCGCTAAGTCCGCTGCAGCTCGGGACGAATTTGACCCCAGGCTTCGTAGACAAATTTGGCGATACCTTCGATAACTTTACGATTACAGGAAACTGGTTTCGCAACACTCTAAATCGTGGGCAGATGGCAACAAACGGCAAGCGTCACAATATCGGTATGGAAATTACATTGCCCGGCAGTGACCTGCAATACGTCAGATTCAACTACAGCAATGAGATGTACTGGCCACTCACTCGAGATCAGCGATGGGTTGTTGGAATGCGCACAAATCTGGGTTATGGCATTGGCTATGGTGGTACCGAAGAGATGCCCTTCTTTAATAATTACTTTGCAGGCGGTTTGAGCGCGAGCGGTATCGTGCGTGGCTTTGAAGAAAACAGCCTAGGGCCGCAGAGTACTCCGGGTGCTAGATATCTGACTGATTTTGGGATGACTCTGGCGCGGGATGAAAATGGGGAAATTCTGCGTCGTGAGGATGGCTCCGCAGCGGGCTTCAATAATGATGTAGGCTATCAGACACAAGCTTTATTTGATGAGGATGGCCGACCGGTACTGGATTCAGAGGGTAATCAGGAAATAGCCTTGGCGGTACAAAATTTCTTCGTAGACGAGGATTTTGACAGTTTTGGTGGTAATATACTGGCCACCGCGACATTGGAGCTATTATTCCCAATTCCGTTTGTCGCAGCTTCGAATCGAGTTAGATCGGCCTTTTTTATCGATGCCGGAAACGTATTTTCGTCGTACTGTACGGAACGGCAGGCACTTCTACAAAATTGTACAGATTTCGATCTGGGCGAGATTAGATACGCTGCAGGAATGAGTGTTACCTATCTATCGCCATTTGGCCCGCTAACATTTTATGTGGCGAAGCCATTCGGCAAAGAGGGGGATGACACGAAGAACTTCGATTTTACCGTTGGGAATGGTTTTTAGATCGACTTAATTTGAAGAGCTGCAGCAGATCATTGTTCGCAGATTCGAGAATCAGGGATTACAAGAATTAGTGCATTATCGAGCAGCTTGTTTTAAGCGCTTATGCACAAAATTGTAGTGTTAATAGTTAATAGTTAGTTGAGTACATGCTCAGCAGTATTAGTAAGAATTGGAGAATTACCGTGAAAATATTTAAGAGTCTAGTTGTCTGCGTGAGTTTGCTGTTGGTATCTCAAGGTGCCGCCGCTCAGGGTACCAAGATAGGTGTGCTGAATGCATTGCAGGCATTATTTAATTCAGATGCGGCTAGGGTGGTGCAAGAGGAGTTGGAGCAGGAATTTAGTGCTGACGAGGAGAGAGCTCAAGAGCTTACTGATCAGCTAAATACTCTGCGTGAAGAATTTCAGCAAAACGAAGCTGTTATGAGTGAGCAAGAAATTAGTCGTATGAATTCTAATGCTCAAGACTTGCAGGTTCAGTTGCAGTTGATACAAGAAAGAGTGCAAACAGCGCTGCAAGCAAAGAATCAGCAGTTTCTAGAAGGCATGCAAACAGATCTCGCTGCGGCTGTTACCGATGTTGTCGCTGAGGGTGGATTCGATCTGATTCTTAATTCAGATGGCGCTCCTTACTTCGCGCCGGTTTTGGATATAACCGCTAAGGTAACTGCAAAACTGAATGAAAATTCGCAAGCTGAGCAGTAAGAGCAGCCTCATCGGGTTGGTGTCAGGTGGCACATAAAACAAGAGTTGCATTGGCTAGGCTGGCAGAATTGCTGGACGCCAAATTAATCGGCGATGGCCAGTGCGAAATTACTGGCCTCGCTACTCTTCAGAATGCAAAACCCGGACAGCTTAGTTTCCTAAGTAATCCCTCCTATGCAGGCCAACTAAAGACTAGTCGTGCGTCTGCAATACTCATCGATGAGAAATATTTGGATGATTGTCCAGGCAATAAGCTTGTGACGGCCATGCCGTATGTTGCCTTTGCGAAGGCTAGCCAATTATTCGATGAGGCACCGAAACCCCCTGTGGGTATTCATGACTCAGCTAGCGTGGATGCGTCTGCCGTGCTTGGTAAGAACGTCAGTATTGCGGCAAATGCTGTGCTTGCCGCTAATGTTACGCTGGGTGACGATGTTGTCATCGGTGCTGGATGTTATGTGGGCGAAGGAACAAGTATCAAGGATGCTTGTAAGCTACATAGCAACGTGACGCTCTATCACCGTGTCGCTCTGGGAAAGAATGTGGAAATTCATTCTGGTTCGGTGGTCGGAGCGGATGGATTTGGTTTTGCATTCGATGGTAACAAGTCTGTTAAAATTCATCAGCTAGGCTCAGTTAAAATAGGCGACGACGTCGAGATCGGTGCAGGCAGCACGATAGATCGAGGCGCTCTCGAAGATACTGAGATCGGTGCTGGCGTGAAGATCGACAATCAGGTTCAGATTGGCCACAACTGCAGGATTGGTGAACACACAATAATCTGCGGTTGCACTGGCATTGCGGGCAGCGTGACAATAGGTAAGTACTGCATCATGGGTGGTGGGTCGGGTGCCGTAGGCCATATAAGCATCGCTGACAAAGTACAGGTGAGTGCCATGACGCTAGTGAGTCAGTCAATTTCAGAGCCGGGTATGTACTCTGCTGGTACAATCCAGTCGAAGACATCCGAATGGAAGCGCAACGCGATTCGCTTTCAGCAATTGGATAGCATCGCCAAGAGACTGAAAGAAATAGAGGACTCTACCGATAAGAAGTAAGTCGATAGAAACTAAGCAAGAGTTTCGGATCAGAAGCCACCGAAATTACAATAAACCTAGCGCGCGCTGATCCGCGTTTAGAATAGACTAGAGAACCGCACATGATAATGAGTATCGAAGAAATTAAAGAGTATCTTCCCCAGCGCTATCCCTTTCTGCTGGTGGATAGAGTGGTTGAGATGGACCTCGGTAAGTCTATCGTGGCTTACAAGAATGTTTCTGTTAACGAGCCATTCTTTAACGGTCATTTTCCGGATCAGCCTATTATGCCAGGCGTGCTCATCATCGAGGCCTTGGCACAGGCGGCAGGCGTGTTGGGATTCAAGAGTCAGGAAAAGAAACCAAAAGACGGCTACCTCTATTATTTCGTCGGTGCCGATGATGTGCGTCTGCGGCGACCCGTGGTGCCAGGTGACTGCCTCACTCTAGAGGCCGAAATTGTCACCAACAAGCGCAGTATCTATAAGTTCGCCTGCCGTGCATCTGTGGGGGAAGAGTTGGTAGGATCTATGACTATCATGTGTGCAGAGAGGAAGGTGGATGTCGATTGATTCCAGCGCTAGGATCGATCCTAAAGCTGAAATAGATTCCGATGTAACGATTGGTCCTTGGACTGTTATTGGGCCCAATGTACAGATTGGGTCTGGTACGGTCATCGACTCACATGTGATGATTCGTGCCAACACGAAGATCGGCAAAAATAATCGCATATATCAATTTAGCTCTGTAGGCGAAGATCCCGCTGACTTGAAGTTCAAGGGTGAAGAGACCTGGCTGGAGATCGGCGATAATAATGTCCTGCGCGAAGGGTCTAACTTGCACCGTGGAACAGGATTTGGTGGTGGTCTCACTCGAGTGGGTAGCGACAATCTATTAATGCCCTATGTGCACATCGCCCATGATTGTATGGTGGGCAATCATACAATTTTCGCCAATAATGCTGGGCTATCAGGCCACGTGGAAGTTGATGACTGGGCTATTCTCGGTGGTTATTCCGGCGTAAATCAATTTCTCAAGATCGGCGCTCACGCGATGATCGGCGGCGTGACACATATCGATCACGACGTGCCCGCCTATATGATCGTTAGCGGCCAGCCCGCAGCAGTGAGGACGATCAATACCGTCGGCTTGGGCAGGCGCGGTTTCGACAAGGCTGCGATCAAGCAACTGCGCACAGCATTTAAAATCATCTACCTACGTGGTCACAGCCTGCAAGAAGCCATAGAGGAATTGAAACTCATGCGTGACGACTGTGATGCGATGCAGCTTCTCATTGACTCTCTGGAGAGTTCGAAGAAGGGAATACACCGGTAAAAATTCCGATGCCACTGCGCCATAGTCTCGCTTCCCGGTAAGTAACGAGACTCTAATCACGATAAAACAAATTATGAGCAAAGCCCCTCTAATCGGAATTGTTGCCGGCGAAAAATCCGGAG
>TARA_B110000858_G_scaffold86439_1_pt1 | contig 12790 bp, 9 predicted proteins | sample TARA_B110000858 | Tara Oceans TARA_B110000858 (sample SAMEA4398247) | marine metagenome | biome: Polar Biome; feature: [SRF] surface water layer (ENVO:00010504); material: water (ENVO:00002006), including particulate matter (ENVO:01000060) such as... | depth 5 m | reverse complement strand
AAGTTGTACCGTCTATCTGAGGCTGGCAGCGTTACTGGATTAGAGCCGTCTAAACTACGTAATTTGCAAATTTCACCCTACTTTCTCGGCCAGTCTGAACAAGCTGGCGGCGTAGCCGGCACGCAAAGCAGCACCGAAGTTGGTTTCGATATCAAGTATTCGATTACACCAAGCCTCACGTTGGACGCGACCTATAACACTGACTTTGCCCAGGTTGAGGCTGATGAACAACAAATGAATCTGGATAGATTCAGTCTCTTCTTTAAAGAAAAACGACCTTTTTTCCTTGAAAATGCCGCACAGTTTTCTGTGGGCGATGAACGGGCAGTTCAGATGTTTTTCAGTCGGCGTATCGGCATTAGTAGTGGAGGTGATCAGCTACCAATCGTGGGCGGAGCACGGTTATCGGGGAAGATCGCCGGTAACACGAATGTGGGTTTTCTTCACATGCATTCGGAGGCCGTTGCAGGTGTCGCACCGGGTAATAAATTCACGGTTGCAAGAGTAAATCAGGAGCTACCCAGCCGTTCATCTATCGGCTTCATGTACGTCGGTCGTGATGGAGATGGTTCTCATCTTGTTGCACCCGGTGAGGACAAGAATCAGACTTATTCTGTGGATGGTCGTTGGGGTATTGGTGAGAATCTGATGCTAGAAGGCTGGGTTGCAAAAACAGCAACACCTGGGCTGGATGGTCGTGATGAAGCGTTTTCTGCTAAAGCGATTTATAACTCGAGTGAGTGGCTGAACCGATTCGAGTACGGTCAGGTCGGTGAGGACTTCAATCCTGAGGCCGGCTTTCTTAAGCGTTCGAACTATCGACGTATGACAGCATTGGTTCTGCGTAGAATTCGGCCGAAAGATAAATGGGGGTTACTTGAGGTAAGACCACATATTTCTTATACCAGTTACTGGGATTTCGACGGCTTTCATGAGACTGGTTTTTTGCACGTGGACAATCATTGGGAGTTTCGTAACGGCTACAGAGTTGATACTGGCATGAATTTCACTCGTGAAGGCGTGCGTACTGCTTTTGATATTGTTGACGGAGTCACTATTCAGCCGGGTACTTATGACCATACTGAAGTCCAGATTCGGTTTAATACCAATAAAGCCGCGCCTCTTAGCTTACAAAGCGTAACGTATGTAGGTGGTCAGTTCGGCGGTAATCGTATTGCCGTTAAGTCGAGTGTTATTTATAGGATTGGAGATTCATTTAGATCTGAGCTGACTTATAACTACAACAAATATGATCTTCCAGTGCCTGGGGGGCAATTTAACGCTAACCTTACACAACTGCGTTTATCCTATGCATTTACACCTAAGATTCTGTTGCAAACGTTGGTTCAGTACAATCAAGTAGAGGATACACTTGGTACGAATTTGCGTTTCTCATGGTTACAGACCGCAAATTCTGGCTTCTTTCTTGTCTACAACGAAGTTGACGAACGCGGCATCGGTGCAAATCCGAGAGGTAAAGAGGTAATCATTAAGTACAGTCATATATTTGATGTTTTTAATTGACGCGCTGTATTGGGCGAGCCTGCCTTTGAGAAAAGACATATAATAGAGCCGCTCCGGACTACCGGGAAGTGTCGGCAAATTTTCACTCTTGACCGTAATGCATTGATGGCTTCCTCGGCCGTTGTCCACCAGCTGGGATCAAGCGTCGTGAGATTGTCAGTCTGTGATTCCTGAGGGGCGGAACAGGCGACGAGTAGAATTAATAAGTAGGTAGCTAATCTACAGAGTTCTCCCAGGTTCCGTAGTAGACGAATGCCACGCTACGGATAGTGCTAAAATTCCCTGCTACCGAAAATTCTGGATCCCCGCATGACCAAGCCCAAGATCGCGACGCCGTCGTTTCGCGATATGAATATCGCCGAACCCTTTTTGGCCGTTTTGGATGAGATCGGCTATGAAACACCGACGCCAATTCAGGCGCAGGCAATTCCACATCTGCTGCAAGGCCTCGATCTTTTAGGTCATGCCCCAACGGGCACCGGAAAAACGGCAGCCTTCGCGCTACCGTTGCTGTCGCGGCTGAATATGGACGACAAAAATGTTCAGGTGATGACGCTAACACCGACTCGTGAGCTCGCGATTCAGGTCGCAGAGGCTTTTCAACGCTACGCCTCGCATCTCAAAGGTTTTCATGTATTGCCGATTTACGGTGGCCAGGAATACTCGGGTCAAATTCGAGCATTGAAGCGTGGGGTCCAGGTTGTAGTCGGAACGCCCGGGCGCGTCATGGATCATATGCGCAAAGGCACACTAAAATTGGGTGGATTGCAGGCGCTAGTTCTTGACGAAGCCGATGAAATGCTGCGCATGGGTTTCATTGATGAGGTTCAGTGGATTTTGGACCAGACACCGGAAAAAAGGCAAATGGCCTTATTTTCGGCAACCATGCCAAAAGAAGTCGAACGCATAGCACGCCGCCACTTGAGTAATCCACAGGAAGTCTCGATCAAAGCTCGAACCGCAACAGCCGAGACCATTCGGCAGCGGTACTGGCAGGTCAGCGGCTTGCACAAGCTGGACGCCCTGACGCGAATTCTTGAGGTCGAGGACTTCGAAGCGATCCTGATGTTCGTGCGCACCAAGACGGCGACAACAGAGCTTGCTGAGAAACTGGAGGCGCGCGGTTATTCGGCCGCAGCCATGAACGGCGATATGGCACAGGCGCACCGCGAACAAACAGTCGAACGATTAAAGCGCGGCTCGCTTGATATTCTTGTGGCAACGGACGTCGCTGCACGCGGACTCGACGTCGAAAGAATCAGTCACGTTGTGAACTACGACATTCCCTATGATACGGAGGCGTATATTCATCGAATCGGGCGTACTGGTCGGGCAGGTCGATCAGGCGAGGCAATCCTATTCGTTGCACCGCGGGAGCGACGGATGCTTTCCGCCATCGAGCGAGCGACTCGGCAAAAAATAGAACGCCTTCAGTTGCCGACGACAGAGACTGTTAACAACAAGCGCATTGCTGACTTTAAACAGAAAATTAGCGACACGTTGGCAGGTGGCGAAATGACCTTCATGCAGAACCTCGTTGAGCAGTATCGAAACGAGCACGATGTTCCTGCCCTAGATATTGCCGCTGCTCTTGCGAAAATGTCGATCGGCGATAAACCGCTCTTGTTGAGTGCAGACAAGGAACGAAAGGCACGCGACTTTGATAAGGAGTCAGCGCCTCGAGGAAAAAAACGCCACGACAGAACGATACCTGAGCTTGATTCGGACAAGCAGCGATATCGTATCGAGGTTGGCCATGAGCATGGTGTTAAGCCCGGTAATATTGTCGGCGCAATAGCGAATGAGGCGGGGCTGGCGGGTGACCATATCGGTAGTATTTCTATTGATCAGGAATTCAGTCTTGTTGACCTGCCAGCGGGTATGCCAAAGGACATCTTTATGGACCTGAGAAAGGTCAGAGTGTGTGGCCGGCCGATGAATATTTCGATATATGGCAAGGCTGAAAAGCCGAGTCGGAGTTCACCAGGCAAGAAAGACTTCGGCAAGAAAGACTTCGGCAAGAAAGGCTTCGGCAAGAAAGGCTTCGGCAAGAAAGACTTTGGTAATAAAACGTCTGGCAAGAAGACTCCGGGAAAGAAGGCCCCAAGCAAAAGAACCGCGGGTAAGCTGTCGCTGGGCAGTAAGGCCTCCGCGAAAGCGAAACACAGAAAAGGAACAGATTGATGCACGCGCGAATCTTCAAGGATGTCTGACTCGACTGACTTCAGCCTGCTCAAATTAAGATCAGAGCTGCTGGGAAACCTCATCGATCTTAATTACAACGAGATGACGTTGGTGCAAGCAGAGACATTGCCTCTGCTGATCGACGGGCGCGACGTACTCGCGCGAGCCAAGACGGGAAGCGGTAAGACCGCAGCTTTCGGCCTTGGACTGCTGAATAAACTGAACGTTGATTTATTCAAGGTGCAAGCACTCGTGCTCTGTCCAACACGTGAGCTCGCTGACCAGGTCGCAAAAGAGATTCGGCGACTGGCGCGCAGAATTCCGAATATCAAGATACTCAGCGTGTGCGGTGGCGCTCCATTGCGAGACCAAATAGCTTCTTTGCAGCGCAGTCCGCATATCATCGTCGGTACGCCGGGGCGTGTTCATAAACACCTGCGCAGTGGCACCCTCAATCTGGATCAATTGCAGACCTTCGTTCTCGATGAAGCGGACCGCATGCTGGATATGGGATTTATGAATGAGCTCGATGCGATACTCGCATTCGTACCCGACGAGCGCCAAACCGTGTTATTCAGCGCGACATATCCGGAGGCAATTGCCGATATTAGCGCTCGCGTGCAGTGCGAGCCGCAAACAGTAGACGTCACTGAAGATGAACGGCCTGCGCAAATTTCGCAGACATGGTGCACGGTTACTCGTGAGAATCGTAATGCCGAATTGGTTCGCGTGCTACGAGCCTGGGGTGGAGCCCTGAATTTGGTGTTCTGCAATACTAAGATAGATTGTGCCGAAGTCACCGAACATCTTCGAGTAGAGGGAATAATTGCCGTTGCCTTGCATGGTGATCTGGACCAGACACAGCGAAATCAGGTTCTGGTTCGATTCTCGAACCGCAGTGCGAGTGTGCTAATCGCGACGGATGTTGCGGCACGCGGACTCGATGTGAAAGACATCGATGCGGTTTTCAATTATGAACTGCCGCAGCAAGCAGAAATTTATGTGCATCGAATCGGAAGAACCGGTCGTGCGGGAAAGACCGGCGTTGCAGTAAGCCTGGTCGAAGATCGAGAAATATGGCGCCTTGAAGAAATTGAGAAAGCATTGCCGGATGCCGTTTTGCAGCAACGCGGTATTCCGGATGCGAAGCGTGGGGACGATTCTTTGGTTCCACTGATGACTACTGTGCAAATAAGTGGTGGACGAAAGAACAAGCTCCGCCCCGGAGACTTATTAGGTGCGCTTACAGCGCAGGGTGGAATTCCGGGCAGCGCGGTTGGTTCGATCGACTTGTTCGACGCTTACTGTTACGTCGCAATAGAGAATGCACATGTCGCAAAGGCGTTGCATCAACTTGGTGACCGGCCGATAAAGGGACGTAAATATCGAGCTCGAGCGCGAAAGTAAGAAATGATGTGCTGAACTTCTTGCGACATAACATTCGCTGGATAGCAGGCGGATTCACGCTCACCTTTTTCTCGAGTTTCGGACAGACCTACTTTATCTCCGTATCGATTTCAGAGTGGCGAGAAGCATTCGACTTGAGTCACGGTGAATTCGGTCGTCTTTATATGTTTGCGACCTTAGCGAGTGCGGCATGCCTGCCGTTTATCGGCAAGCTTATTGACTCTATTCCGGCACACAGGATGATCGCAGTAGTTATTCCGGTCTTATCGGTCGCAGCAGCACTGGCTGGTTTTGCGGCATCACTCTGGACGTTGGTAGTTGCGATTTTTCTACTCAGGTTATTCGGCCAGGGAATGATGACACATATAGCATTGACCACAACGGGTCGCTGGTTTTCTGCCGAGCGCGGTCGCGCCGTGTCATTGGTCGTACTGGGAAATCAGGTTGGCGAGGCAACGATTCCACTGGGTTTCTCGGTCGTGGCTATCGCTTACGGCTATCAAACCGGTTGGTATCTTGGTGCCGCAGCATTGCTGCTTATTGGGCTGCCATTTTCATTCTGGGCATACAGTATTCCGCGGGAACCGCATGGCCACATCGCCAGCGATAGTAAGTCAGATGCCCGCAATTGGACTCGCAGCGAAGTCATACGAGACCCAGTTTTCTGGGCATTGCTGACCGGTGTGCTGGCCCCCGGATTTATTGGCACGACGATCTTCTACCACCAGAATTATCTGACGGAGCTCAATGGCTGGCCACCGCAACTGTTTGTACAGTCATTGATTACCCTATCTACGATGACGGTGATTTTCACTTTGATATCGGGCGCGGTGATCAACAAATTCGGTGCGAGGGTAATGCTGCCGTACTTTCTCGTCCCATTGGCGGTTGCTTGTTTCTTGCTGGCGGCAAGCGGGCCGGCATTAAGTGTCTATGTAGTAATGGTATTCCTAGGAATCAGTTACGGCATTTCATGGACGTTATTTGGAGCATTGTGGCCTGAAATTTATGGAACGGCGCATCTTGGGTCAATTCGCGCCATAACCGTTTCCGCCATAGTGTTTGCCACGGCTGCTGGCCCGGGGCTTACAGGAACACTTATCGATTTCGGAATCACACTGCCGAGGCAAATGAATTATTTCGGCAGTTATTGCTTGATGGCGATAGTTGTAATGACCATCGCGACCGTTTTCCTGAAGCGGCGGATTAATCCAGGGGACAGCGACGAACTATTTCAAGATTAGTTTTTCATCGATAGGCACAAAGCGGCTTGCCGGTCCGATGAGTTGGTTAGACGTCAACGCTCGAACGCCATAGACCTCTGACTGTGTTCTGAATCGATCCCGAATACGATCAAGCAAAATCCCGAAATCGCCATCGCCCGACGCAAGAACAATCGTATCGCATTGATTGGCTGCTTCGAATACATCCAGTGCGATGCCAACATCCCAGTCGGCCTTTGCTGTTCCATCGCGGCGCTTTAGTACGGCTTTGAGTTGAACGTCAAAACCAATTGCTCTGAGAATGTTCTGAAACTGTATTTGTTTGGCGTCGCCGCGATCTGTGGCATAGGCGTACGCACATACAACATCACGGTCCTTCGTTACTTTAGCCCAAAACTTGTTGTAGTCGAAATTACCCTGATAGGTCTGGCGACAGGTGTAATAGATGTTCTGAACATCGACAAAAATACCGACCTTCTCCGAGACCTTATCAACTTCAGGCAACGTGCGATCGCTCGTCAGAAATCTGCGCGCGCAGATATTCGTCATAGGTACCGCGGAAGTCGACGATACCGTTCGGTGTCATATCGATGATTCGCGTTGCGAGTGATGATACGAAATCACGATCATGACTAATGAAGATTAGGGTTCCTGGATAATTTTCCAACGCAAGATTAAGTGCCTCGATAGACTCCATATCAAGGTGATTGGTTGGTTCATCCATGACGATGACGTTCGGTCTTTGCAAAATTATTTTACCGAACATGAGTCTGCGCTGCTCACCACCAGATACGACTTTCACAGATTTTTCGCTGTCATCTCTTGAGAACAGCATACGTCCCAGTGTGCCACGCAGCATCTGTTCATCGGCGCCTTTTGGCTGCCATTGAGTGATCCAGTCGAACAGTGTCATGTCGGTCTCGAACTCTGGTGCGTTGTCCTGAGCAAAGACCCCGGTGGATGCATTTTCGGACCACTTGATCTCACCCGCGTCGACGTCGATTTCTTGTAGCAGAACTCGGGCGAGCGTTGTCTTGCCGATTCCATTCTGACCGAGAATGGCCAGACGCGCCCCGGCGTCGATTGTCAGATCAAGATTCTCAAACAAAGGACCTTCATCGAAGCCTTTGCTGATGCCGGTCGCTTCGACCGCAATACGTCGCAGCGGTTTATTCTGCTCAAAGCGAATGTACGGGCTGACTCGGCTGGATGGTTTGATATCCTCGAGCTTGATCTTTTCGAGTTGTCTTGCACGCGACGTTGCCTGACGCGCCTTTGATGCATTCGCAGAAAAGCGACTGACAAACGCTTGAAGTTCAGCCATTTTGACTTTTTTCTTAGCGTTGTCGGCATACATGCGCTCGCGTGCCTGCGTTGCCGCAGTCATGTATTCGTCATAGTTACCGGGGAAAACCTGCAATTTGCCATAATCGAGGTCAGCCATGTGTGTGCATACGCTATTCAGGAAGTGGCGATCATGCGAGATGATGACCATCGTGGACTTGCTACCGTCTAGGAATTCTTCCAGCCAGCGGATGGTATTGATATCGAGATTGTTGGTGGGCTCGTCGAGCAATAATACGTCCGGGTCCGAGAACAGGGCCTGAGCCAACAGGACCCGAAGCTTCCAGCCTGGCGCCACGGCGCTCATCGGACCATAGTGCTGACTAACAGGAATGCCGATGCCTACCAGCAATTCGCCCGCTCTGGATTCGGCCGAATAGCCATCCAGTTCCGCAAATTCGACTTCGAGGTCCGCAACCTGCATGCCTTCCTCGTCGCTCATTTCTGGCAGAGAATAAAGGCGCTCTCGTTCCTGCGACACCCGCCATAGCCGGTCATAGCCCATGATGACGGCATCGATAACCCGGTATTCCTCATAGGCGAACTGGTCCTGCGACAACTGTCCGACTCGAGCACTCGGATCGACAGAAACATTGCCAACACTGGGTTCCAGCTGGCCAGCCAGAATTTTCATCAGAGTCGATTTACCACAGCCGTTCGCTCCGATAAGGCCATAGCGATTGCCATTGCCGAAGATGACGGAAACATCTTCGAACAGGGGTTTAGCGCCGAACTGAATCGACAAATTTGCTGCAGAGATCAAAGGAGTGCACCAATTAAAGGGGCCAGGCAGCGTAAAATGCTGTCCGGCTAGTGTTTGGGCGGCGGATCATAGCAAAAATGTCGCTGCTTGGGGTAGCTGGAAGTTCGACTGTTTTGTACGACAGTTGGTGATTTCAACTATCATGGCATACATGTTCACACTGACTGATAGCTGATTCATGGCGCGCAAGTGCAAGGCGGTTATTGACCTCGATGCGATACGGGCAAATTACGCGATAGCCTGCGATCTAGCACCAGACTCCAGGTCAATTGCGGTAATTAAAGCAGATGCTTACGGCCATGGGGCCGTGGAGGTCATGCGTGCACTTGAGGGGGTCGCACCGGCGTTTGCTGTCGCGATCATCGATGAAGCTTTGGAACTACGAGATGCCGGCCTCACCAAGATGATACTGGTGATGGAGGGCGTCGACGGTATCGCCGACCTTGAAAGTGCTGCAAGGAATAATCTGACTATTGTGGTGCACAGCGAGTCGCAGCTACAGGACCTGGAGCAAGCTACGCTTTCGAACCCCGTAAGTGTATGGCTAAAAGTCGACACGGGTATGCATAGATTAGGCATAGATCCTAATGGGGTAGAGGACGCAGTGACGCAGCTTCGTGCCAGCAAGAATTGTGATCTTCCGCTAGTTGTCTGCACACACCTCGCTTCGTCGGAAGACCCTGACAGCAAGGCGATGGACAAACAGATCGAGACATTCGACCGCTCTGTCACCAACCTGGATGCTCTTGAAAGCATCGCCAATTCGGGTGGAATACTTGCCGCAGCTAAGAGCCATCGGGACTGGAATCGACCTGGATATCTGCTCTATGGCAACACGCCTTTTGGTGACGCGAGGGAAAGCGCGAGTGACTTGCGGCCGGCGATGACTCTGCAGTCCGAAGTGATTGCGATTCGCGAGGTACCAGCGACCGAGTCTGTTGGTTATGGCGGACGATGGACGGCGACTAGCAGGGCAATAATCGCGACCGTCGCGATTGGTTATGCGGATGGTTATCCACGTCATGCAGCCGATGGAACGCCAACATTGGTAAACGGTCAGATCGCACCACTCGCAGGTGCCGTCTCAATGGATATGATCACTATTGATGTCACGGAGTTGGGTGGAGTGAAAATTGGCGACCCGGTTATCCTCTGGGGGCCGGACCTTTCTGTTAATCGGATTGCATCCGCATCGGGCACGATCGGTTATGAGTTGTTGACAGGATTGACGGCGCGTGTGCCGCGTCGATATTTGAAATAGGCCTTGCGTCAACCATTCTACTGGCGCAATTGAAAAGGTGTTGGTGCCACCGCCATAGCGGAGGGGGATATGGCGATATCATCGCGAACGGTATGCTCTTATCTATCTACTGCGTTGATGTGAAGCTAAATGAGCGAGAAAAAATCGTCGAAGCCTGACCTGCGTGACTAGTGCTTGTGTCCATGACGGAACAGGACGACATGTATCAGTGAGCCGGAAATGAATGCCTGTAACAAAGCGAGAGTTCGTGTATCGGCTAAATCGAACAATGATGGGCCGATGAAAAATCCAGTAACCGTCGACAGAATTACGAGCGCGAACAAGACAGCAGTGGCAGGTATGCCAAAATTTGGTCGGGCGATACACCAAATCGCCATGCCGACAGGGATTCGATGCAACGCTATTGCATAGGCCAGAGCGCTTCCGTTTTCAGGGAGTAGCGCGACACCATCAATGACAGCATGCATAAGTAAGCCGGCAGCAGCGAGACCGACGATGAACAGGTGCGCTGTATCAGTCGCTTTGTGAAATAGGCGTTCGAGCAGTATCGGGAACGCTAATCCGAGAGTGATGACGAATGCGGCCAGCCATCCAGCTTGTTGCAATGCTTCGGGCACAACATGCATGGTGATGATCGCAGCGATTGTCAGTAGGATTACGCCATCCAGGATACGCTTTGCCGTTGGATTCTTATGGCTTGCCGCATAGATGGCAGGGCCCAGCAATAACGCCGCGATGCTTAAAAGTAAAGTCATGGTGTCAGGTCGTGATGAGTGTGGTTAGAATGGTCTCATGATTTCGCGCCGCGCCGTTCTTTATTACCAACTTATTTCGCTTTTTGCTGTTCTTTTCTCAGGGGACGTTTCCGCGCATGGCGGCGTCGTTGAGGAAGATGATCTTTGCGTCATTAAGGTGAATTACCTACGCGCCCATTTTAAAGTCTACCAACCGGGTGCTTTGGGACACGAGCAGTATTGTGAAGACCTGCCGATGGCGACGGAAAGCGTTTTCGTGATGGAGTATCTGCACGATTCATTATCGGAAATGCCAATCGATTTTCGGATAATCAGAAACGTCACCGGGAAAGGTCGGTTCGCTCGTATGGAAGATATCGACCTGATTGACGACATTGATAGTGCAACGGTTTTCTACCGAGCGCCCGTCGTTGAGCCAGATATTTACCTAGTTAATTACCAGTTTGCTGAGGAGGGTGATTTCATCGGTATTGTTTCTGCAAGGCATCCGAACACGGGCAAAATCTACGCCGCTGTTTTTCCATTTGAGGTAGGATTTACTGGGCTGGGTTACTGGCCATTTTTCATAGGAATGCTAATGTTGATTCAATTTCAGTACCTTTTAATGAGTGGCCGACTGAAGCGCTGGCTTGGCAAGGAAGTGGCCGTCGCAACGTGTGTTATTTTAGGTCTTCTGCTGTCTCCAGTTTCGTTTGCGGAAAACCTAGTGGTCACCTATACGACCCCAGATGGGAATCCCGAGATTAACAAAATGCATGATTGGATAGTGCATATTGAGAATGATGAAGGACTGAAAATTGAAGGTGCAATCGTTGATGTTGAGGGGGGTATGCCTAAGCATAATCATGGGTTACCAACAAAACCACTAATTACTGCCGAGCTTGGCAGTGGCGACTACAAGCTAGAAGGGATGCGTTTTCACATGAGTGGCTATTGGGAAATTGTCATCAGTATAACGACGGATAATGGCTCTTCGAAAGTGATGATACCACTGCAGCTATGAGCTCTGAGTTTCTTAAGCTCGTCGTGCTCTTGGCTGCGTTCGGCCTGTTCATTAGTGCTTGCGACAGAGGCTCATCCCAGGCGCCAGAATGGACTGATGCCGAAGTCACAACTCTCAAATCCCTATGGCTGGAATCCTTACCGGATTTACCCGATGATCCGAGCAATGCTGTCGCAAACAATGCGATCGCAGCTGAATTTGGCCGAAAATTATTTTTCGATGTTCGCTTGAGTGCTAACGGTGGAGTTTCTTGTTCGACTTGCCATCAGGTAGCACGTCGATTCACCGATGGGCTGAAAAAAGCGCGAGCATTAGGATTGAGCGACCGTAACACACCCAGTATTGTTGGTTCTCAGTACAGTCCCTGGCAATACTGGGATGGACGTAGAGATAGCCAATGGGCACAAGCACTTGCGCCGTTGGAAAATGCACACGAGCATGGAACCAATAGGGCGCAGGTCGTCGACACTGTTTTTAGGGACGCAGACTATCGAATGACCTACGAAGCATTGTTTGGTCCGCTGCAAGATACCGCAGGATCCGATGCGTTCGAACTGAATACTGCGTTCGCAAACATCGGTAAGTCGATCGCCGCATTCGAGCGGACTATCATGCCAACGACATCTCGTTTCGACGAATACGTTGCAGCTCTCGTTAGAGGGGGAGCGCAACGCGAGATACTAAGTGCAGACGAGATAGCAGGATTACGTCTATTCATTAACGAAGCAAGCTGTACACAGTGTCATAACGGGCCGCTATTGACGAACCATGAATTTCATAACACGGGGTTGCTTAATTTTCCTGGTGATGTACCCGATAAGGCGAGAGCGGGCGGCGTGAGAGAGGTCTTCGGCAGCGAATTCAACTGTCGAAGTATCTACAGCGATGACTCCGCCGGGTTTTGTCCAGAGCTCGACTTCGCGCGAACTGGAATCGAATTGATTGGAGCCACCAAGACACCGTCATTACGGAATCTCGAACATACCGCGCCGTTCATGCACAAGGGACAGTTGTCAAGCATCGCTGACGTTTTGGATCATTACAATAAAGCGCCGGATGCAATGATCGGTCACAACGAGGCTGAGCCACTCGGGCTTAATATTGCTGAGCTCCATCAATTGGAAGCTTTTCTGGCTACCCTGGCAGCACCCGTATCAGAGCTAGGCGTCGAGCTCTAATTTAGGGGTAGGGCATCCTCGCCAGTAATTGAAAGGGGGGGGGTCTTGTGCCCGCCCTTGAAAAGCAGCTCTCAAAGCTCGCCATACATGCCATCATTGATATGATAAGCGGCCCGTCTTGCGTCGCTACTTTACGTCATCACGGATG
>TARA_B110000858_G_C17809687_1_pt1 | contig 12808 bp, 11 predicted proteins | sample TARA_B110000858 | Tara Oceans TARA_B110000858 (sample SAMEA4398247) | marine metagenome | biome: Polar Biome; feature: [SRF] surface water layer (ENVO:00010504); material: water (ENVO:00002006), including particulate matter (ENVO:01000060) such as... | depth 5 m | reverse complement strand
GTTAGATTTTAACGCTATTTGGTGTCTAGCAAACCCTGGGAAGTCCATGCATCCACTAACGTGTAGTGCTACTAATGTAGCTAGAGCTATTTGCTTATGCATATTACCGAGTATAGCAATTGCAGATAGAAGCAGGCTTAAAGATTTCCCAGAGCTCCAGCCCAGATTTGATGCGGATTAGGCGTTCCCTCTTCTCCTTCAGCGCAGCAATTCTGCCAGCTTGCGCGCCGCCGCTAAGCCAAATTATGGGTCGAACACTCAACAGCCTCTGTGTTGCGTGGAGGCAATAAAAAGCATAGCCTTCTTCTATTGTGAACAGAAGCTGTAAAAATGCCGGACACCGAAGGATATATGCTTAATTACCGCAACATTCGAACTATCCCAGCCGGACTGTTGCCTACATTATTTAGGAAGGAGAGGAAGATGAATATTGCGCAGAAACGGATTAGATTTCTCAGCCTGAGCCTCAGCATTGCCGTTATTGTTGTTTCGGGACTGCAGGCAGCCGTTGTTGCTGCCGCCGAATCAGTTGAGCCAGTAACCTACTCTGGCCATGTAGCCAGCATCATCAATGAGAACTGCGTTGTTTGTCACCGTGACGGCGGCATCGGACCAATGGCTTTGACCAATTATGAGCAGGTGCGTCCCTGGGCACCGCTCATTCAAATGAAAGTGGCTAATCGCGAAATGCCCCCTTATTCCTATGACCATGATATTGGCATCCAGGATTTACAGGCGGACTGGCGACTTTCCGAGAGTGATATCGATACAGTGGTGGCTTGGGTAAATCAGGGTTCACCTGCTGGAAATCTGGATGAAATGCCTGCCCCTCCAGCACTGCGTGGTCTTGATGAGTGGAATTTCACCGCTCAATTTGGTGAGCCTGATCTGGTGCTTAGCTCAACTCCCATTGATGTGCCTGCTAACGGCAATGATCTCTGGGATAAGAATTTCACAGAGATGGACATTACCGAAGATCGCTGCATTAAAGCAATGCAAATTAAACCCCGTGGCGATGCCAAAACTGCCGTGCATCACGCCAATACCTATTTTGCCGAGGTAGTCGAAGATGGTTCAGTTGAGCGCTCGGCGCCTATTACTGAGTACGCCATGGGTAAATGGGGCGAAGTAGTGCCAGAGGGTGTTTGCCGTACCGCCTATGCAAATAGCCTGTTGCAATGGGACATACATATGTTTCCCGGTGGCCTGGGCGGAACCGCGCCAAACGCAGTAATTAAGGACAACGTAGTTGATCTGGGGATTTGGTTTTATCCCAAAGACTACAAAGCCAAAATCACCCAATCCTTGGATAATCACCAACTTAATCAGGGCTATATGTTGATTCCGCCACACAGCACAACAATGACACAGGGATTCCACTCCTTTGATCACCCGGTGCGCATAGACAGCTACCAGCCACATGGGCATTTGCGCATGAATGCGGCTTCCCTAGAGATTTTCTATCCGGAGACTGGCAAGTTGGAAGTCATCAGCATGATTTCCAATTGGAGTGCTACCTGGCACCACAGCCATCTGTATGACCCAGACTCTGCGCCATTATTGCCTACCGGCGCGGTACTGGTAACCAAGCAGTGGTATGACAATACCGCCAACAATCCCAACAACCCCGACCCGAGACAGTGGGTAGTCTGGGGTCAACGCACAGCGGATGAGATGTCGCATTCCTGGCTCGCGGTCTCACACCTCGATGATGAAACCTATCAGGAACTCCTTGAGCGCAGGCAGGCTAAAGCTGAAGCGCAGCCCGCGGGAGACTAATTAGTAATCAGAGGCGGCAAGGCCTCTCAACACTGGATTGTATAAATGGAGAATTATGTGCATGAGCCGAGTTAGAGCGATTTTAGCCAGCGTAACAATGGCACTGGTAGTTTATGCGCTTCCTGTCACAGCGCAGGACACACCGCGGTTTTTACGTCCGGCCCCAAAAGCTGGGCAGCCGATAGTGCCTCTTATGGAAGGTTGGTATGGCAATGCGGATGGATCCGTCACGGTTTCATTTGGATATTGGAACAGAGACGAAGCCGATATCATCATCCCGATGGGAGATGCCAATCGTATTGAACCCGCACAGTTGGGTGGGATGCAGCCTGAGGTTTATTTTTCCGGGCGACATCATGGTGTATTTACAGTCACAATTCCTGCTTCAATGGGTGATGAAACTATCTGGTGGCATCTCAAAACCGGAAATTCTGCCGAGCTGAAGGTGCCAGGCGAGCGTGGTTCCAATGCCTATGAGCTTGACAGAAATCCGCGGCCTCAAGGTAGCGTACAACCGCTAATCTGGTTTGAAGCCGACAAACCCGGAAGCGGTCCTGAGGGCGTAGTGTCGAGCACAGTTAGGACTGCCGTTGTCGGTGTCCCGCTGACGCTGGAAGTAGGAACTGATGATCCGTCAGTAAGAGATACTTCAGATCCTGCCTTTGCCAAACCACTGGATACACGTGTTGTGTGGTACAAGCATCAGGGTCCCGGTGAAGTCCTGTTTACTGAAGATCCTTCTACCCCCTTTATGACCACCTTCCGGAAAGCACTAGGTCGCCTTACACTGCCAAACCCTCTAGCAAGCATTGCTATCCCTGGGAGCAAAGGCCCGGCCCGTGTTAGGGCAACTTTTTCCGAACCGGGGGAGTATATGATTCGTGCCCGTTTGGACAATTGGAATGCCGCTGAGAGTACCGGATTCCATCAGTGTTGTTGGAGTCATGGCTTCCAGCGGGTTCGGGTTACGCCGTGAATTCCGCTGGCCGGCCGCGTTGTCATCGCCTCGAATGGTCAATATAGACGGCTTTTTCTGCCTGACCATGACTCGGCATGAATGCGGTCTCCAATTCAGCATCAGCCCACTGCCCGGAAACAGCCATGGGAATCACCTTTGTGGCTTGTTCCGGGTTGCTATGCTGCAGAGCATTTTCTGCACTTGGCAGATAAAAATGCGCCTGCTTCAATCTCTGACAGATTGGAAGTTAACTTGTCAGTACCCTTAACATGCCTCTCATCATTGGCTGGGCAAAAAAGCATCAGCCAAAATATCGCTCATGTTTGCACCTGCCAGAAACACTTTACGTTGCAAAATCTTCACGGTGTCAGGGTGTCCGCATAAGAACACTCGCCAGCCCTTTAAATCTGGATGGCGCTTCAAGGCAAGCTCAGAAATATCTCCGCATTCAATTTCTGAATCAACGCCCGGCTTAAGAGTGCATGGCGTGTAAGTGAAATGCGCGTGGTCACGGGCCAATTGTTGCAAGGCCTCTATAAGGTATAGGCCACCTACCTCAATAGATCCGTGCAGCAGATGAATGGGAGCCTCGTGCCCAGCCTGCAGCGCATCGCGTACTATGCCATACAAGGGAGCAAGGCCAGTACCTGTACCTACCAGCAAGAGTGGTTGCTGCGGATTGTTGGGGGTATAAAAACACGAGCCCAATGGACCCTGAAGACTTATAGAGTCACCAGGACTCGCTTCTTTGTGTAGCCAGCCAGACATTTTTCCATCGGGCATTAATGCTACGTGAAATTCTAGCTGATCGTGCAGTTCCGGCACACTCGCCACCGAATAGCTACGAATCACCTCTTCACCCAATACCAAATTCATGAATTGGCCCGGTCGATAATCGATCGGCTGTTCAGGCTTGATACGAACTTCAATCACATTCGATGACAAGGCTTCAATGCTGCTAAGCGTTGCTTTAATCCGCAAGTCTGAATTGTCTGTTCGAGCTACGCTTAAACTCTCGTCAGTGCGACACTGACAAGCGAGAAAAAACCCCTGTGAGCGCCAGGTGTCTTTCAAGCCTTTTTGCGCTGCTTCGGGTAACTCTCCTTGTACATTTCGCATCATGCACGACTGGCAGACACCCGACAGGCACGAGGAAGGAATCGGGACGCCATTGCGGTGCAAGCACTCAAGCACCGATTCCTGTTTATCAAGGGCATAAGTATTGTTCTCAAAGCTAAGCTCAGGCATGGGTTATTTCCGGAAAATTTTTCTAAGAAGCTTGATGGGCCTCAGTTAAATTGAGGCCCGTTTTCTTAAGCGAGCATGAATACTTGAATGATTGCTAGAGACCAAGCACATCATTTTTGGTAGACGCGGCAGTTGCAATCACCTGGTCGATTAGATTTTCTGGCACATTTAATTCCTGCAATGCCTGAGTCAAATCTTCCGCCACCGCATTAAAATGACTTTCGTTAAGGCCATTTGCTACCAAAGGAGCATGGGCGGCACGCATGTCTTTTCCGCTGTAATTGTTTGGACCACCAAAGGCAAAGGTTAAAAATGCCTTCTACTTTGCCGCTTGACGCTCCATATCCGTGTCCTCAAAGAAGCGATTGATACGCTCGTCTGCCAGAACAATTCTGTAAAACACGTTTACTGCCGCATCTACTGCCGCCTCACCGCCAATTTCCTCAAATAATGTACTCATAATATCTCCTGATTGCCTAACAATTTACAATGGAAAAGAATAATACATGTATATTTTATACATGTATACTAGAAGCGTGATTTATTACAACAGCAAATGTATCATCGCCGGTAGCGGCTATTTATTTAAGGCAAGTCATCGATGAAACTCACCCAGCATACTGATTATTCCCTGCGTGTTTTATTGTATCTTGCGGGCGACAGAGGCAACCCAAGCATCGGCACCATCGCCGACTTCTACGGTATTTCCAAGAATCATCTGGTAAAAGTTGCACATAAACTCACCAAGTTAGGCTATGTACAATCAATAAGGGGGCGCTCGGGAGGGCTACGCCTTAAAATGAAGCCAGAAGACATCATCATTGGCTCAGTGGTGCGGCACATGGAACCAAACTTGAATGTAGTGGAATGTTTCGACAAACAAACCAATACTTGCCGCATAGCCCCAGTATGCAAACTTAAAGCCGTGATGAGCCAGGCGATGAATGCCTTCATGGCCCATCTCGATAGCTATACGCTTGCCGAACTGGCATTACAAAATGGAGAGCGCAATAAAGAAAACCTTATTGCCGTGAATATTGTGAAATAAAATTCTCTCCGCACTGGCAAATTGTAAGCTAAGTTGCCAGTATTGATCCTCAAGATATGCCCTTCTGTCTTAGCTTTCCTTAGAGCTTTCACGAATCCGCCACATACAATTAACAAGAGCCTTATCCATGCGTCTCAATCAATGTATCCCTGCAGTAATTTTCTTATCTAGCTTATTAATTTCCAGTTTTAGCTGGGCCCAACAACCATTCCGTTTCACAGCCATTCCCGATGAGGACGAAACTCGGCTTGTCGAGCGTTTTGAGCGCTTTGCTAGCTATCTCGAATCCACTCTTGGAGTAGAAGTCGAATATATCCCAGTCAAATCCTATGCAGCAGCAGTTACCGCTTTCCGGAACGACCAAGTACAACTGGCATGGTTTGGCGGACTCTCTGGCGTACAGGCGAGATCACTGGTGCCCGGCTCTCAGGCTATCGCTCAGGGATATGAAGACCAACTTTTTGTCAGCTATTTTATAGCGCATACCTCAACCGAACTTAGCCCCTCCGAGAGCTTTCCGTCAGCGATCGCTGACAAGACATTTACCTTTGGCTCACGAAACTCAACCTCCGGCCGCCTTATGCCCGAACACTATATCCGTGAATATTTCTCTCGCTCCCCCGACGAAGTGTTTCGTCGCGTAGGATTTTCGAATAACCACTCCCGCACTATAGCCTTGGTTCAATCCGGCGCTTACGAAATCGGTGCGGTCAACTACCAAGTGTGGAAAACGGAATTAGAACAGGGCCGCATAGATCCGGCCTTGGTCAATGTGATCTGGGAAACACCAAGCTATCCGGATTATCAATGGACCATCCGCAACGATGTTAACAAGCGCTGGGGAGATGGCTTTGATCAAAAAGTTACCGCCGCACTATTGAATTTAGAGGACAGTGAGCTGCTAGGCTTATTCCCGCGCAGCCGATTCATAGAAACCAGCAATAGCAATTATCAGCCAATAGAAGATGTAGCCCGTTCAGTCGGCATACTGGACTAGTTGACATGTCATCAGTTGAGAAAGCTGCTGCAGCAGAAGACATTATTGATCTTCGGGATTGTCAGCTGGGATATGCTGAGCAAGCCATATTGCTCGACATCAATCTAAAGATTAAGGCCGGAGAGAGCGTTGCTATCCTTGGCAAGAGTGGTGCCGGGAAGAGCACCTTAGTAAATCATATATTTCAACAATACATAGCGCTAGACATTGCACTTATTCCCCAGGATTTAGGCTTGGTGGAACCCTTATCTGTCTTCCATAACGTTTATATGGGTGCACTGAAGCGTCATTCCACCCTAAAAAACCTGCGCAATCTGATAGCACCTCAAGCCAGCGAATTGACGCAGGTGAAATCTGTGCTGCAAGAAGTACAACTCGATGACAAATTGACTGCCTCTGTGAAAAGCCTCTCCGGTGGCGAAAAACAGCGTGTTGCCTTGGCCCGAGCGCTGTATCAAAAAAGCACTATCCTACTTGCAGACGAGCCTGTCTCGGCTGTAGATAGCAGGCAGGCCGAACAATTAATGCTCCTCGCTGCCTCGCGCTTTCCTACCATTATCTGCTCACTACACGATATAGAGCTGGCAATAAAGCATTGCAAAAGAATCATCGGCATCCACAACAGCAGCATTGTGGTTGACTCCTGCGTAAAAGATCTGGATCGGGAAAAACTGGCAAAGATCTATGAATAGAATGCCCAATTCGGCAACTCTTCGCACCTGCATGGGCTTTGTCTTTTTAGCCATCATCTGTTTTCTATTCGCTGATATCGAAATCATAACGCTTACACCGTGGAATGAATTTTCGCGGATGTTACAGGGCTTACTGAATCCCCGATTTATAGATGCTTCGACCTTGTTCTTTTCTGTGCTGCGAACTTTAGCCTTCGCCGTTTTGGGCGTAGCCATCAGCAGTGTCTGCGGTTTTGGCCTGGCCTTAGTATTCAATAATCGCTTAGTGATCTGGACATGCGCCTTCATTCGCTCTATCCATGAACTGTTCTGGGCGCTGATTTTTCTGCAGTTATTTGGGCTACACCCATTAACCGGAATACTTGCTATCGCCGTACCGTACACCGGTGTTTTCGCAAAAGTGTATGCCGAGATCCTAGAAGAGAACCAGCACTCCGCCTTTACCCTATTGGACAATGGCAGAAATTATCTAACACGCTTCTTTTACACTCATTTCCCCAAGGCCTTGCCTCACTTGCGCAGCTATACCCTGTATCGTTTTGAATGCGGCTTACGCTCCAGCGCCATACTTGGCTTCTTGGGCATACCCACTCTTGGCTTTTATTTAGAGTCTGCTTTCATGCAGGGCTTCTATGATCAGGTGACAGCGCTACTGCTGCTATTCTATGCGCTCATCGCTTCGCTTAAACACTGGCTAAATCTTAAGTCGTTTCTCGCCTATCTACTTATCGCTCCGTTTCTTGTAGGCAATTGGTCGCAATTGTATGGCCCTGGCTTACTGCAATTTTTTACTTTAGATATTGTCCCGGCACCACTGCTTCACAACAGTAGCGATATCGGCTTGATGCAATGGCTATCGGATTTGTTAGTCAATCAGGCTCTGCCTGGTTTACTTAATACTTTTATCCTGACTCAAATTGTTCTAGTGGCGACAGCAATTCTTGCTCTGATATTGTTTCCCCTTGTATCGGAACACTTCACTACTAAGCTAGGTCGACGTCTAGGCCACATATTCTTGGTAATAATACGCTCCACACCCGAGTACATTCTGGCATTCACTCTACTATTGATCTGGGGCCCATCCCTGCTACCGGCCATTGTGGCACTGAGCATTCATAACAGCGGGATCATAGCCCATCTCATAGGCCATGCCAGCAATCAGATAAAGCTACGAAGTGGCCATGCCAGCGGCATAAATCTCTATGGCTATGAAGTGCTACCCAGAGTCTTCAACCAGTTACTGGCGTTTCTATTCTATAGGTGGGAGATTATTTTTAGAGAATCAGCGATTCTTGGGATACTGGGAATTCACACTCTGGGATATTTCATCGTGTCGGCAATGGAAGAACTCCATTTCGACCGCGCCATAATATTGATAATCATTACCGCGCTAATCAATATTTTTCTGGATCACTTTTCCAGAAGTATTCGACACAAGCTAAAACTGAAAACGGGAAGAAGTCTAGTAGCCGAGTGAGCTTTCTTCACAGGAATAAAAAAAGCCGCACACACTCATTGAGCATGTACGGCTTTCTTTTTAAACCAAGCCTTTAGAAGCTAAAGTTTGTGCCCAGCGACCAATACGCACCGTTGAAACCGAATGGTGCAGATCGACGGGAGTACTTGAAGACACTCGGACTTGCCATATCCATAGCACCTGGCACCGACTCAAACAGTCCGCCCCTAGATCCAGAATTGGTAACTTCATCCGGAGTCACATCAAAGATATTATTCCCTGCCACGAAGACATTGAGAGTATCACTCAATGCATAATTGAGGTGAATATCCGTTAAGACTTCAGAGCCGTAGGTCTGACTACCACTATCAACGGTAGTGTATTCACCATAGCGATTAAACGCTAAATTGGCCGACCAGCGATCTTTGCTCCAAGTACCAGCCAAGCTGACACGATCTTCCGGCTGCCACGTCTCGATAACAGACGGCTGGAAGCCGCCAAAGATATCGCTAGCTGACAGTGCGCCCAGCGTCGGTGATTGGCTGAAGATTCTAGAGATATCCGTATCCGTGAAGTTCGCTGCGAGGGTAATATTCACATCACCACCGAGAAGCGTAAGATTAGACCACGTTGACACGATATCAACACCGCTTGTTTCTGTATCGATTGCGTTCAAGAAGAACTGGCCACCGCCAGATCCTGATGCAGTCAGCGCAGAATCTAATGCCGCTGACAAGCCCATGCCGAGGTTATCACTGAGAACAACACGGTCGTCGATATCGATTGAGTAATAATCGATCGCCAGATTCCAGCTATCCGTTATATCGATCACCGCGCCAAGACCTAAGCTAGCGGACTCTTCTTCCTTAAGCTTTGGAATGCCGATGGCCTGTGCAACAGGGCTGTCATTTCTAAAGGTGCCGGTCTCGATTTGAACACCACCGAGAAACTGCGTGCTGACACTACTAAAAAAGAGCTGCTGCATGGACGGCGCCCGGAAACCAGTACTGGCCGATGCACGAAGCCTGATGTTATCCGTTACTCTTAGATTAGCGGCTAGCTTGTAATTCGATGTATCGCCAAAGCCATCGTAATCGTCGTAACGTACAGCGCCACTGACCAATAAATTGTCAGTCACCTGATACTCGGCATCGCCGTAAAAAGAGATTACATCGCGCGTTTCATCCGCAACATTTGCTGGCCCAATACCACCGAAACCCTGTGTACCACCCGACGCGTTTTGCGCATACAGAGCGACACCATTTACAGAGTCATAGTCAGTATAGGAATAGGCATCACCCGCCTGAATACTGTAGGTGTCTGTACGCATCTCTGCGCCCAAGGCGACGAATACCTCACCGATAGAGGTCGTATAGTCGAGATTAATAGTCTCCAACTCAAGCTCTAAGCCATACGCGAAAGCCGAACGCGGTATTTGCGCCCGAATATCCGCATCGCTCAGACCATTACCAAAATTAAGCTGGTTAACGAAAGAGTAATTGACTGTATTACTGGTTGTGTAGTCAATCGTGTTTCTGCCGTTAGTGTAGGACAAATCAAGCGTAGAGCCATCATCAAACTCAGTACGATAGCCAAAGTTGAATGATACATCGTCGATTTCGGAATTAATGTGTGGCAAGAATCCATCTACGATTACATTCTCTCCGTCATCCAACGCAGCACCAGATCCTGCCGGATTGCGATTAAACGCGCCCGACTGGCCTTCGCGTCCAGAATAGGTAAGAAAACCATACAGCTCACCGTCACCCAGCTTATATCCAGCATTCAGGACGATTGCCAGCTGCTCTGAATCGGAATCACCAATGCGGAAAGGGTCGCGACTCGGACTGTTCACTTCACGAGACTCATTGCCTGGCGCAGGTTCTAGATAGCCATTACCATCGGTATCGACACAACCGCCGTAGAGACAAACGCCTTGAGGGTTTTTACGTGTAGTGGCCTCTCGATCTCTATAATTGACCGTAATACCCATATAGCCATCGTCACCAAGGCTGAATCCCTTGTAGAAATCCATGTTAGTGGTTTTACCGTCGCCTTCAGAGTATTCGCCACCTGAAATGCTAAAAGCACCGCCATCGGCTTCGTCCTTTAACACGATATTAATTACGCCAGCGATTGCATCAGAACCGTATTGAGCGGCCGCACCATCGCGCAGCACCTCGATTCGCTTAATCGCAGCGGCCGGTATCGCGTTCATATCGGTACCCGCGGTGCCACGACCCACCGAGTTATTGATATGAATAAGCGAAGCCTGATGACGGCGCTTTCCATTAACTAGCACCAGTGTTTGGTCGGGGCCGAGGCCACGCAGCGTCGCGGGTCTTAAGGCGTCTGTTCCATCGGAAATAGAGGAGCTGGAAAAGTTAAAGGATGGGGCAAGTGATTGCAGCATACGGCCCACTTCAGTCTGTCCCGTTGTCGCCATCTCTTCGGCACTAAGTGTATCGACTGCAACAGGCAGGTCATTGGAAACACGCCCCGCTGCACGCGTACCGATTGTGATAATTTCCTCGACCTCGACTTTCTGAGCCAGGGCATTTCCTGGCGAGTAAGCCAGAGTTCCTAACGCTAGCGCGATTGCACAGCGGAGTGAGACAGAGCTGCCAGATTTTGGCTTCCCTGATATTGGTCTCGCAGTTGGTAATCTCATAATGAATTCTCCTGAAGATGGTAGTAAGAGTTTATTATTAATTGATTGCTAGCGTAGTAAGAACAGCAAAAGCCATAGCAATTGCAGGCAAGAACTACAGGCATTAGTAGATCATAGTTTTACTCCCACTGAAACCCCTTGAAAATTCTGGAATATTCCTAAAAATACATATATATCAATATGTTACGACAATATGGGTAGCGGCAAGCTAACTAAGTAAACAGAAATGCGCCCTAAAATAGGGCATATTTCTATCCCAGCTCCACCCTCCCCAAGACGCAAAGGCAGTTTGTCGGAATAATGCTACACACAATCCATTTGTCCGGAGATCGAGTCTCTAGGCTGCAAAATGCATGGGAGGCGACGGCTAGGCAGGAGCGCCGAATGAGCGCAAAGCATTGGTTGGAGCCGCTGGCGCTGGTACATTTTGATGGGTTCCAGCGCCAAAAGCTGAGAGATTGGCGTTAACTTGTCAGTAAACGAATAGTTAGCCGTCTTCCTTTCTATCTAGTTCTAGGTCTAGTTATCTTCCTTATCAACTGGCTCACCTTTGATTATCTTGGTGCCGGTGAACATGGCCGATATGAGACTACCGCCTTCTTTCTTCTCGGTAATAATGACGCCAGCCACATGGATGATAATTCCGCACATAAGAATGTAGAAGCTGGTTTCGTGCAAGGTAATGAAAGGCTTTCGAAAAGAACGCATGGCATCCCATGCAGCCGTGTCATACATCTCCGGAGCATAGGGCACCAAGGTTGCAGGGTCCACACCTGGGGCAGCTACCCACTCGGCAATCCAGAAACCAAAGGGTGGGAAAAACAAATCAGTGCCCGCCAGCACCAAACCAGTGACTGCCTGAATGCTGATGAGTATCAGCAGCAAAGTCACTGCGATCTTACCAATTGGATTATGTCCTAAATAGTTTTCCGGTGGCCCCGAAACAAACGCTGTCACATAGCTACGTAGTGCGTGCAGATAACCTTTACCACCGGGCAAAAAACTGCGCCAGCGAGCATAACGGTTTCCCGTAAAGGCCCATACAAAACGAAAGAGTAGATTCAGGGCAAACACATAGCCTATAAATGTATGCACCGTTTTTAGATTAATTTTCCCCGCATCGGAGGCATCAAAACTGCCGGCGAAGAGAATCGTGGTGCCGACGCCGGCCAGACCCATTACGCAGAGTACGTTGATCCAGTGAAACCAACGGGATCCAGCATCCCATACTTGATAAGCTTTTAATTCGGACATTCACTTCCCCTTAATCTAGCCAGCTCAATCTGGCGACCTACAACTACATTCACTAACAGCAGGGCGCAGCTCCATCACTGTCGCCTGCATTACTGTCAAATGGCAGACCGCCACCACAACCTTCAAATATACCGTAGTGGCGACTAAAATCCCCAATAAATTCAAAGTGGGACGAGAAGCGCGACTCTTTAAGCATATGCCAAGTGTTGCCACAGACCGGAAAGACTTTTCCTGTTTCAATATCATGGTGCTTATCAAGCACAAATCTATCCTGACTATTAATGATACTTCCCTTGTATATCACTGCCTGCCCATAGTCCTCACAATCAGTCTCTAGAACATCACTACGGAAAAGACGATAAGTGGCGGAGAAAAATTTAATAGCCCCGGTGCGAGCAGCTAAAACAGGATCTGTTACTTCTAGCGGCTTATCTTCCACCAATCGTGGGTCGCTAAATCCGGTTGCATTCGCAATTCGCAAAAAGTCATACCAGTACAAGGCTCCGCCTAGACACTCACCGTACAAAACCGGGTCATTTCTAACAGCTTCTGGAACGCGGCGATCAGAATAGACGTCGGAGAAATACATTTCTCCCCCATCTTTGAGCAGGCGATGCACGCCACGCAAAACGGCCGCTTTATCGGGCGAGAGATTCAGCACACAGTTGGAGACAATGATATCGAAGCTGCCAGGCTGTAGATCCA
>TARA_B110000858_G_scaffold60398_1_pt1 | contig 12863 bp, 4 predicted proteins | sample TARA_B110000858 | Tara Oceans TARA_B110000858 (sample SAMEA4398247) | marine metagenome | biome: Polar Biome; feature: [SRF] surface water layer (ENVO:00010504); material: water (ENVO:00002006), including particulate matter (ENVO:01000060) such as... | depth 5 m | reverse complement strand
TATTATATCCATTCGCCAATAATGATATTGGGTCCAACGTATCATATACCGGTATGTCGTTTTTACATCTGTTTTTTTCTAAAATAGAAAACGGGTCGTTATACATGTAATTCAATATAATATATAAGTCACCGTATGTTTTAGTTTTAGTATTCAAGCAACCTTTCTCTGGAAGTTTCACTATATTAGAATTATGGCTAAAATAAATATTAAGGTGTAAGGGATTATTATTTTCATAAACATAATCCAACTTATATCCAGTGGAGATGTATTTATAATGAATATCGTGCTTTAAAACGATATCATATATATTATGACGAGAATATCCTTCCGGAAAGCTGTCTTCTAATAAAAAACTATATTTTTTATTCATGAAACTGATAATATGTTCATCGTAATTAGTATCTAGTAAATACGAAACATTGGTGTCTTTATTAAAAAGATTTAATTTTATATGGGTAAATGATCTTACACAGTCTATAGTTAAATTTATGCTATTAATATCATCGATATCATCTACATTTAACAGTAATTTGTAAATATACTCATCACTAATATTACTTGTGGTGTCATTACACGGAGTGTCATTACGCGGAGTGTCATTACTTGTGGTGTCATTACGCGGAGTGTCATTACTTGTGTCTATTAATGACTTCTTTAAGATGTGTTTAACTATATTACCACCCTCCTCAATTAATTTATCTTTATCTATATTTTTAAATATATCCCAAAAATTTGTACTATTCATGTCAGACGCGTCCGCGATATTTGAGAATGTGTTTGTTAAAAAGTTGTATATTACTGGGTCAATATCGTTGAATAATTCGCCAAATAATTCGACGGGAGACTTTAAATTAGTAAATGATGTCCCGAATGTATCATAGTCGGCCCGCTTATGCTTGTCCGATAATATCTGATATGCTTCTGAAATTTTTTGAAAATTATTTATAGATTCTGTACTATTATCATTTTTATCAGGGTGCCATAATAGAGCTTGTTTATGATATGCCTTTTTAATGTCTATATAACTTGCTGTTGTAGATATATCTAAAATAGAATAATAATCCATTATTTATGTATTAGTAATTTTTTAACTTTAAGTGAAAAAAACTCAAAACATATTAAGTCGTGTTCTACAAAGCACATTTTTTCTTGAATTCGACATGCTATCTCGGTTATAGACATCTTAATTTTATCAGAAATCGTATTTGTTGTCATATAGTGTCTATATACTTCTTTCAATACATATTTCATTGTAACATTTATTAATAATAGATTATAACAAACCTGTCGAATACCCAGAATTGATGCAATATCTTTCTTAGAAATTAAATTAATTATATCAATAATATATTTATCAATAGTATTTATTTGCGAATACTCTAGTTTTTTATTATGAGTCATACAATGTATAGCATTGTTAATTGAAAATAAATCTAATTTACTAGAATTTAAGATATTTTTCTGATTAACTTTAGATAATTTATAGCCATTATTAGAGCAGTCTAATATATACTGTGCTAATATATCCTCCGATGGTTTTGGAACTCTTATATTTAACAGCCGTGATGTAACACTTGATTCTATATTAGATATACTTTCAACAATTAATATAAACCGCACATTATCAATTGCCTTATCTAATAATAATTTTAAATGAACCTGTGACTCTTTGGATATGTAATCAAAATGATTAATAACAATGAATTTACACACTGGCTTATGAATGCTTGTATACTCGACTTGAGTTTTTATAAATTTACTTAATATGTGTTTATCGTATAAACCATATTCATACAGATTAATTTCCATATGATATGGTGATGAAATATAGTCAATATTAACCTTATTATTACCTATTTTTAGTTCAAAATTATTTAATGAACTGACGGCTTGAATATCGGCGCCCGTTATATAATTGAGGTATGCTCGCATTAGTGTTTTTTTACCAGCATTTGTTGGTCCATAAAACATTATATTTAATAAATTATCTGAATCTATTTTTAATAAACTACTGGCAATATCGGAATGAATTACGAATTTCTTTAAGTCGGTTGGGGTAAGCGAAACGTTCATTAATATACTATATTGTGGTATGTTTAATATCTATTTATACTATTCGCAATTAACCATATCCTCTCGTATTATAGATATAGTTATTATTAATAACTATATTATATGGACAATACTAAAATAGACCGCATTCATGCCTCATTAGAGACCATATCTGGTTTAATGACTCACCTTGATGGAGTATCGCGAATGTCTTCTGAAAATATAACACCGGGATCTCATATCAATGTTAAATTAGATATGTTTAATGATAATTTGGAATCGGTAATAGACAATCTATCTGACATTATAACAGATGTTGGTAATAATACTTGTTCATTATCAGCGGAAACTAAACAAATATATAAGTCGCGGGCGCAGATTCAATCAATATGTACTGAATTATTTCCAATTATATTCGGCCATATATTGAGTAAAAATATTAGCGAGCAGGAGAGCCACGGGCCCCGCGATGTCCACGCGGGCCCGTCGGGCCCTTTTTATTTCTAAGTTGTAAATAACTCCATATCGTGAAAGTTAAATGAGTAATTATAAGAATAATAAGAACGATTAGTATATTAGTCAATTTTGTATTGCTAAATTCCATTAATATATATATATAAATTAAAATAAATATCGTTTTTTTGGTGTATATGAAATATCACGGAATAGCATAAATATATGGATAAATATCTTAGTAAATCGGGTGAGTCCGATAACGGACTTGATTTTATAGTAAACGGTCGTCAGACCACGGATTATACTTTTAGCCAATATGATAAAGATTATATATCAATATTATCGGAATTCAAGCAAAAAATGTCCCATAAAATATTAAAATTCAATCCACTCAATATAACCGATAAATCCGATCAATTAATAAATATTATGTGGTTTCAATATATTTTAGGAAATAAAAATCCACAAGAATATATCCGAATATTAGATACTATCGGTATAGATACAAGTCAAAATGCATCCCACGAATAATGTTTTATAACTAAACTAATTAGTACACTATTTAAAAATAAGATATTTTTATATAGTATATTATGGCAGACGAAATAGATTGGGATATAGATATATGGGGGGTAATTGATTCGTATTTCACAAATACTCCTAATTATTTATCACACCATCAGATTGAATCATATAACACATTTTTGGATACGAACATATCCAAGACGGTCAGGCAATTCAATCCAATAGTTTTACCATATAGTAAAATATTAGGCGCTGATCTTAATGAAACAGATGACTATTTATTTCAAGTTAAGATAACTATTGGTGGTAGTATAAGTGACATTGGTGGTGAGAAAGTTGTAATAAATGACGGGACGTCTATATATATAGGAAAACCTGTAATACAAGAAGTTAAAGAAGACCCCGATAGTGACGGTAATATAGTATATAGAAAAACACTATATCCAAATGAGGCGCGATTGAAAAATATAACTTATACGTGTGGTATTAGAGCGGACGTATTTATAGAATTTTTGGTACGCGACGAAGATGGTTTGATGAAACGGTCGCCTCAGTTTGGACTACGGGAATTTAAAAATGTTCAATTAACAAATAAATTACCAATTATGTTACACTCTAAAATTTGTTCACTATCTGGGGCAAAAGATGGGGCACTGCGAATAATGGGGGAATGCGAGTATGACCAGGGCGGATATTTCATTATAGATGGTAAAGAAAAAGTGATTGTTGCACAAGAACGACAGATTGAAAATGTAACATATCTTAATAAAAAAAAACCAGAAGACCGTTATAAATATGTCTCGGAAATAAGGTCTGCTCCTGAAAATAAACTACAGCCGGCCAGAATAACCAAATGTGTTATCCTAAACGCTATTGATTCCCAAAAAGAAATTATTGAAGAAAATGCCATACGAGCCATAGTGCCAAATATTGTTGGCGAAATTCCCATATTTATATTACTTAGAGCATTAGGGGTAACCAGTGACTATGATATATGTAAAATCATAGTTAATCAATTCGACGGGACTATTAATAAAAAAATGTTAGACATATTAGCAGCAAGTATTAAAGAAGGAAGTATAATTACAAATCAGAGAGATTCATTACTATTTTTAGAGAAACGGATTAATCCAAATTTTATGAACAGTGGTGCTGCTGAAAATAAACGCAAGCATTTTTTAGCAAACATTTTAAAAGATTATTTACTCCCACATGCTGGCTCTAATTATTATACAAAGGCGTATTTTATAGGTCACATGGTAAAAGAATTACTGATTAAATTCATTAACAATGCCCCGTCAACTGACAGAGATAGCTATTTATATAAGAGAGTTGATATTTCGGGTTTCTTAATGTCCGCCATTTTCAGAGATCTCTTTTTCAGAGTTAAAAATAAATTAATGGAAACATTAAATATTTTTTATACTACAAAAGAGGGGGAAAATCAGAATATATATTGGAATCAATATTCTAACCAAAGTGAATCAAGTTTATTAGAAAAAAATTTCAGAATCTATAATATTATATCTAGCGCCATTGATGATGTGGATGGTGGATTGCCTATAAGCACCCTTGTTGATCAATCTATTATGGACGAAGGATTTATGTACGCATTTAAGAATTGTTGGGGTCTTAAGAACGCGCGTGGGTGTAAACAGGGTGTTACCCAAGATATGAATCGGCTTAGTTATTTAGGAGCAGTATCGCATATACGGCGCGTGAATACGCCCTTGTCAGCCAGTGCTAAAGTTCGAGCACCACATTCGTTACATTTATCGTCTTTTGGAATAATGTGTCCCGACGAAACCCCTGATGGAGGTAATGTTGGATTGCGTAAAAACATTTCTTTATTTGCAAATATTACATCGGGAACAAACTCGGAAAATTTATTAAGATTATTATTCTCATCTGGTGTAGAGGATATATTACAAATAGAAACGGATAAACTTATACATACAAAGGTTTTTTTAAATGAAAGATTTATAGGCTACACTAAACGCCCCTATTATTTAAATAGAAAACTCAAGTTATTAAAAAGAAACGCACTCATTAACGTATATACGTCTATATCGTGGCAAATTGAAAACAATATTATGAAAATTTCAACAGATTCGGGTAGAGGCGTGCGACCAGTATTAGTTGTTAACAAGGGTTCATTGATGTTAACAAAGGATATATTAGAAAAAATATCAGACATATCTGTCAATTATAATTGGTATCATCTTGTCGGTGGAACAAGGAATATTGATAACCCCAAACCATATAGTAATACTGATGGCAATTATTATATTACAGACAGAGAAGATGATTTAGACTATTTAGAATCAACTGCGGGAATTATAGAATTTATTGACCCGGCCGAATCTAATAATTCGCTTATAGCCATGTATCCAAGAGATTTAACTACGACTATTGACAAATACAGTTATTGCGAAATACATCCAGCAATTAATTTTGGTGTTTTGGCATCGGCAATTCCTGGAATAGAAATGAATCAACATCCGAGAAATCAATTTTCCACCGGACAGGCAAAACAGGCATTGGGCGTTTATGCGACTAATTTTAGAAATAGAATGGATACAAAGGGACAAATTATGTATTACCCACAAAGACCCGTGATTAAAAGTAAATTAGCCAAATATTTACGAGTCGACGAATTGCCACATGGATTTAATACTATAGTCGCAGTTGGGTCGTATTCGGGCTACAACCAGGAGGACAGTATTATTTTTAATAAATCGTCAGTTGAACGGGGGATGTTTAAAACAACCAAGTTTCGGACATTTTCACAAAGAGAAGAGATGAAAGGTGATAAAAAAATAGAATTTATATGTAACCCTGACCCTGGACAGGTTACAAATATGAAATCCGGAAATTACAACAAATTGGATAGTAATGGTATAGTGGCCACTAATACGAAGGTTAATGAAAATGATGTACTAATCGGAAAGTGTATATACTCTGGGCTATTTGATGCGAATGGAGAAGAATCAGTGTTAGATAATAGTGAATTTGTTAAAAATAATGAAGAAGGGTTCGTTGATCGCGTATATTCACATTCTGGTAATAATAATCAAAGATATGTAAAGGTCCGGATACGCAAAGATAAACTACCAGAAGTAGGTGATAAATTTTGTTCGAGACATGGTCAAAAAGGGACTATTGGGATGTTACTACCAGCGTGCGACATGCCCCGAACGAAAGAAGGAATTACCCCTGATATTATAGTTAATCCTCATGCGTTTCCGAGTAGAATGACAATAGCGCAATTTTTTGAAACACTTCTGGGAAAATCATGTGTCCATAAAGGTTTTCTATCAGAAATTGTCCCGTTTAGTGAAAATAATATCGAAAACGTCTCTAAAATATTACAAGATAATTGTGGCTACGAAAAACACGGCAATGAAGTGTTATATTCTGGAATTACTGGACAACAATTAAAGGTTAATTTTTTTATAGGACCGACATATTACCAACGTCTTACACACCAGGTATCAGATAAATATCAAGCACGGGACGATGGACTAAAAACCGCATTAACACACCAACCTGTGGGGGGTAGAGCCCTGGGCGGTGGTGGAAGAATAGGTGAAATGGAACGAGACGGTCTATTATCACATGGCGTATCTAGCTTTATTAAAGAAAGTTATATGGAGCGGTCAGATAAATATAAATTCTATATTTCTACTAAAACTGGATTAATATCGTCGGTGAATCCCGAGAAGGGAATTTTCAGAGATATTTCTAATGATGAAACCGAGCAGTTTATAGATGATAATAATAATATGGTAAAACGCCCACTAAGTGAATCTTCCAGCGAGTTTGTATGTATAGAAGCTCCTTATTCATTTAAGCTGTTTTTACAAGAAGTAGAAAGCATGAGTATTGCTCCTAGAATTGTCGCGGAGTCCGTCATTAAAGCATGGAAGGCATCGCAAAACAGCGCTATCCCGTCAACATACTCTGTACAAAAAAGACAGCAATTGTTGCAAAAAACGGGAACCGGTGGTGACCATCCTCTCGTGAAACCATTGAACCACTTCCATAATAATATTAAAGCGCTATTATTAAAGGAGGTTGTCCGGCAAAACAGTAATCTAATTGATGTATCCGTTAGTAACGTGAGTGATATATATAAATGGCAATTAGCGAAATATAATACAGTTCTTGGCGTATATAGTGATGTGCGCTCAATAGAAGGTGTTGGTGGATATAAGTCTGAATTAGTAAATATGAAAACACATGATACTCGCGCTATAAATATGTGGGCTAAACAAAGTAATATAAATATTATTTTAGGAGATATGTCAAAGGATCTATATAATTCTGACGTAGCCGACGCCAATAATTCGGAATACCGATCACAGTTATCTCACGAATTACAGCGTGTTGGAACACATTCATTCAATGCTGCGTCGGCGTTTTTTTCCATACAACAATATTTCACAGAATCCACTAAAATTACCAAGCTGTTAAGCAATATTCGCAAGTCTCTCAATCGCCGGGGCTATTTTATAGTAACCGTATTAGATGGAAATAAAATATATAATAAACTAAAAGAGAAGCATGGGGCGGGTGATCAGGCTAAATTGACAGGCGCCGTATTAAATAATAAAACTGGTAAAAATGACACTATATGGACGATTGAAACACTTAGTTTAGATTTAACACGAGAATATTTACACGATGATATGAATAATGGTTTCAATCAGAAGGTTAAAATCGCTATTAAGGGACAGGATATAAAAGAAGAGTGTTTAGTCCCAACCGGATTACTTATTTCACTCGCTGCCAAACAGGGTTTTACATTAGTTCCATCGGACGAATTGTCTGAGAAGTTTTCTATTTTAAATAAAGCCAGTGATAGTTTTGCCGACATTTATAATAGATATATAAAAGTACATACCGACGATATGGATAGTAGCACATTAAAAGACGTCAATAATTCGGCCATTAAAGAGCTTTCGGATTTATACAGATGTATTGTATTCAAAGTGGATAATTATAAAATTATAACAGATCACACCTACGGACAAAGTGACTCGGATAAATGTTTGGAAGATGCACAAAAACGAATTTTTACAAATTCCAGATACCCACTCATTAAACTATCTGTACCAACCGCATTAGATGTTGTATTAGTGAATTCATATATTACCGAGCGACGTGCCTTAATCGGTCTAATGGGCAATTCATCTATAGATACGACCGACAATATGTTCCTTAAACGACCTAATATTTTATTAACACCGATAATAACAGATATTGATACCAAATTATCGTCATCGTTTTATAGAACTTTTACACAAAATACATATAAGAACACTATCAATTATATTTTTAGTTATATTAAAATAGGGATATATGTCAGAATTCTAAATTCCGAATTGGTCCAATTTATACCTATTATAAATCATAATAATAATAACAAGGTCCCGGAGATCTATAATAAATTGCTTAATAAAAATATTGAATTTTCGGACAATCCAGCAGAGTCCGACGCCACATCATTAATAGAATACATACATACTAAATATTCGGGCGCGCGAGTAGAAGATATATTTAAAAATTATTATGGAATAAAGACACATAGCTCTCGGGAAGAACTGGAGAAGAACTGTTTAAATGCGACATTTATTCAAAATGAAAAAGAGTTGGTAAACGGTGGCCAATATGTTATTGATGGACAAACACTATTGGCAGGTAATACACTATTTACTCTTATAGAGAACAAGGTTAGTAAATATCGTCATATACTTGAATCAGTATGTATTGCTAAAAGTGGCAAATTGAATAATTGTGAATTTATAATTAATGTCCTCGACCACCCTATAGTGTCTGTAGACACTGAGGATAAATTGAACAATCCATATAAAGACTATCTTGGTGACAATTCTCGTCCAATTGATATACGCGGTAACATATTACCTATTATGGGGGAACATTCATTAGATTCATTTTTAGATATACCTATCCCGACACCACATCATTGGGATATGGTTAATAAAGATATCACAGTAGCAACTTGTTCAGGGATCCCATCTATTCCAAGACACCCTTATACAATGCTAATCGATTCAGTCGGGGTAATATTAAATATGGACACTTCCAACAAGCGCGAATTTATTAGAAATTTTAAGGAAAATATTAATATTCCTTATACCAAGTCTACATACGATGGTGACGATGAATTGGGAAAATACGATTATATATGGGACATTATGTTATATAATCTCACATTACCAAACATTATAAACAATTCAACTGCTTCCTGGGAAAATACTGATAATTTAAATAGTATATTAGAAAACGCACAATACATATCAGGTGACTCGAATGACGCTGGGCTAGATAAGTTTCCTATTAAATCGAAAGTGTTATTATATATAGAGGGTAATGGTGGGTCAAGTGATATATTGTCACTTTTATCTAAAGCAGGTGGTATTTTAGTTATTTTAAAATCACAAGATGTAGTCCCTGGGCCATGGTTTGGTAAATTATTAAAACCGTTTAAATTTGCCGCATTTGTAAAAGGGACGCCGGTGAATGAGCATTATATTGAATTAGAAAATATAACCGACCTACGGGATGCTGTTAAATTTATAGTAGATAATCCAGATATATGTAAAACATTAATTAAAAACAGGCATACTCTAATAGACTCTATAATAAATAAAACTACAATTATCGACTATTATGAACTGGTTATTAATAAAATTGGTAAAAAAATGAATACTTTGCAGATCGCCCCAGATATATTTAAAGATGTACTACGGGAACCACATACAGTGGTAAATATGCGTATTCCCAGCACGCTTCTGAGTAAACTAATAGGCATTTCCGGTAAAAACATCAAACGGTTACAGAATGAATGTTCAGTTAAGATTAATATAACAAAGGACACTAATATACAGGATGGTATAGAACATACAGCAATTTCTATTACCGGTGGAACATCTGGGGTTATAATTGCCGAAGAAACTATTAAACGCGATTTACTAAATACCACTACACATTATATTGATATTCCTACTACTGCGGTTGGATTTGTAATAGGAAACAAGGGTGTTAATATTAAACTACTTTCGGACCAATTAAATGCTAAAATTTTCATGAATGAGGGCGATCCGACAAAGCTTCTTAAATATTTTACAAGCAAATATCCAGAGGATGATATAAACACATTAATTAAAACGAAAACATTAGTTACTATAATTGCCAATACTGATGTAATTGATACAATTGAATCCGCTATATTATCCCTTGTTAATCGGCGTGGTAATAACAATCATGCACTTCAGATTATGAGCAGAATTGAAAATAAATCGCTTACAGCGCATTTTAATAATTCATATGAAACCGATTTATTATATAATATCGATACGTATATTCAAAACGACTACGAAACAGAACAATTATCACCATATTCTCCTAAAGAAATAGGTGAGGTATACCAATCCCGGGGCGCGCCAGTCAGCGAACCCCCCGCTGTTCCCAGACCGACTATTGTTATTCCGGGTATTGTACCCGAGGGAGAGGAAGCAGAAGACTCCTCCTGGTATAAATCTCCAACTGTATTACCCACCACACCTATTGCCCGCACGCCTATCCCAGTTGCGCCCAGTGGTGACGCGTCAACTACCACGGATGATATTGAACAACATCGTGATAATAATAGTGTATTAATCGCGATTCCAATGGATCACGATGAATCTCCTGGAGCCCAGATGTCAGGCGGGGGTAGTGTAGAACCCTCGCATAAAATGCTCGGTTTTATTACACAACTTCGCACCAGATTAAATGAATATATACGGCGACAAAATACTATTAGCCATATGAATTATAAAATAGTATTACTCTCACATGATATGTGTGCCTTGTCTGGGAAAGATATACATGCGAGGGCATTAAGTGATTTTGTTGGTACAGATATAATAGAAAATATTTTAGAGAATAATGGCAACGAAATGGATAATATATATAAATTGCGATTTAACAAAGGGTGTTTATATAATATCGCTGGGAATATCGCAATTAATGATAATCATATTAAAACGGTTTTATTACACCCCGCTTATTATATACCAAACGACCACCTAATCGCCGAGTATTTTAAAGACCCTGGAACGTCTGTGACACAATTAACAAGTGATTTATCAATGTTATTAATTACAAAAGATGTTTTTTATAAAACCAGCTTTCCAAATCACTTATGGTGTGGAGATCATATAGACGGGATTTATAAGGAGATCCTGGATTTTAATAATGTACGTGTGCGCAATATACCGGATCGAAGAAACCTGGAATGGATTCAATCTCCGCCGAAATTTGGATTAGATGAATATAGTGTAAATAGTTTGACTGAATTAGATAAAGTATACCATTCACATAACAATATACTCAGAGGGAAATGGTATGACATAAACCCTATTAAAATTATTAGTCAAAATTGTATAAACTATTCAGTAAATCTGGATTTTAATACACACCCCATATTTAATGTAGATAACCAACTAATCTGGAAAACCATTCCAGAGGTGGCTGATGGGGCGGACGCGTCTATTAAATATATAAGCTATCTGAAAGCATACTTATCCAGAACATTACAAGTAGATATATATAACGGTGTCAACGCAAATGAGGCACATACGCACACTTTGGGTTTTAAAACGGACCAATGGGGCGAGGAAGATATCATCAACGTTCTGCTAAGATTACAGTTAATTTTGAGTATCTATAAGACATATATTATAACTAATAATACCACCACAATAGATTTAATGAAATTCAACGATTTTAAGGTGACAATGTCGCCGGATAACGATATCCACGTCATATTTATATCTAATGATAAATCCGAACTAATACCCACATTAGAAGTATCCATATCCGATATAACTACACAGCCTTTATCCAACAAAAACGCCATAACATATAAATTTGCCGACGTTTCGGGATTTGATTATTCCAAAGTGAGTGGGCCGTTCGAGAGTTTAGTGGACGCATTACAGACTGCCTCGCACGCGAAAATAGACGTTTCAAAAACACTTGAATACGAACGAAAGCGCAAGCAATTCCGGACCGCGAATATTACAATTGTTAAAATGGGTAATACGGATGTAATACTCGATATTGCTACCGACAGTGTTAAATATTTAAATTTAGATGACACACGGGTATATAATAAACCACTGGATGCCGATTTAATACCACTTACAGAGGATGACAATGAATTTCTACTTGTTGTTAAATATAAGCTTGGATTATTACAGACGGATATTATAAATATAATAGCGAATGAATTTTACTCAATGGACCTGGTCAATAAAGATATCATTATTATAACTGGAGCACATTCTAATAAAATCGCAACAGTCACTGATGTAAGATTATCAAGTATAATTGCTGTTGTAGACGGGGAGTCTGTAACTATAGATATAAACCCAAGTGCTCCAAAAGATTCTATAATTTTATTAGAAGATGTGTTATTAGACATATCCGATACAAAGCATATTGACCATGCCTCTAGGTCGGCTAAAATAATAGGTTCATACGCCAGTAAACTCATTATTCAATATGACGACAATGGGGTTAAAACCATTATATCAAAGCCAAAACCAAAAAGACGGGTTGGTAAATCAACTGCGAAACGCCAACAATCTGACAAATCCTCTGATAAGCAGGTTTTAATAAAAACAATCCAGATAGATTCCCCCAAAGTTTTAAGACCTAAATCGGACGAGTCAGTTGACAAAATATCTACCGCAACGAGTAGTTCGGTAGCCACTTTTAGCCAAGGATCCGCGCCCACCACCCCAGTAAGTCCT
>TARA_B110000858_G_scaffold101054_1_pt1 | contig 12918 bp, 13 predicted proteins | sample TARA_B110000858 | Tara Oceans TARA_B110000858 (sample SAMEA4398247) | marine metagenome | biome: Polar Biome; feature: [SRF] surface water layer (ENVO:00010504); material: water (ENVO:00002006), including particulate matter (ENVO:01000060) such as... | depth 5 m | reverse complement strand
CTATAGATGCTAAGAAAATCGAAGTAGCAGGATCTCTAGGTAAGGTACCAGAGACCGAAGAAGAAGGTTAATTTAATAGGTAATCTATGAAACTAATATCAGAATACGTCAGTCAACCATTTGACGTACTAGTAGAAAAAAATGAAAAAGGCGAAAAGAACTTCGTAATCGAAGGCGTCTTTATGCAGGCCAATAAGAAGAATAGAAATGGCCGAGTATATGATAAAACAATTTTAGAAGCTGCAGTTGGCAAATATGTCAGCGAGCAGGTTTCACAAGGTAGAGCAGTTGGAGAGTTAAATCATCCAGAAGGACCAACTGTAAACCTTGACAAAGTTTCACATAAAATCACAAAGCTGGAATTCAGCGGAAATGATGTTATGGGAAAAGCATCAATACTTAATACTCCTATGGGTAATATCGTTAGCGGTTTACTTGAAGGCGGGGTTAAGCTTGGTGTATCAAGTCGTGGTATGGGAACTCTTGAGAACAGAGGAGGCGTTATGTATGTGAAGAATGACTATATGTTAGCTTCCGTAGACATAGTCCAAGACCCTTCCGCTCCGTCAGCTTTTGTTAACGGTGTTATGGAAGGTGTAGATTGGGTATGGAATAACGGTATTCTATGTTCTGAAGAAATTGAAAAAATTGAGACTGAAATAAAACGTACTCCCGCTAGGCATTTGCCAGAAGCTGAAATACGAGCGTTTAAACATTTCCTCTCTAAACTTTAAACTTAAACTTAAGAGGACAATAAAAATGTCAATGACAGATGAATATAAAAAAATTGTCGCTGAAGGCTTAGAAGCTGATTCAGTAAGTGAAGAGGAAATCTCTGAAGTTGCCGAAGAAGTTGAAGCTGTAGAGGAAGTTGCAGAAGCTAAAAGTAAAAAGGAAGAAAAAGAAGACGAAGACGATTCTGATTCTGAAGACGAAGATGAGAAAGAGGTAGAGGAATCTACTGACGACGAATCTGAAGAAGATGAAGAAGAAGAAGACGAAGTTAAAGAAATTTCTATTCCTAAAACTAAAGCTGGTGTAGTAAATGCCGCTATGGAAATGCTGAAGAAAGCGAAAAAGGACGAAGCGCAACAGTTGTTTGCTAAGATGATTAAGATGTCTGAGTCAGAAGACGAAGGTGGAATGGTAGCTAAGGCTACTAAGGCTACGAAGAAATTCGCAGATCCAAAATCCAAACCTTCCGATGCTTCTGCTAAGATGGAAAATGCTGATTTTAACGAAGATTTAGATCTTATCGTTGCTGAAGAAGCTACATTATCTAATGGATTCCGTGATAAAGCTTCTGCTATCTTTGAAGCTGCTTACAAATCAAAAGTAAGTGCTGAAATCGATAGATTAGAAAGCGAATATGCGCAAAACCTTGAAGAAGAAGTAAATGATCTCCAAGAATCACTAGTAGAAAAGGTAGATTCATACCTTAACTACGTAGTTGAGAACTGGATGACTGAAAATAAATTAGTAATCGAGCAAGGTCTTAGGACTGAAATCGCTGAACAATTTATGTCTTCACTTCAAACAGTGTTCAAGGAACATTATATAGAAGTTCCTGAAGGTAAAGCTGACCTAGTTGATGATCTAGCTGATCAGGTCGCAGAACTTGAAGAACAATTGAATAAAACCACAGAAGATAATATTAGATTATTCGAAGGCAATAACAATCTTGTTAAAGCTAAAGTAATCTCTGAACAGTCTTCAGGCTTAGCAGCAACAGAAGCTGAGAAACTAAGTTCTTTGGTAGAAGATATTGATTTTGATAATGCAGATACTTTCGAAATGAAAGTAAAAACCATTAAAGAATCTTACTTCACAAAAGAAATTAGCGAATCAATGGATGAAGCTGATGCATTAATTGGTACACAAGAAGAGACTCCAGTAGTTGTTTCTGGTATCATGGATGCTTACACTAAAGCCATAACTAAAGCTAGTAAATAATAACTTTAAACTATAAGAGGAAAACTAAAAATGTTTAATGCAGACTCACAATTAATGGAGAAATGGTCTCCAGTGTTGGAACACGCAGATGTTCCTAGTATCGAAGATCGATACAAAAAATCGGTAACTGCCCGACTTCTTGAAAACCAAGAAATCGCACTTAAAGAAGAAAGAGTACAACAATCATTCGGTAATGTAAACGAAGCAGCTGCTAACGCAACTGGTGGTTCAATTGCCAACTTTGATCCAGTACTAATTTCTTTAGTAAGACGTGCAATGCCAAACTTAATTGCTTATGATATCGCAGGCGTACAGCCTATGAGTGGACCAACTGGTCTTATCTTTGCAATGAAATCTAAGTACTCAACTCAGGGTGGAACAGAGGCTTTATTTAATGAAGCTGATACTGATTTCTCTGGAACTGGTACTCATCAAGCTGAACCTACTGGTTTAGGCGGAGCTACTGATGCTGATACAGATGGATCTATTGCAGATACAACTGCTGCTGACATCACTAACACGTTCGGTGCTGGTCTACCTACTGCAACTGCAGAAGCTAGAGGAACTAGTGGCGGAGCTGGTGCAGCTTTCGGTGAAATGGCTTTCTCAATCGAGAAATCTACTGTAACTGCTAAGTCAAGAGCTCTTAAAGCTGAATACACTATGGAACTGGCTCAAGATCTTAAAGCAGTCCACGGTCTAGATGCTGAAGGCGAACTTGCTAACATCCTATCTGCTGAGATCCTAGCGGAAATCAATAGAGAAGTAGTTAGAACTGTTCTTACTAAAGCTAAAATCGGTGCTCTACAATCTTCAACTGCTGTTTCTGGTATCTTTGATGTCGGTACAGACAGTGATGGAAGATGGATGGCTGAGAAATTCAAAGGTCTAGTAATGCAACTTGAAAGAGAAGCTAACGTAATTGCTAAAGAAACAAGACGTGGAAAAGGTAACTATGTTATCGTTTCTTCTGATGTTGCTTCAGCTTTAGCTGCTTCTGGAATGTTGGACTACTCACCTGCAATGTCAACTAACCTAAACGTAGATGATACTGGTAATACTTTTGCTGGTGTTCTTAATGGAAGAATGAAGGTCTATATCGATCCTTATGCTACTATTGACTTCGCTTGTGTTGGTTACAGGGGTGCTAATCCTTATGATGCTGGTCTATTCTATTGCCCATACGTTCCTTTAACTATGGTTAAAGCGATTGGCGAGACTGACTTCCAGCCTAGAATCGGATTCAAAACAAGATACGGTATGGTTGCAAATCCATTCGTAGCTGCTGATGGTGTCGGTACAGATCGTGCTAACCCATACTTCAGAATCTTCAGAATCGACGACATCATGGTGTAAGCCTGATTAGTTAATTCTATTCTATTAAAAGGGGCTCTTCGGAGTCCCTTTTTTTGTCTAGCGTTTGATAGGCTATAAATAGATATATGGAAAACGAAATAGATGGTAGATGGAATTGGTGGGGTTTAATACCTACTTTAGAAGAAATCGCCGAAGAGGAAGAAGCCGATGGCACTGACAACAAATAAAAACTTTATGAGTCCTGTAGGATTCGTATTTAAAATTGATGCTACAAACTTTGCAAACACAGAATACTTCTGTACTCAAGTTACTATGCCAGGTATATCTTTATCTGAAGCATTAGTACCATACCGAGGTGTCAATCTTGCAATGACTGGTGATAGGTTACAGTTTGAAGATCTAGCGATTAGATTTAATGTAACTGAGAATATGGAAAACTATATAGAGATTTTCGATTGGATGCACAATATTATTCAAGCGCCAAATGCTGAAGGATATAAATTTGATGCTTCTCTATTGATTATGTCATCTCACAATAACCTTCTTAAAACAATCAAGTTTCAAGAGGTGTTTCCTACTAGCTTAACATCTGTAGAATTTAATTCACAGGCTGGTGACGTAGAATACTTACAAGCTGACGTAACATTTAAATATACTTTATTTGAATTTGAATAAAATAACCTTTACTTTTATCGCAAACTGTGATATAATAAGGGTATAACATTACTTAATTATGGAGACATTATGAACTTAGAGATAATATTAGATATGTGGAAGAAAGATTCCATTATCGATGAAATACAATTAGATGAATCATCTCGTGATTCTGCCAAACTGCATTCTAAATATTTAGACATGCATTCAGTTGCTAGACTAAAACAAAAAGATCTAGAGCTAAAATTTAAAATCATTCTAAGAGACAAATTCAAACACTATAGTGGTAAGCTTACCCAAGAAGAAATGGATAGAAAAGGCTGGGATTACGATCCTCTCGGTGGACTTACTGTATTAAAGGGTGACCTTGATAAATGGTATGATGCCGATGAAGTAATCCAAGAGCATCAGAAAAGAATGGCAGTACAAGCTGAGATAGTTTCTGTGCTAAAAGAAATAATGGAAAACATTAAATGGCGCCATCAAAATATTAAAAATATTATTGAATGGAGAAAGTTTACTAGTGGAGTATAAAATCCATAGCTATCGTTATGATAATTTTTCCAAGTATGAGCTTATAATTAGTCAAGCCATGAGTGTATTAAACCATATACAAACAACTAGTGATGATGCAGATCTGCATTTTTATAATCATTGTCATGTATCAGAATTAAACACTGAAAATAATATTATATTTAAACCGACAGCTCCAACATCAAAACATTTTGCCTTAGATACTATTGGTTATGCGAATAGTTCTTCTATCGCTTTTAAAGAACCAGATTGGTTTCAAGTTCCTACGAAAGAAAATTTAGAATATATACAATCTTTAATAGAGAATAAGTCTAACAAGTGGGATGATTCAATATTACTTAAATGGAGAAAAGCAAAGAATATTGCAGATGACCATATATTAATTATAGGTCAAGTTCCAACAGATGAATCAGTAAATGGTTTTGGATTTGGTGATCATTTTAAAAAACTAAAAATGATTGTAGAAAAACTTAAAGGCGAAAACATTATTGTTAAACTACATCCTTCTATGAAAATACGTGGAAAGGATAAAGATACTATAGACCGATGGATTCAGAATGATATAGATGTAAGGACCACATTCGAATCGATTCATGATTTTCTGCCAAAGACAAGAGTAGCTATATTAGAAAATAGCACGGCTGGTATAGAATGCATGATGCATGGTGTTCCAATAATATCTTACGGTTTTCCAGAGTATCATTGGGTAACTAAAGTATTGCAATCGTTAACCGAGTTAGAAAATTTAGTCAGTGACTTCAGTTGGCACAGCGCAGTGAGTCAAAGAATGTATATTAATTGGTATATAAATAATTATCTATGCAGTGACATAGACTCAACTATTAACAGACTAAAAAAAATTATATAATGGAAACCGTTACTTATACCAAACTAAACGAAACGTTCATGCGTATTACGTGCGAAGCTAGCACAGGCCAAGAGCTATCTGAACACTTTTGCTTCTTTGTTCCTGGATATAAGTTTATGCCAGCATATAAGAACAGAATGTGGGACGGAAAGATCAGATTGTTTAATATGAGGGATAAAACCTTGCATTGTGGGCTTTTACACTATTTAAAAGCCTTTTGTGAAGAAAGAGGGTATCAGATAAAAGTACACGATATCAATGGCTTAGAGCATTCGCATTTAACACAATCAGGGCCTATAGAGGCCTTTATTGCGAATCTGGGGCTCTCCGTGAATGGAGTAGGTATAACACCCAGGGACTACCAAATCGAGGCACTCTCGTGCGCGTTAGCAGAAGGCAAAAGGTTGCTCCTATCCCCTACGGCTTCTGGCAAGTCATTAATCATATATATGTTACTTAGACATTATATAGATGCTGACCCTGATAAGAAGATTCTAATTATAGTTCCCACCACCTCGTTGGTAGAACAAATGTATGCAGACTTTGATGATTACTCTAGGATTGATCTAAATTTTAATGCTGAAGATTACTGCCATAGAGTATACGGCGGAAGATCTAAAGAGTCACCGTTGCGTTGCATTATATCTACATGGCAATCATTACACAGAATGCCAGCTAGTTATTTCCAAGATGTGGGTATGGTTATTGGTGATGAAGCTCATCAGTTTAAAGCCAAGTCATTAACGTCGATCTTAGAGAAGTGTGTTAATGCGCCGTTTAAGATTGGTACTACTGGAACATTAGACGGTACTCAAACTCATCAGTTAGTATTAGAAGGATTATTCGGACCTGTATATAAGGTGACTACATCTAAAGAATTAATGGACAAAGGTTCGTTAGCTCAGATGGATATATCAATGCTATTACTGAAGTATGGAGAAGCCTATTGTAAAGAAGTAAGTAAAATGAAATACCAAGAAGAGATTGATTTCATTGTAAATTACGGGCCACGAAATAATTTTATAACTAACCTAGCTTTAGATCAAACTGGTAATACATTAGTTCTATTTAATTATGTTGAGAAGCATGGTAAGCCACTATATAACCTATTAAAAGAAAAGATTAAAGGCGATCGTAAGCTGTTCTATGTGTCTGGTGAGACAAAGGTTGATGATAGAGAGAATATTAGAGCTCTTACTGAGACACAGAATGATGCGATTATCGTAGCTTCCCTAGGAACATTCTCTACTGGTATTAATATTAAAAGATTACATAATCTAATATTTGCATCACCTTCGAAGTCTCAAGTAAGAGTACTTCAAAGCATTGGTCGTGGATTACGACTCAGTGCGGATGGTATAAATACTAAGGTATACGACGTTACGGATGACTTACAACATAAAGGAAAGAAAAATTATACCTTAAACCACGCTGCAGAGAGAGTTAAAATATATTCTCGAGAAAGATTCAAGTTCAATGTTTACGATATAAATATATAATATGCTAACACAAAATAATAAAATTAATATACGACAGTTTAAACTCTCTAATGGAGAGGAGATTATAGCGTTAGTAAATGAACGTACTGATAATGGTTCATATATTATTGAAAGACCATTTAAAATAAGTACCGGTATGGTTGGAGGATTTTACTTCCATCCATGGTTTGCTTTCTCATCACAAAAAATGTTTAAGCTTACGAAAGAAAAGATACTCTATCATGTAGAAATTGATGAAGATATCAAGGGCGAATACATTAAGCTCGCAAGCGAAGATGCTCAACCTCACGCGAAGCGTCAACCGATTAGATCTAAAGATTCTATTCTTGATGAACTTACTGCTGAAATGGAAGCTGAACTTGAACTAGATACTCTATCCATGGAGCCAGATACGGTATTACATTAGTATACCCCTTTCCCCCTGGTGGACTATAATATTATATCACATAAACGAGCAAATGTACACCTTTATTTACAATTAAATTAAATTAAATAACAGTGTACATTCAGTGCAAACTGTGTTATAATATATTATTATATTGGAGAACATATGAACGATACAACAAAGCCACTGGTTAAACCACCAGTAGATAAAACAAAGAAAGCTCATTACATAAACAATAAAGACTTTTCACAAGCAGTAATGGACTATGCAACATCTGCTCATGCAGCTAGAGCCGAAGAACTAAAAGTTCCGACCGTTACTAACTATATTGCAACATGCTTCCTAAAGATATCCGAAGGGTTGAGCCGAAGGCCCAACTTCGTAAGGTATACCTATAGAGAAGAAATGGTAATGGATGGTGTAGAAAATTGTTTAAGAGCCATTAATAATTATAATATCGATAAAGCCACTCGAACAGGAAAGCCAAATGCTTTCTCATACTTTACTCAAATAGTATACTTCGCATTTCTAAGAAGGATCGCTAAAGAGAAAAGACAACAGGATATCAAATTTAAATTCATCGAGAAGATGGGTATTGAAGATTTTGTTTCTATGGGAATGGATGCTGAAGGTGCTGAACAAACTATGCAATACGTAGATACTTTAAGACAAAGAATCAGTAGAGTAAAAGATACAGACCAAGCAATCAAAGAATTTGGAAAAGAAGAGAAGGCTAAGCTTAAGAAGCTAGAGCTGTTTATGTTATGAAGGTAGCGATTTTAAACGATACACATTGTGGTGTTCGTAATTCATCTGATATATTTTTAAATTACCAAGGATCTTTCTATAGAGATATATTCTTTCCTTATCTAAAGGAACACAACATTAAGAATATTCTGCACCTTGGTGATTACTATGAGCATAGAAAGTTTGTTAACTTTAAAGCTTTAAATCAGAATAGAAAAGATTTCTTAGAACCAATGCGTGATGCTGGTATTACTATGGATATCATTCCTGGTAATCATGATGTGTATTTTAAGAATACGAATGAACTCTGCAGCTTAAAAGAATTACTCGGATATTTTACTTCTAATGTAAATATTATAATGAAACCAACAGTACTTGACTATGATGGTCTAGGTGTTGCGGTTATCCCATGGATTAATAATGCTAATTATAACGAGTACGTAGATTTTGCAAAGAACTGTAAAGCAGCTATCCTTGGTGCTCATTTAGAATTAAAAGGGTTTGATCTAATGCCTGGGATGCCTAATCCACACGGTATGAGTGCAGATATATTTCAAAGGTTTGAACAAGTTTTATCTGGTCATTTTCATACAAGATCTAGTAGAGGTAACGTTAAATATCTAGGGTCACAGTTTGAAATGACTTGGGCTGATGTAGATGATAATAAATTCTTTCACATATTAGATACCGAAACAAGAGAGGTTACACCAGTACGTAATCCTATTACTATATTTAAGAAGTTTATCTATGACGATTCTAAGACAGATTATTCTAATATAGATATTACACAGTTCGAGAAAAAGTTTGTAAAGATTATTGTATTAAATAAAAGTGATCTATACATGTTTGATAGGTTCATCGATAAATTACAATCGGCTGAAACTTATGAGCTTAAAATAGCTGAAAACTTTGAAGAATTTCTAGGTGCAAGCGTTGAAGATGAAAAAGTCTCTTTAGAAGATACAACGGAATTATTAGATTCCTATGTCGAAGCAGTCGATACTGATCTTGATAAAGAGCATATAAAGGTAAAATTGAGAGGACTCTACACAGAGGCTCAAAACTTAGAGGTAGTATGATACATTTTAAAGCCGTGAGGTGGCAGAATTTTCTGTCCACTGGCAATGAATTTATTGAAGTTCAACTAGACAGAGCACCATCAACATTAATCGTAGGTCAAAATGGCGCAGGTAAATCCACTTTGTTGGATGCATTATCTTTCGGGCTATTTAATAAACCACATCGTGATATTAAAAAAGATCAATTAATTAATTCCATTAATAAAAAACAATGCGTTGTCGAAGTTGAATTTCGTATTGGTGGACAAGAGTTTAAAATCGTAAGAGCTATTAAACCAGGAAAATTCGAAATATGGCAGAATGGCCATCAGGTCAATCAAGCCGCTAACGCTAGAGACCATCAAAAGTTTCTAGAACAAAATATACTTAAGTTAAATCATAAGTCATTTCATCAAATAGTTGTATTGGGGAGTAGTTCATTTATTCCTTTTATGCAGTTACCAGTCTGGTCTCGAAGGGAGGTGATTGAAGATCTGCTGGACATAAACATATTCTCAAAGATGAATCAAATTCTAAAAGAGAGAAATGCAACTATTCGAAATAATCTTATTGATATTAACCATTCTCTTGAGCTCATCAAAACAAAGATGGGATCTCAAGAGAAGTATATTACAGATCTAAATGCTATTAATAAAGATCAGATTCAGCAGAAGAAAGATTCGATGGAAACTCATTCGAATAAAATTAAAGAAATCTTTAAGGAGTCGAAAAAGCTTGGAGAAAATCTTACAGCTTCGCTAAGATCTGAAACTACAAATTATGAAAAGCAAATAGATCAAATCGCTGACTATAAGTCACATGATAATACCCTAAATAATTCCATTAAAAAGCTAGTACAGGATGCAAAATTTTATGAAGAAAACGATGAGTGCCCAACGTGTGATCAACCGATCGAGGAGTCGAAGAAGACAACAAAGATTGACCTTATCAAACGAGAAGCCGGAACTATTCAGCAAGAAAAGCAAGACCTTGACAGAAAATTAAGCATATTAAATACTACCACTAAATCTATTAATCAGAGTATAGAGAAACTAAGAGAGCGTCAGAATAAAATCAATTCTAACAACGATCAAATTTCTTTATTACAACATGAAATAGATAAAGTACAAAAAGAAATTTCTGGTTTATCAGGACAAAGCGGTGATATAAAACAAGCTAAGAAAGATTTAGTGACGTTACATAATAAGAAAGATTCTGAAACTGAACGTAAATTAACTTCAGTTGAAGAAAGAACTTATAATGAAGTAATCGGTGAAATGTTAAAAGACACTGGAATTAAAACAAAAGTAGTGAAGCAGTATTTACCTGTAATGAATAGGTTTATAAATCAGTACTTACAAACGTTAGATTTCTTTGTTGCATTTCATTTAGATGAAAACTTCAATGAGACCATTAGGTCTCGCCACAGAGATACATTTAACTATGCATCTTTCTCAGAAGGAGAGAAGCAAAGAATTGATCTATCTCTACTATTCACTTGGCGCCAAATCGCTAAGATGAAAAACTCAGCTGCCACTAATCTACTCATACTTGATGAAACATTCGATTCAAGTTTAGATGTAGATGGTATCGAAAATCTAACCAAGATCTTGAGTACACTCGATGATGATACAAATGTTTTCATTATATCTCATAAGGGTGACGTCCTGGAAAACAAATTCAGGTCAAAGATTGAATTCTATAAAGACAGAAACTTTAGTAAAATAAAGTTATAAATGCCGTGCCCATAGCTCAATTGGATAGAGCAACAGCCTTCTAAGCTGTAGGTTCCAGGTTCGACTCCTGGTGGGCACACCACTAACAAGGAAAAATAATGCGATATGTAGACTATAAGTTTACCATAACCGAAGACGGGTTAAAACTAGACGATAAAGGAGACTCATCAAAATTTGATCAAGTTGATATCAAGCGAACTCCACTTAAAGTCGGAGATACTTTTGTTTTAGAACTAGACGAAGACAATTGTATGTTTTTTAGAAAGACTGACATTGTTACAGGAATGTGACAGGAATGTAACAATTGTGAAACAATGTGAAAATAACTAAAATAAAGGTGTACATTAGCTGAAAACTGTGGTATAATATCTATATTAAATAATTAAATAAGGAGTTAATTATGTACAATACTACAATCGCTAAACTACTAGCCAAAGAGAATATAGAGGTCCAATACGGAAACTACAAAACCGCATGGTTCGATATTGAATCTAGAACGCTAGGTCTTCCATTATGGAAAGATATGGGTAAAGATGTACATGATTTATTAGTAGGCCACGAAGTTGGTCATGCTTTATATACACCTTATGAAGGTTGGCATGATTCTCCTACTAACGTAGAAAAATTATTAGGTTGCCCTAGATCTTATATCAATGTTGTCGAAGATGCAAGAATCGAAAAGAAAATTAGATCTCAATATCCAGGACTAGTTGGTCCAATGGCTAGAGGTTATAAAGTTCTAGCGGATGAAGAATTCTTCGGTGATATCTCTGATGTAGATTTCGACCAAGTAAAGCTTATAGATAAAATTAATCTTAAAGCAAAGTTGCAGAATCTGATTGAAGTACCATTCAATCCAGCAGAAGCTTTTTTGTTTAATAAGACTATGAATACTGAAAGCTTCGAAGAAGTTATTGATGTAGTAAAAGCAATATTAGCTTACACTCAAGATCATACTCCAGAGCTTATTCAGCAGCCTGAACCACAGCCAGAAGAAGATACAGGAAGTGAAGAAGAAAATACAGAATCAGAAGATTCAAGTGGACATGATGACTACCAAAAGCCAGAGCCAAAAAAAGAAGACTCTGGTGATGAGAGCTCCGAGGAAGAAGAAGAAGAGTCAGATGACGCTGGTGAATCCGACGACGAAGACTCAGGTGAAGATGACACTGAAGAAGAAGTAGCACATGTAGCTAGTAAAGATCCTGAGCATAATGAAGACGAAGATGTATCATTAACTGATATGATGTTCAGAGATTCTGAAGAAAGATTACTTGAGCAAGATAAGCATGGTGATCAAACTTTACTCGGTAGAGATAGAGGCAAAGATACTATTAAGTCAACGGTAATATCATACTCAGATCTTAAAATTCAAAGAGCTCAAAATGCTGAAATTTACGGTGTACATGATGATATTCTAGAAGGCTACAAATCTTATACGAAAGAAGTCAAGAAAACTGTACAAGTTGCAGTAAAAGAATTTGAAATGAAAAAGGCTGCATTCCAGTGGCAAAGAGCAGCATCGGCTAAAACCGGTCAATTGAATACTGATATGGCTTATGCTTATAAGACATCAGATGATATCTTTAAGAGAGTCACACATTTAGCCGATGCTAAAAATCATGGAATGATTATGGTTATCGATTACTCTGGTTCCATGATGTCAACAATGCATAATGTTTTAGATCAACTAATTCACTTAACCACGTTTTGTAAAGCTATTAATATACCATTTGATGTATATGCTTTCACTACTGGTGGCTGGAGAGAAGATAGAAACTCAGATAGTTGGAAGACTAAAGATGGTGAAGTAGACATGGACGAACTAAAAATGCCTCACTTAATCTCATCTACTTTTAAGAAAGCTCAGTTCGAAGAAGCTATTCAAGCTCTTTATAAGAAGATGGTAGCTAACAAGGCACGTAATAACAGATGGGATTCTGAAGATTACAAGCCATGGGATGAGAATGCATACACTGGTAAGAACGAAGAGTATGGTTCTACACCTTTAGATCAAGCATTAATAGTTACTCATCACATAGTCAAAGAGTTTAGAGCTAAGCACAACATCGATAAGATGAATGTTGCTATTATTTCTGACGGTGATTCAAACAACTTAAACGTGGCAAGATCATATAAGAATGCAGATAACCATGCTTCAACTAAA
>TARA_B110000858_G_scaffold198448_1_pt1 | contig 12935 bp, 18 predicted proteins | sample TARA_B110000858 | Tara Oceans TARA_B110000858 (sample SAMEA4398247) | marine metagenome | biome: Polar Biome; feature: [SRF] surface water layer (ENVO:00010504); material: water (ENVO:00002006), including particulate matter (ENVO:01000060) such as... | depth 5 m | reverse complement strand
TAATTAGAATGATTTTCTAATTTGGAACTATCTGTGCTGCTGATGCAACAACAACTCCTGCATCCATAAAATATGGTGCTGTTTCTTCCATGCCTTCCATCGTTAATGTAAATCCTGAAAGATCGCCCGCTGCTGAGCCAGTCACAATAGTGCCTCCTGTTACCTCCATGCCATTTTCTAGTCCACAAAGGAACTGATTGCCATAATAGTCTTCAACGACTACGACAGGTCTTGCTACTGCTATTAATTGTAATTCATTTTTAGTCGCATTATCTAAATATGTTAATGTCATATTTAAAGTCTGCGTATAAAATGTAGTTCCATTATCTCTAGAACTTGTTATTGTTGTTTCTAGACTTGAAGTTCCTTTTAAATCAAATTGAAACCAAACAGGTGATCCTGTAAAGCCATCTATTGTTTGATCTGCATTAATTGTAGCAACGACAGGAAAGTCTGCCATATATACTGTTTTAATGCCACCAAATGCTGATTTGCATGGAATTTTTCGTCCTGTGGTTAATGCACATGCCATAATTTTATTTTTATTTTAAAAAAAAGGGTAAGTAAGTATAATCCTACCTACCCAGAATTTTGGTTAATTTAATTTTAAGAATAGTAAACTAAGTCTTCAGAAATACCATATTGAACTCCTGCTGTAAACCTCATTATGAAGCGAACATTTTGTGAGCCATCTATGTCTTGCATGTCTAAAACCTTGACTTCATTCATATTATTTAGTAAGCCTGTGCCAAAGTATAGGTTACTTCTTTGTGCTGCAAACATTGTGTTGTTGGACATTCCTGGGCAAACAAATATTTTCACTCCATTTACTGAAAGTGATCCATTGTTCCACCACTGTGTTCCCTGTGCATTCACACCATTTGCTCCTAATCCTTGTGAAGCAAAACCTCCTAATGCTTGAACATAGAATTTTGCTACTGAACTTGGTACATATATGAATAAATCTTCTTTGCCATAAAGGCTTGTTGGTATTGCATTTACAACTCTGCTAAGCTCTTGTATAACATTAGCTGCATCAATTCCTCCACCAACTACTCCAAGATCTTGACCAACAGGAATGTTCCCATCAGCAGTCATTAAAGTTTGAAATCCATCATATTCTCCTGCATTAGCAGCAACTCCTGTAAAGATAGTCTGCTCTGTTTTTTGAGCAACTTGATTTGCTACATGAGCAATCATAAAATCTGAAAACTTTGGAGGTAGCGTTTGCCCCATTCCATAGCCCATGCTTTGTGCTTCCCAATCATTGATAAAATCTTTCTTGCATAACTGTAAGTTAACTTGTAACTCAGTTGGCTGAATGATTCTTTCTGTTAATGTTACAGAAGAATTAGGATTAAAATCACATGAAGCATCTGAAACGACAGCTCCTGTATCTAATCTTTTAATAATTTCTCTGTAAGCGATGTTTGGCTTAATACTTAATCCCCCATCATCAATAGTTGATGCTGAAAGTAAAGCTGCTGCAATATACTCGCCTGCAAATTCGCCTGCATAGGTTGTAGTTATATTTGTAGCAGTTGCTAATTCAAATTTTCTATTATTCATTTTTTTATTATTTATTAATTATTTATTATGATTCTGAAATCCAGATTCCTTGTCCTCCAATAATGTACCATTCTGTTAACGATACTGCTCTAAGTGCTACCCAGTCTCCTTTTAATGCTGTTGCTTTTGTGTTTTCTAAATCTTTATTTAAAACTCCAGAAGCTGAAAATACACTAGCTGCTAATGTAATACTCCCAATAATTTTATTTGTATTTTTTGGAGAAATTACTAATTTAACAGCAGCATCTGCTCCTGTATTTCTAAAGAATACTGTGCTTCCTAAATTTCCAGAAGTAATTAAAGGTAATCCAATTGTTAATGCATCTACTGCAACATTGTGATCATTACTTAAATCAGCTTCAGAAATATCTCCTGTTGCTGTGTAATAACTTTGTGCAACTTGGTTGCGAATTTCATCATTTGATAAATAGTTATAAGTGCTCATTTTTTATTTTTTAATTATTATTTATTTAATTTTTCTAAAACTCTATCTAGAGTTGTTCTGTAATTTCCTTTTCCAAAAACTTTGGTTTTAACTTGATCAAAAGATGCTTCAGGATTATGCTTTATTGCTTCTGCTCCTGCTTCAGAAAGATCTTCTTTTGAAAATTCTTCTTTAATAGTTCTGGATTTAGGTTGTCTAGAGTTTTCATTTTCCATTTCAACTTCCTCATCCTGATCTTCCATTTTTGATTCCTTATCTCCTTTTAGATCTGCTATTGCATCTTCAAGGTTTTGGATTCTTTTTTCCATTCCTTTCCAATCTGCAACATCTGCTTCTTCTTCCATGTCTTCTTCTTTCTTTTCCTCTAAATCTTCTGTTTCTTCTTCTTCAGATTCTGCATCTTCTTTAGCAGGAACTCCATCAGATGGATCTCTAAGGTCAGCTATTAAGCCTTCTTCCTCAACTATTACTAGCTTTCCATCCTCCAATAAATATTCGCCTACAGGCATTGCAACTCTCTCATCATCTGTTTTAATAAATATCTCTTTTCCTTTTTCAAATGATTCAGCTTCCACTATTGTGCCATTTTCTAATTTGGCTTCTTCTAGTTTCACTTCAATATTTAAAAGTGTTTTAATTTTATTAAGCATTTCTTGATTTTTCATAATATATAGGTATAACGATTTAATTTTTAAATTTTGTATTTTTAACTTATTTTAGTGACAACTCCAATCCCTTGATTCATAATATCCTGATTACAGCAATCTCTAGAATAGGTTAATTTATTTTTACATAAACATGCTCTAGTTGATCCTCTTGGACTACTTCTAGCAGGAATATAATTTGTGATTCTTCTGTTCATTATGCATATAAATTTCTTATTGCATCTTCAACAGCTCCTGCATCAAACTCTAAATCTCCTGAAAGTCCACTTAATTCATTATATCCTCCAATGTTTCCTACATCAACCCCTAAATCTTTTGCTGCTTTTTCTGCTTTGTTTTCTAGCTTAATAGCTTTATCAACTAATTTGTCTCCAGATGCTTGTTGTTTTTTTAAAGAAGTTTCTATTTTATCTCCCTCTTTAAATAATTGATCAACTCTTTTTCTATAATCTAATCCAAGTTTTTCTGCTTTTTTTAAATCAGCACTTTTAGCTTTCATTTGACTAATAAGTCCTTTAATGTCATCAGCAATAGCTAATTCTATTTTTGCTAATTCTGTTTTGTCTTTTGGAAGTTTATCTAATATCTTTCCAAATTTATTAGGTGTCATCATGATTTTAATATATTTTTTATTTGATTAATTAATTTTTCATCTTTTGATAATCCAACAGAATCTTTTGGTCTATCCATTTTATCTGCAAAGTAGCCTTCTATTGAAAAGCCTTTGACCTTTCCTGTTTTTACATAATCATTCCAGACCTCATCATTGTTGACCTTTACAGATCCCATCCATGTGCCTACAGGTACATTCATTCCATACTTTCTGGATTTATCAAACTTTTCATCCACTACCAACCACGATTCAACAAGTGTTAAACCATTTAAAGAGTGTTGATGTTCTAATGTTGCATTATTCTGATTTCCATTTTTAAGATATAATTGAGATGCTTTCTCTACTGTATCTTTAGAAAAATATATATAATAATCATCCTGATCATCTGAGTTTCTAAATATAGGTTTGTTGGGAATCAATAAAGCTCCCATCAAAATTTTCTTTTCCTTGTCTACTTCTGCTAATTTTATTTCATCAGCTTTTAAAGCCACAAAGTCTGCTTCAATAGCAGGGGATTCAACAATGCTGATAGCTTCTATTCCTGCCATCTCTTGATCCTCATCTAAAACTAATTCTACTATTCTCATAATATTATAACGCTTTTAATTAATTTATTTGTATTTATAGTGTTGCTCCACTCACTATGTTTCTTTCTAAACTCTGAGCAGTAGTCACATCATTTGCGACCACAAAAGTTTGTATAGGTTGTTGATTTTGCTGACCTATCACATCTGCTAATTGATTTGCTCCTGATCCACCTACTGATGTCATATCTGGAGGTAAAGAAGATACACTAGCGATTGATGCTTGTGGACTTTGGATTGTTCCCCCTCCACCTCCACCACCACCTGCTGCTGATGCTGCTGATTTAGTTGCTGAAACTGCTGCTTTAACTGTACTGATAATTCCTATTCCTGTTGTTATTGCAGCTAAAATAAAGGGAATATTAAATGGTGGAGGTGCTGTATTTGCTCCTTTTGCTACTGATCCACTTATTTCAACTCCTGCATTTGCACCTTTTAATTTAGCTTCTATCATTGCATTTTTAGCTTTCATAAATAATGCTTTTGCATCCATTATTTGTTCTTTTAATTGTAAAGCCATTTTAGCAATAAATGCTACTTTTCCTAATTTACTTTCTGCACCTGCTATTGATATTATAGTATTTAAAGTATCTTCTTTTTCCTTTCTTTTCTTTTCTTCTAATTCTGCTTCTGCTTCTGTTATTTCTGTTTTTCTTTCTAAATTTGTTCTTTCAGATTCTGCATTAAATTCATCTAATGCAATTTGAGCATCAATTTTAGCTTGAGTTCCCATGTTAGATTCATCAATAACTCTTTGCAATCTTGCAACTTGCAACTCTTGCTCCTGTTCATCAATTTCCTGCATTTTTTCCAACCTCAAAACATCATCTTCTATTTGTTCTGCATTTAATCTTTTTCTTTCTATGCTTAAATTAGTCTCACTTTCTAACTTAGAATTTGTTAACTCTATTTTCTCTTTGTCTAATGCTAAATCATTTGCTTTAAATTCTGATTCAAATCCTGCAATAGTTGCCCTGACAGCAGCCAATTCATTTTCAGCAGTTAATAATTCTTTTTGAAATTCAATATTATTTTTATCTTTTGCTAATTTTGCATTAGCTGAATCAATAGAAATTTGAGCATTAGCTAACATTAATTCTTGTTGCTTTTCTAAATTATCTCTTAAATCATTATTTGCTTTTATTCTTTCATCTATTGAATTTCTTTCTTCATCTCTAATTTGTCTTAGTTTTTCATTCTGGAAATCAAAAGTTTCTAGTAATCCCTGATTCTTAATAGCAGCCAATTCAGCACTATTTGCTAACTTGATATTTGCATCTGCTGTTTTAATAACTTCTTTTGCATAATTTGTTACTGCTTCTGCAACCTTTTCAAAACTATCATCTACTCCTGTAAAGACATCTACTGTTTCTTTTCCTGCTTCTTTAATGCTCTCAAATGCCTCGCCAAATTCTCCCTTGACCAAATGACCTAATGCTTTTCCAACTAAGCCAAACACCTCTAAAAGTTGATTAAACCTATCAATTACTCCCTGCTGTATTTGTTGAGCAAATTCTGTTATTGTTTTTTGAGGATCTTCAAACAATGCTTTCATGAAATCTGTAACAGTACTAATATTGTTTATTAAGAAATTAACTAAATCATTTAAGACAATAGAAACTGCTTCAGTTGCCACAGAAAATAGATTTGCTATAGTTTGATTCTCACTTAAAACTTCTGCAAATTTCTGAAATATTTTAACTGCTAATGCTACAATTCCTGCTCCACCAAAAATAGCAAATGCTCCTTTTAAAACTTTCCCTAAACTAAAACTAGACTTTCCTGCTTTCTTAGCACCCTCATCAATTACAGCCATTCCATCTTTAGCTTCAATTGCAGTTTGCCCTAAATTATTATTTAGATCAACTACGCTTTTATTGACTTTCTCAATGTTTTTGTTTGATTGATTAGTGTCTGCTACTAATTCAAATTCTATCTTTTCCATTTTACCTGTTGTTTAATTTGTTTCCATCCCTCTGTTAGACTTGTAGGGAGTTTATTTTTACCTTGAGCAATTTTTATATTCTCTGTTTCTCCCTCTGCTATTTTTAAAGCTTCTAATATTATTTTAATCATAATTTTATTTTAAACGACATTTAATAATTCAAAACTACTTTTCCCATTTATTAAATTGGTGTTTAGAGAATTGATTATATATCTTTGATTTCCTATACTTACTTTATCATTTAATTCTAGATTATAAATTATATTTAAAGGTAAATAAGCATCCATTTTTATTAATCTTCTTGCATTACTAAAAACATCACTTATATAATTTTGATAATAATCATAAAATAATGTTTCTGTAAACTGAGTATTTCCTGTATATTCATTTGTTTCATTTTGGAAATGAATATTCTTTAACGATACTGATGAGGATAACGATAAACTATTTGATGGCACTATAAAAGTATTTAAAGAAACTTTTGATCCACTTTCAAAACCAAATGAAATAGGAGTAGAAGAATTTGTTTGTCTTACAGCATAAAAGATTAAAGGTAAACCATGAAAACTTTCTTTGTTATCATTTACACTCCAACCCCATTGAATGTCTGTTAGAACTGATCCTGTTACATTTGCTAATCTTTCATATTGCATATGCTCAAATGGAATTTCAATTAAATAAGAATCGCCTGGTGCATCATATTTAGCATTTTCTAAACTATATGCAAGAGATCCCCATCCAGAATTTTCTAGTTGATTAAATTGAACTGCTAAAAAAGTATTTAATCCTTTATATTGAAATCCTATTTCTTTAAAAGGTAAAGCAACATTGACTTGACTTTTATTAGTATCAACATACTCATCCAATTCCCAAACTTGACTAGAAGATGCAAAATAACTATCCAATGTTTTAACAACAATTGTCCCTGTATCATTTACAAATGCAGTTAAATTAAACATTTTAAAAATACTGGTTAAGAAATCTATAATTTTCATTTTAGGAATCTGCTGAGTAATGGTAAATAGAAATGTAGTTTGTGTTGTAAATGTTCCTGAAGATCTATATTCATCAGTCCATCCACCTAATGGAACACCTTGATTGTCTGTTTCCCCTCTGTAACCTGAAATCTCCCATCTAATGTTTTGGTTAGTAAAACTTAATGTACTTGCTGATGCTATAAAGACTGAAAAAGTTCCTGCTGTTAATGTAAAATTAGATTGAGTATATAATTTATTTCCTGAAATATTTGTTTCCTGAAAATAGATTGTTGATCCTCTATAAACAATTATATTATAAACTGTTGTTAAATTACTAGGGAAAAAACTTAAAGTGTGATTAAAAATTTGATTAGGATATGTAACCAGATCTCCTGTTATAGTAATTCCTGTTCCTATTGATGCTGAAGTGACAGGAGGATCAGTTGAATATAAAGAAAAATTTGTAACTTGTTTATACTGCAAAGGAACTTGCTGAGCAGGTTCAACATCTCCTTTTTTTCTATGTAACCACATATAAAGGTTATAAAAAGCATCATTACTAGTATTAAAAAAATCATCTGAAAAAACTATATTACTTGCATATCCATTTGCTATTGTATATTTAATTTCAATCGCTTCAATTATATCATATAATCTTAGAGCATATTTTAACTCTTTCCAATAAACTTGATTGGCTGATGATGCTCCTGCATAAAATAGATTTCCATTGACTTGATTATTTGTATCACTATCATAAAACAATTGTTGAGTATGGGTTATTAATGGAACTATGATTGCAGTTGGTGTTGTTACTAATTTGTTTCTAATATTTGAATCATTATAATTTAAACTATTAGAATCTAAACTTGTTAAATCTGCTAATTCATCATCTTCCAATAATGTTTTAAGGTTTACAGTTTCCCCAAAAAATGTGACTTTATAAGCATAGATTTTATTGTTTTTTAATTCTGTTCCCTCCAATCTGATTGTTCCTTTTTTAAATGGAATATTATTTAATTCTATTTTTGCTGTTCTCCTATTTCTAGCATCAAAACCATTTGAAATATTAAAATTATTATAATGCTTAAAAAGTTTATTATTAGTTGGAGATGCAGGGAGAGTAAATGTTTTGGTAAACTCAGTAAATATCTTAGCAATATCTTTTACATTTTGTATAGTTTGAGTTAAAGAAACTGATTCATCTTTAAATAAATCCATTCTCTCATATGCTATTGCATTTGTACTGCCATCATTATTATCAATATATAGTTGAAGGGTTTGCATCTATGTTATTTCTATGTTATCTTATGTTATTTATATAATCATAACTCATTTTGAAACTAAAACTAAAATTAATTAATCTATCATTGACCTGTGTTTTATATGTCAAATTGCTGTTTGTAATATTAATTGGAATCGCTGTAAAAGAATTAGTGCTAAAGGGTTTTATAAATGCCCAAACTTGATCAGACAATAATAGCTCTGTAAAAACTTCATTATAAAATTCAGGAAGATAATCAGAATTAACTGTCATTTCTTCATTTGCTACAATATTAAAATTTTGAATTGTGTGTTCATTGATTGAATAAGATCCTGATGAACTAACAATATTGCTTTTAAATTCTTCTCTTTTAGCTTTTATATTTTGCACATTTTTTAATGTAAAATATTCTCTTTGTATTGCCCCATATTTATTAATAAAATCAATTGCTATCTTTTCATATTTATTGCAATTGTATCTTTTAATATTAATTGTATCTCCATTTCCCAAAGAAACAGTTTGTGAACTAGTTCCAAAGGTTTGATATATTATAGCATTATCATTCGTATTAAAATAAGGTATATTTCCTCCATAATTTTTTGGCACATAATATGTATAGGTTTTTGCCCCTCCTGATGTTTCTGTATAATTAGAAATTGCAGTTTCTTCATTTGGAATATTTTTGTTATATCCCTCCACAAAATTGGAATAAGAATCAAAACCATACTGAGTGACTTGTCCTCCATTTGAAACTCCTGAAGTTACTTCTGATCCTGTTGCATTAGCACCTGCAAAATATTTTATGTCTGTTAATATTGTTAATCCTGCTTGTGGAGAATATCCTGAGTAACTTCCTGTCCATGTAATATTTATATAATCCCTAGCAAGTTCTGAATATTCAAATAGATTTTTTTGATTTGCTATTGAATCTTTTATTATTGTATACCTTAAAACATTGCTAATTGTTATTGTCATCTGTACTGATAAATGAGTTGATGTACATACTGAATCTCTGTATCTTGGACTTCTTAATCTTATTGCTGCCATATCTTATTGTTTTGTTCCTAAAATGATTTGTCTTTCCACATCTATTTTAAATGCTTCTAACAATTCGCTAGGTAGTTTTTTAAATGCTACTCTAAATGCTTTTGAGAAGAATTGAGTTGGTTTTAAACCTTGAGCAAATATTCTTTTCTGTAACCAGAATCCAATTGTTTTATAATTCCCTTTTTTGAATTGACCTTTACTATCTCTAAATCTGATCTTCTTATATTTCGCCCATTGAATCAATGGCTGTAATGGTGGCATTTTGGATGTATATGAGAATTTATTTTTAATCCCATTTGCTCCTATAAATATTGAATTATTTGCTCTACCTTTTTGTTTACCTGTATATTTTTTGCTTGTTTTAACTCTTTTACCATTTTCCATTTTATAATTATAGGTAGTTGCAAGACTAGGTTTAGATCCCCAAACTCCTGCATCTTGAAATTTCCCATAATCTTCCATTAAAAAATCTAATAAAAAAATCCCTTGTTCAACTGTCAAATCCTTTTTTAAACTTTTAAACAAACTCCCATTTGCCATGTCATCTTTTCTCAGATTCTTTTTTGCTCCATCAATGACTGCATCTCCAAAAATATCCAATGCTTCTTGTACTGCTTTAAAATCCATTAGCAAATAGTTATATCATTATAAATCACAACATCTAAATTTGCAGTCCATCCTGCTAACTCATTCTCAAATCTGTCATAAAAAGGCTCACAGCTAGGATCTCCAACTAATTGATATAGATCTCTATGTAGTGTGCCCTTTCTTAAGACCATTATTAGCTTATTTAAGACAGCTAATTGTGTATTTAATACATCTTGTTCATTATTGTTTCCCTCAAAGATGTCAGTCGTTTCTAATTTACTTCTGCTTACAATATCCATCGCTAAGATTGAAAGACTGAAAGACAAAGTTTGTTCTGAATCAACAACACTATTAATTATAATATGGCTTAAAGGGAAAATATTTTGCTTCTGTAAATTAACATTACTCAAATTTCCTGTTGTTACAGTATTAACATCAATATTGCTTAACAATTCATTTTTAATTGTTTCTGTTAATTGATAAAATCCTCTTATTCCCTGATTGCTCATCTTTTATATTTTTGCTTTATTTGGCTTGATTCTAATTCATTTTTTTCTTTCATATATTCTAACATCATAAAGCATTCGTGTGCTTTTAATTCTGTGATATTTTTAAATCTTCTAATATCGCTTTGAGCGAGTGTGAAAATTGCTTGATACCATCCCCATTTAAGGTTAAATCCTGATGAGAGTGATGTGGTGCTTTCTTTAGCTCCTTCTTCAAAAAGCGATTCATAACTACTGACAAGTCTTTCCCTAAATGATAGAAAAAAAAAACTGAAGAAATAACTGCATCTAATGGCATATCTAATAAATTGTCTTTAGTGTCTACATTATAATCTTTGATCACATATCTTTCTCCTTTTTTACTTTCAATTGGTCTATAAAGCACATTCATAGCTGTATGGATATTTTTCCAATCTCCTAAATAGGTGTCTAGGTCAATGTATTCTCCAAAACTTATTTCATCTAATTCAGGAATAAAGCCATATTCAACCCCATTCAATTTAAACTTAGTAACTAACTTTGGTTTTTGTAAAAACATATCCCCCAGAATAGCAGTAACTTTATCTGCATCAGAGAATTTAATTTTTAATACTTTCTCATGACTGATTTCGCAAAAGATCTCTATCATTTTAATTTGTAGGAATCTTTCATCTGCATCCTCTACATTGAGTTTAACAAATTTTTGATATTTTCTGAGAGTTATCTCTGAGAGTTTATTTGGTATATTTAGTCTTGCTTTCATAGTGTTATATAAGTATAACGAAAGTTAAGCCTAATTTTTCTAAAAAAAAAAGGGATTAAACATCAATAGACATTCAACCCCTTAACCTAAACTAAATTACTATTATCTAAAATAGTCATTTTCTTCTAAATCCTCTTGCATTGCATTATTAATTTTATCCAGAATCTCATATGATAATATATTTTTTACATCATATGTATTTTCTATATTAATTATTGTACCCTCATCATCACTCTTTGCAATCAAATAAATTTCATCATAATATAATTCATCAGGATCATCAGGAACTAGCCATCCATCGCCATCCATTCCCTTTTCATAGGTATAAAAGACATCTAAAACTAATTCATCAATTTCAAAAATAAAGCTAGATTTCATATTCTTTGTTTTTTTCTTTTAATTCCTGCAATTCTAATTTTGCTTTATTCATAGCATATCTATAATCAGAAACTAAGATTTTATTCTTTGCTAAATCATCCTGAAGATTCATCACATAAAATGTAATGTCAACTAATGCTCCTGCAATCTTTTGTAATTCTTTATTATCAGGTTTTGCATCCCTCCACTTTTTGACCAGACCTGTACTGAGATACATATTTGTATAATATTCCAGATCTTTTAAATTTCTTATTTTATCCATTCGCTGAAATTACTCTTTAATTAAATCTAAGTCAAGCTGATCAGCAACATAATTAATATGCTTTTGAGTAGTCATTGACCAATAACCTAATTGGTATAATTTATCATCTGCTATTGTAGCTACATGAGTGGAATAAGACCAGACCTGTGTCCCCTGAATAGTAAGGTTTTGTTTATATTTATCTAATTTATACATTTATTGAATATTTATTAATATACTTTTTAACTCCATTATATCTTCCTGAACTGCTTTACAAAATTGAGGGCATATATCTGGATTAACTAATTTCAAATCATATTCTAGAAATTTAATTTGAGATCTAATATCATCTGCTTGTGTTCTCATTATATAAAGTCTTTATAAAGTTTAAGATTTTCTTCAAAAGTTCTTCTCTGTTTGATTTCTGGTAAACCAAAAGAATTACAAGTTATTGTTAAATCTAATGGGATTCCACAATCTTCTCCTTCACATTTAAAATTATCTTCATGATTTTCATGACCACACATTTCACATTTTATATATTCCATTTGTTTGTTTTTATGACTGCTTAATTACAATCATACTCAAAGATAACATTATTTAGGTTATAAACAAAAAATTTAATAAAAAAGTTTTAAGAAAGTTTAATATATATAAAGTAGAATATATTTATTGAATAGCATATTTTCCAAAATTAGGTCTGGATAATATAGAATAAGTCGCATAACGACATGGGTCAATTATATGATTGTGGAGATCCTCTGCTATGTTTACTAACTTTCCAGATTTATCTTCTTTCCATTTATAATTTCTAAACTCTTGAATAGCATTATTAGATTTGCTTGTAATATGGATCTTATATCTTTTTAATAAATCAATCCCTGCATTGACAGAATCCCTCCCTTTAATACTTGGATGAATATTATGTCCCATGCTTCTAAGTTCAGCAATTAATCTAGGCTCTGCTGAGTCAGCATAAATAGGATTAGTTTCTAGATTCTCAGATCTAAGAAATTTATGAATATCGTTTGTAGTCATTTGAGTTCTATATAGATGCTCATTGATAAACAGATTATGCTCATAACTATAAACAGAAACTAGAGTTGTAGGATCATTTGAGTAACCAAAGTCCATTCCATATGCTATCAAATTAGCTTCCTGTGGGATCTTATTAATTTCTTGGTATCTGAATATAGTTCTTCTAGAACTTGACCTTTCTCCTAATCCATAAATCTGCCAATACTGCTCATCTGTATCTCTTAATCTTTCAATTTCTGAAATGATTGAATCCTCTAAAAATGGATTATCTAAATAAGTAGTTTTATGAAATTCACAATCTTCTCTTGTGATTACTTTGTCATATATCCAATGGTA
>TARA_B110000858_G_scaffold142031_1_pt1 | contig 12943 bp, 8 predicted proteins | sample TARA_B110000858 | Tara Oceans TARA_B110000858 (sample SAMEA4398247) | marine metagenome | biome: Polar Biome; feature: [SRF] surface water layer (ENVO:00010504); material: water (ENVO:00002006), including particulate matter (ENVO:01000060) such as... | depth 5 m | reverse complement strand
GATGAATTTGAAGCGATAAAAAAGTGATTATATATTTCTGACAACTTTAATGAAAATCTTAATATTACAGTTGGTAAAGTTAAGCTATTAGAAAGAACAGAGCGATCACTTCTTGTAATTCTAATACCGGAACCTAAGCCTAAACTAAAAAAATTAAATCCTTCATAATTTATAATAAGAGCAGGTTCTAAAAAAGAATAAATTCCTTTGGAAATTTCTTTGTTAATTTGGGTAGATTTAATTTTCCCTAAACCAAAATCTAAAGTTGCTTCAGCAAAAAATATTTTTGAAATGTTCCATTGTTTTGACATAAAAAAATTTGAAGATGAAAGAGATATTAGTGAAGAATCTTCAAAATAGTAATTGTTATTTTTTAGCCAACAGTAACCAATTCCAACTTTAATATTGTCCTTAAATTTAAAGTATGGTTTAATTTCTTGTATTTTAAATCTATTAGATTCCAAGAAAAAGTTTTTAAGCTCAAACCTAATACCAATATCTAGATTTTTAAAGGAATTTAAACCTTTTTCATTATTCTGACAGAAAAGGCAAATATTTATAAATGAAAGGATGATAAAAAAAGAAGTCCGCACAAAGTGAAGTTAAGGACTTAAATTTAACTATAAAGACTTAATGTTCTTCTTCTTCGTCGTCTAATGGGACATTTTGAGGAACAAAATCTTTTTCTTTACCAGGCTTACTGTAATCATAAGGCCATCTGTAAACAGTAGGTATTTCTCCAATCCAATTTCCATGAACATGTTCTACTGGTGTTGTCCATTCTAGAGAGTTAGCATTCCAAGGGTTTTGAGATGCTTTTGGTCCTCTGAAAATACTGTAGAAAAAATTAAAAAAGAAAATAACTTGTGCAAGTACTCCAACTGAAGCAAAAATAGATATTAAAATATTTAAATCTAGAAAATGATCAAACATTGGGAAGTTAGTATTTTCATAATATCTTCTAGGTAAACCACCTTCACCTAAAAAGTGCATTGGAAGAAAAACTCCATATCCGCAAACAATAGTTACCCAAAAATGTGCCATTCCCATTCTCATATTCATTACTTTTCCATATAATTTAGGGAAATAATGATAAATTCCTGCAAACATTCCAAGTATCGCTGTCATTCCCATAACAATATGAAAATGTCCTACTACAAAATAAGTATCGTGTTGTGAAATATCTAATGCAGAATCTGCTAAAATAATACCTGTTACACCGCCGGAAATAAATGCTGAAACTGCACCAATACAAAATAGCATAGCAGGCGTCATCATAACATTTCCTTTCCAAATGGTAGTAATAAAATTAAATGCTTTTACTGCTGATGGGATAGCGATTAGTAAAGTAGTAAATGTGAATACTCCACCAAGAAAAGGATTCATTCCAGTTAAAAACATATGGTGTCCCCAAACAATAAAAGATAGAAAACCAATTGCCAACATAGACCCAATCATCGCTCTATAACCAAAAATTGGTTTTCTAGAACAGGTAGAAATAATTTCAGATGTCATTCCTAAAGCTGGTAGTAATATTATATAAACTTCTGGATGACCAAGGAACCAAAATAGATGTTCATAAAGAATTGGACTACCTCCGGTTGCATCAAGAGCTCCAGATGAAGTTACAATATCACTCATGTAAAAACTTGTTCCAAAACCTCTATCCATTAGTAATAATACAGCAGCTGAAAGTAAAACTGGAAAGGATAAAACTCCTAAAATTGCAGTAATAAAAAATGCCCAGATGGTTAATGGAAGTCTAGTCATAGTCATTCCTTTTGTTCTAAGGTTCAGGATAGTAACTATATAATTTATACCTCCTAGTAAAGATGAAGCTATAAAAACTGTCATGGATAACAACCAAAGTGTCATTCCTAGTCCAGAGCCTGGTTGGAATTCTGCAAGAACGCTTAATGGTGGATATACTGTCCATCCAGCCATAGCAGGTCCTGTTTCTATAAATAATGAAGAGGCCATTAAGACACTTGAAAGAAAGAAAAGCCAATAACTAATCATATTCATTAATCCCGATGCCATATCTCTAGCTCCTATCTGAAGAGGAATTAAAAGATTGGAGAAAGTTCCAGAAAGTCCTCCTGTTAATACAAAGAAAACCATAATAGTTCCATGAAGTGTTACCAAACCTAAATACCAGTTGCTGTCTAATAATCCATCAGGAGCAGCATCCGAACCTAAAATAGATTCTAAAATTGGGAATTTATCATCTGGCCATCCTAGTTTAAGTCTAAATAAGGCTGATAAAGCAATACCTATAGCTCCCATAAAAATTGCTGTAAGCAGATACTGCCTAGCAATCATTTTATGATCCTGAGAAAATATATATTTAGTTATAAAACTTTCTTTATGGTGATGATGCGTATCGTGTGACATATCAATATATTTTTACAAATTTACAAATCAAAGAGACGCTTGTGATTTTGTCTTACTCCAATTGACCTCTTGGCCAGAAAAAGTTAAACGTTTATTATCTCCATTATTTTCTATCCATTGGTTAAACTCCTCTTGCGTTTCAACAATTACCTTTAATTGCATATTTGAATGGCCTGCACCACATATTTTATTACACATTAGAACATAATCAAATAAAACTCTTTCTTCGGGTTCTCCAATCCTTCTTTTTCTTTCATTATGGATAACATTAATATTTTTCCAATGCTTTTGAACTTCTGGATCAGCTCTCATTTCCTTAGTGGTAATAGTTGGAGTAAGTGCAAAACTTGTTTCCATCCCAGGAACTGCATTTATTTGTGCTCTAAAATGAGGGAACCATGGACAATGAATAACATCTTTAGACCTAAATTTAAATGTATAAGGTTGGTCTTTAACTAAATGAATTTCTTGTACAATAATATCGTCGTTACTAGATTCATAAGCAGTAAAATTATTATCTTTTCTATCTATAGATGCCTCAATTCTATATTTCCTTCTTTTAAGTCTATCAAACTCTTCTTGAAGCTTGTCCACTTTTTTTTCAGGCAATAAGTATTCTCCATCTGCATTAATATTACTTGAAAGTGTAGAGTCAATATCATTTACTCTTTGGTCAATTTCTACATAGGTATCTTGAATTGTTTTAGGTGAAATTACACCAAGAGGGTTGGTTGATGAAACCATTTTAAAGTCTGCTTTTCCCAGAGTATTATCAACTCCAGAATATCTAACAATCCATCCAAACTGATAGGCATAGACTTCAACAACTTCTCCTTTTTCTTGGTTATACATAATTTTATTCCAAGTCATTAAACCATAAATAACGATGAACGCAAGAGCTATTGCTGGAACAATCGTCCAAACTGCTTCCAATTTATTATTGTGGGGGTAATAAAGAGCTTTTCTTTCCTCTCTGTAATAATATTTCCAAGAGAAACCAAAAAGTAAAGAGTTGGTAATGAAGAATACTGGTAATATTATATACCAGTTAATCATTAATAGTTCATCTATGTCTTTTCCGTGAGCACTAGCTGCTTGATAAAGGCCCGAATTAGATCCATATTTTGCAATTAACCAAATAATGAATCCAAAAAATGCCGCCATAAAAACCAACATAAGGTTAGCCATTAATAAATTTTCACTTCTTGAAACCTTTTCTTGAGATTTAACCCCTCTAACCTTTGCTGCAAGATCATAAATCTTCATTAATTGCACTAGTGCAATAAAGAAAAGCGCTACAGTAATAATTATAATAAACTTAATTTCCATAATTCACTAATTAATATTCATGGTGTTTACTTTCTTCAAGAAAAGGGTGATTCTTTAATAATAAAGGGGATTTGGATAACGAATTAAGAACTGAGTAGACAAATAGTCCAAGGAATATCATAAACATTCCAAGCTCTAAAAGTCCTAATTCCCATTGGTCAAAAAGTATTCCCGGCATAACCATATTAAAAACATCGAACCAGTGACCTATGAATATTAACATTCCAATTACAATTAGAAAACCAGCAGATCTTTTGGTGTCTCTTGACATGAAAAATACCATTGGAAAGAAGAAATTAACAATGAAAGTTCCAAAGAACAAGATATTATAATTATTTATTCTTTCGGTAAAATAAATAACCTCTTCAGGAATATTTGCATACCAAATAAGCATAAATTGAGAAAACCATAAATAACTCCAAAGAAAACTTAATGCAAACATAAATTTACCTACATCGTGAATATGACTTTCATTAACAAATGGTAGGTAGCCACCTTTTCTTAAGTAAAGAGTAATCATCATCACCATAATCATTCCACTTAACCAAATCCCAGAAAAAACGTACCATCCAAATAATGTGCTAAACCAATGAGCGTCAATTGACATAATAAAATCCCAAGACATTGTAGAAGAGAAAACAGCAAAGAAAACTAGGAACAAAGCAGCTCGTCTATATATTGTAAAATGAATTTTTGTTCCACCATGTTCGTCTTCTTCTTTAGATTTCTTTTTAAACCATCTTAAAAATAGAATAAAAGTTGTGAAATATGCTGCTACTCTAATCCAGAAAAATGGAATATTTAAATATGCTTTTTTTCCGTAAATAATAGGATCAAAATGGCTAGAATTAGGATCTACTAGTTGCGAATCCATCCATGCATAAATATGATGCCCTCCAAAAGTTCCAACAATAAAAACAAGTAGTAATGCAACCATACCTATTGGCATAGCAGACATAATTCCTTCAAAAATTCTAAGAAGAACAACTCCCCAACCAGATTCTGTTGCATAATGCAAGGCAAGATAAAATAAAGCACCTAATGCAATTCCAAAAAAGAAAAAACCATTTACTAATAAGTTAGACCAAAAACGTCTTAATCCTTGATCGAAAAAACTTATATCACCACTATTTGCCATGGCTACAAGATTATCAGCTCCACTTTCATGGCTACCAGTATTTGCATGATCATTCCCGTGAGCTGGATGTCCTATATGAACTAACCACTTGAAGGTTGGACCGTGATGGTCACCTTCTTCTTTAGAATCAGAGCTAGATTCTCCTTGATGAGCTGTTGGTTCTTCATGATTAAGATTAGACTCATGGTCATCTGAATGCATTGAATCGTGAAAATCTAGTTGATATCCATGCATTTTAGAAATGATAGTTTCTTTAAGTTGGTTTTGAGCTTCAATATTTGCGTGACCATTGTATAATAATTCTACTGAATGGTCGTCTACTTTTTTAGCATATACAAAATCTTTTTGTTGAAAGAATCCAATGATCAAAAAAACCAAACCAAGAACTGCTGTTCCCAGTGTAACTTTTTTTGCTCTTTCAGAAATTTTATAATCCATTTTATTTAATTTATCAGCTAAATTTATTTGTTAACTATATTTTCAGAGACTAGTTCTTCTAAATTCAGATCTCCATCAAACTGCATTGTTCTAACATACATAGCCACTTTCCATCTTTCGTCTTTATTAAGTTGTGAAGCATGAGGTCCCATTGCATTTTTTCCATAAGTAATGGTATGGAAAACAGATCCTGGTTTTCTGTCTTTAAGTGTGTTGTATGCAGGTGGAGCAGCAGGATAACCGCCAACAGTAATAACCAATCCGTCGCCATTTCCTTTGTCTCCATGACAATGAGCACAAAACAAACCATAAAGCCTTTTTCCTTCAGCAGTATTAGACTCCTGAACACTTTCTTGACTGTAGTAGTGGTTTGGTAAAGAAACCTCTTCTCCAGCTCTAATTCTCTCTTCTTCGGTTGTACCATAATAAAATGGCATATTGGTAGTAGAAATTTTTTTGCTCTTGCTAAAAGGAATAGTTCCCTTTACTGGAATTCTTGCAGAAATAGTATTTTTCAGTGTGTCGTTAACCTTATCTCCCACTAATCCATAGTCTATATATGCCTCAATTGCTTGGGACCTAAACATATCGTCTACGTATTCATAACCAGGTGAGTCAGGATGTTTTATGCAGGAACTTACAAGTGTCAAAACAAAGACAATAAGACAAAACTGATACAATGAAAGAATATACTTTTTCATAAAATACTTTTTTCTTCAATTTCTAAAAACCCGGTGTCTTTAATCAACTTTGACAAAACACTTTCCTTAATATGGGGATTCTCAGAGGTTTTAATTTCCATAACAAACTTGTCATCCGTTGTCCTAGGATCTGGATTTCTAGGTGGCATTCCAGGAAGAGTTTTATTTCTTATCAAATAAGTAATAGCCATTCCATGAGCTGCACATAAGACAGTAAATTCAAAAAATATCGGAACAAAAGACAACATATTCTCTTTTAAACTAAAGTTTGGCTTTCCACCAATATTCATTGGCCAATCTACTATCATCATATACCTAATACCAATTATTCCAAGCATGACGCCAGTAATTCCATACATAAAAGCTGTAATTGCTAATCTTGTAGGTTCTACACCAATAATAGAATCTATTCCGTGAAGAGGCATTGGCGAATAAACATCAGATACTTTAACATCATTAGCAACTAGATGTTTAGCACCATCCATTAGCTTATCATCATCATCATACATCGCAAATATCACTTTTTCTGCCATAATTAATTTTTAATGTGCCGAGTGTTTATCCCAATATCCTTTACCTTTACCATAACCTTCCTTATAGTTCTTTCCAGAAGACTTTAAAATTGTTTTCAATTCTGCGATTGGAAGGACAGGGAAATATCTAGAAAATAATAAATATAGAGTAAAGAAAATACCAATAGTTCCAATATAAACACCTATATCCACCCATGTTGGATGAAAATAAGTCCAAGAGGAAGGGACATAGTCTCTATGAAGTGATGTTACAATAATCACAAATCTTTCAAACCACATGCCAATATTTATAATTATAGACATAAAAAAGGAGAACATTAAACTAGTTCTTAGTTTTTTAAACCAAAATAGCTGAGGGGAAATGACATTACAAGTCATCATAGCCCAATAAGACCACCAATAGGGGCCAGTAGCTCTGTTAAGAAATGCATAGGATTCATATTCAACACCTGAATACCAAGAAACAAATAACTCCGTAATGTAAGCAACTCCAACAATTGAACCTGTTACGATAATTACAATATTCATATACTCAACGTGCTTAACATGGAGATAAGCTTCTAGCTTGTAAGCCTTTCTTAATATTAACATAAGCGTTTGAACCATAGCAAATCCAGAAAAAACTGCTCCAGAAACAAAATAAGGAGGAAATATTGTGGTGTGCCAACCTGGAACTACCGATGTAGCAAAGTCAAATGAAACTATAGAGTGAACTGAAAATACTAAGGGAGTTGCAAGGCCTGCTAATACTAAAGAAACCTGCTCAAATCTATTCCAAGCTTTTGCGTCTCCACTCCATCCAAAACTTAAAATTCTGTATACTCTTTTAAAAATAGGCTTAGTAACTCTATCTCTAATTGTTGCAAAGTCAGGGATTAAACCAATATACCAAAAAACAAGCGATACAGAAAAATACGTTGAGATAGCAAAAACATCCCATAATAATGGAGAATTAAAATTAACCCAGAGAGAGCCAAACTGATTTGGCAATGGGAAAACCCAATAACCAAGCCAAAGCCTTCCCATATGGATAAGTGGGAAAAGACCTGCCATCATTACAGCGAAGATAGTCATTGCCTCTGCAGCTCTATTAATTGCAAATCTCCATTTCTGTCTAAACAAAAGTAACACTGCAGAAATTAAAGTTCCTGCATGACCAATACCTACCCACCAAACAAAATTAGTAATATCCCAAGCCCAGCCTACGGTCTTATTTAATCCCCAAGCTCCAACTCCAGTTCCTAATAAATAAACAATACATCCTACTCCCCACAATGCGATAACAATTGAAATCATTAATAAAACATACCATGTCTTAGGGGGCTTTGCCTCGATAGGACGAATAACATCATCTGTAATATCCTTGTAGGATTTATCTCCTAATATTAATGGTAACCTTATGTCTGATTCTTTATGCATTTCAGTTTTTTATATTAATGGCTTTCAGAATGTGATTCATCAGACATGATATTATCAGCTAATTCTTCTTCTATATTACGTACTTTAAGCTGGTACCATATATTTGGCTTAACACCAACTTCTTCTAAAGCTTGGTAAGCTCTGTCCGAACCAGAAACTTCTCTAATTTTAGATTCTGGATCATTCCAATCACCAAAAGTTATGCAATCGTTTGGACAAGCATCACCACATGCGCTCATTACCTCGCCATCTATAATTTTTCTACCCTCTTTTTTAGCTTGTAATTTTGCAGCTTGTATTCCTTGAACACAGAAACTACATTTCTCCATAACTCCTCTAGATCTAACTACTACATCTGGGTTTAAAACCATTCTTGCCATTTGATCTTGTGTTGGATTAAAGTTCTTGAACTTCTTATAATCTCTATAATTAAACCAATTAAACCTTCTTACTTTGTAAGGACAATTATTAGCGCAATATCTTGTGCCTATGCACCTATTATAGGTCATCATATTTAAACCTTCATTACTATGAGTTGTTGCAGCAACTGGACAAACTGTTTCACATGGAGCATGGTTACAATGCTGGCATAACATTGGCATAAATACAACAGATGGATTTTCTTCAGGCACTTCTAACTTGCCGTAATCAAAATCACCTTTAACTTTGTTAGAATCTGCCCATTCTTTTCTGTTATCATCCTCAATAGACGAAAAATATCTGTCCATTCTTAACCAATGCATGTCTCTTGATCTTCTAACCTCATCTTTGCCAACTACCGGAACATTATTCTCTGAATGACATGCTGTTATACATACTCCGCAACCATTGCAAGAAGATAAATCAATAGACATACCCCACCTGTGTCCAACTTGTTCTACTGGGTGTTCGTCCCATAATGAGTACTCTGTTGCGTCTACTTCAGAATGTCCACCTTCGGCGTGACTATGTAATTTTATTTTTGGGTTATATGCTTCTTGGTTAGTCTCATTATTTTGTTTCCAAAAATCGTAGGTAGTTTCTTTAACAATTGAAGTCCTTCCCATTATTGTATGATGAGTTTGTGTCCCAGCAAGAGCATATCTTTCGTTGGTTGCGAGAATCTCTCCATATCCACTATAATTTACAGAGCCATTTTTGAAACTACAAAGTTTAAAAGCGTTGGAGCCAATTGGAACCAAACCACCATCAGCATTTGTTAAGTGTTTCCCATATTCGTCTGCCTGGAAAGCTGCATTTCCTATATCTTCATTGTTTTCTCCACGTCCATATCCCATTGAGAGACCAACAGTTCCACTAGTTTGACCAGGAAGAGGGTAAACCGGTAATTTAATTTCTGTTCCATTAACTTTCAAAGAAGCTACAAATGCCTTTTCCTCTTGACCTAAGTGAATACCATCCCAAGCTGATTTTGAATCTGAGATATCAATTCCAAATACTTTGTAACAATCTGAAGGGGCCATTGTAATATAGTTGTCCCAAACTATTTTAGATATTGCATCAGGAAGTTCTTGTAACCAAGGATTAGCTGCATGATGACCAACTCCAAGTTCTTTTTGATATACTATATATTCCCAATCTAAAGCATTTTTTTGAGACTTCATTTGTACAGGATAGTCATTGAAAACTAAAACAGATGGAATAGATTCGTTATTATTAGTTGTATATCCGTTGTGAACAGTCCAATTCCAAAAATCAGCAAAATTTGGATAGGAAGATTGATCTCCAATAGAATTGTCTAACCAATATTTTCTCATGTAATCGTAGAAAGCTTGACTTTCCGAATTAGATCTTTCAGCAAGTCCGGACCAAACCAGTAAACTTTCCTGAGATTGTCTTGTGTTGTATAGAGGTCTGATTAATGGCTGTTGTAATGAATAATTATTAGACCCAGGATTTAAGTCGCACCAAGATTCTAAGTAATTATGATCAGGACAAACAAATTTACAGACGGAAGCAGTTTCGTCCATAAATTCTGAAAATGAAACAGAAAAATCTAATTTGCTTATAGCTTCAGAAATATCAGAGCCATTTGACATAGAGTAAACTGGATTAACTCCGTAGAAAATAACTCCATCAATTTTGCCATTTATTAAATCATTTTGAAAACTATCAACAATTTCATCGTTTCCATTAAATAAGTTCATCTCATTGTCAGCATCTATAGTTGTTCCATAATTATCTAATTGATAATTTATTTTATTAACTAGCATTTGAACATTTGGATCGTTAGACCCAGCAACAACAAGTGAATTTCCTTTATTCTCTAGTAGTGATTTAACAGCAGATTGGATTTTCTCTTTAGTGACTTCGTTAAGATTAGAATTAGAATTTTTGTTATTCAATGAACTTAAAATAGAAGACGCAACTAAAATCTCTTCCGATGGTTTGATTTTAACACGAACATCTGAATTTGCTCCTGTAAGAGAGAGCACTGACTCGAACTGAAAATGCTTTGACATCCATCCATTTTCAGGCTTTCTTGCTTTACTAAAATCAGTAGAAAACTTCGATGGAAGTAACCAGTTACATATGAAATCAGCATTAATTGAAACAATAGTTTTGGCTTTTGAAAAATCGTAACTAGGAATAAAGCTTTTACCAAAAGTATTTTCATTTGCTTTTCTAATACCGTAGTAAGATTGAGCATCGTATTCAATATGCTTAATATCGCATCCTGATACAGAATCATTGGCAGGTGAAAACTTATTGATAAAATCTTGGATTACCGACTTCGTCGAAGGTGATATTACAGTGTTAGATACTATTCTAACTTTACCATTATTACTACTTAAATTATTTAATTTTTTCAGAATTTCATCATCAATATTAGACCAAGACTCTGGATTTTTATTTATGGACGGTCCATTTAATCTTGAACTATTGTATAAATTCAGAATAGAAGTAGATACTCTAGGAATTAACCCCCCTTGAGTAAAGCCGTCTCTCTTACCCTTAAGCCATATAGGTCTTCCCTCTCTAGACTTTACCAAAACATTTGCAAAATCATTTCCATCATAGTAAGCTGAGGAATACCAATTTGAAACACCTGGTGTAATCTCTTCTGGTTTATTGACGTAAGGAATAGATTTTATAACTGGAGACTCGCAGGAAGCAAGAGTTGCTGCAGCTACACTAAATCCCATAAATTTGAGAAAATCTCTTCTTCCTGTCTTTAAATCGTCGATACCATCTGAACCTAAAAACTCATCTACAGGGACGTCATCCTGAAATTCTTTTTGGGTAGAAACAGAAAACTCAGGAGTTTGATGTTTCTCCGCGTAACCTTTCCAATATGTTTTTGTTTTGCTCATAAATTATTTATAAGTAAATTTAATAATGACATTTTGCACATTCCCAACCTCCTAATTCTTTCACTGTCACCTTACCATCCTCAAAAATTTTGTTATTAACGTCAGCTCTTAGTTTAATTCTTTTGTGTATCTCTTCATAGTATCCAGAACTTGTCAAATCAATCTCCTTTTTATTATGACACTCTATACACCAGCCCATAGTTAATAATGGTTTTGTCAATTGTATAAGCCCTCGCTCCATTCCATCATCAGTTGCTGCATATGCATTAACTTCATCGATGGTAGATACTCTCCCAAGTGTGTAAGTCTGAACAGGGCCGTGACATTGTCTACAGTCAATATTAGCAGTATTGGAGTGAACATGTTGAGAATGGTTAAAATAAACATGGTCTGGTAAGTTATGGGCTTTATTCCAAACTATTGGTTCCTCTACTCTATCACCAAATTCATTCAAATTGTACGCTTGCTTATTTTTATTGTAACCTGCTGCTTTGTGGAGCTTATCTATTTCTTCCGTACCATACTCCGGCCCCTCATGGACAATTGCATGACAATTCATGCATACATTGACAGATGGTATTCCAGCATGTTTTGACTTTTCAGCAGAGTGATGACAGTACTTACATTCTATACCCATTTTGCCTGCATGTAACTTGTGAGAATAGGCAACTGGCTGTGAAGGCATATAATCTTGGTAAACACCCAATTGGTAAGCTCTTCCAAATAATTCTACACCTGAAAAAAGGGCAACTCCAACAACTAATAACATTGTTACAAACCAATTCCTTAGAAACCACTGCTGGGCACTAGTTGCAAAAGTACTAGTAGGATCAAATTCTTTTCCTTCTTTTGCAGCAACTGCAGCAGTTAATTCTCTTCTAACACCAAGTATTGCAAATAAAACAAAAACTAAAATAAATGAGATTATCCACCACCAATAATCCGAAGAATCAGCATCTGTAGATCCAGTGTTGTCAACTGCTAAACCTCCTCCACCAATTGCTGCAACAGGTGGCGCATAATTATCTACATAAGTAAAAATTGACTCTACTTCTTCTCTAGACAAATGACCTTGTGGAGTCATTGCTGTTGGAGACCAATCCCAAATAGCTTTTGCCATTTTTGATTTACCACTATTGTAAAGTTTAGAAGGATTCGATACCCATTGGTAAATTAATTCTTCTTCACCAGCATCAGTCCACTTTTGCAAGACACCTTGCATTTTGGGACCAGTAGCATTTTTTACAGGATTATGGCACGAAGCACAATTCGCCTTGAATAACTTTTCTCCATCTTGTGAAAAAGACGTTAGTGATGTAATGGCCAACACCAATGCCAAATTAATTTTAACTGAAAATTTAGTAAGTTTATTTACCATTTAAATTGAATAAAATTTAGAGCAATTAAAAAGTTGTAACAAATGTAATATGTCAAAATAATTTAGACCACATTGTTTTAAGAATTGTCATCAAATTATCTTAATTTAGAATGTTTCTAAATAACTTGTTCGGAGATGAACTTGAAAAGCTAAACAATAGGAGTTGATTTTCAATAAATAGTTTTACTAGATTTGTAGAAGACATATAAAATGAAAAAAATTCTATTTTACTTAACATTAATAATTAGCACCAATTTTCATTCGCAAGAAGAATGGACATTATATCCAAAAAAAACAAT
>TARA_B110000858_G_scaffold50468_1_pt1 | contig 12944 bp, 14 predicted proteins | sample TARA_B110000858 | Tara Oceans TARA_B110000858 (sample SAMEA4398247) | marine metagenome | biome: Polar Biome; feature: [SRF] surface water layer (ENVO:00010504); material: water (ENVO:00002006), including particulate matter (ENVO:01000060) such as... | depth 5 m | reverse complement strand
ATAAATTATGTACTATTTTCCCTGATTCTATTTCAGATGATAGGTCATTCTTGAATTGCCGCACCAGATCCTGATACTCAGCGTGATATGGGTGCAGTAAGTTGTCAACCTTCTGTCGCTTGAATAGTGCATCATCTTGCGACCACTGCTCTACGTTGAAAAAGTTGTACTTGACATTGTGATTGGTTAGTGTGCGCTCCACTAGGTCATAACATTCTCGTATCTCTCTGAAATTCAGATCATGCACACAGTACCATATTGTGAGATTGCCCACGGACTTTTCATTCATAAATTCTAGGTTGCGCATGAGCAAGTCGAAGTTGCCTCCCTTGCGCACTACCTTGTAGGTGTCATAACGTGCAGCATCCATAGATATATTTAGGTCTAGAATAAAATCTTCTGCTAGATGTTTGATCTCTTCCCACTTCTGCATCAGTAGCAGACCATTGGTATGCATTCTTATCTGCATCAGTTGTGGGTAAGTTTCTCGGCTGATGTTCTTTAGCATTTCAAATGATTTCTTGCTGTAAAGAGGGTCACCTGATGCTGTAGTTGCTAGGAACTTTATCTTGTCCGAAAACTCTTGTACCTCGTCGTAGGAGTCTCGTTGTTGCCTACTCTCTAATATGAAATCGTTTCTGCATGTGGGGCATGCTAGATTGCAAACATCATCCTCGCACATTTCTACTGCGCTAGGATATTCTTCAATTTGCAGTGCCTCTTTAGGATAGAAGACTCGAGGAGACCCGCCCTCCCTATATGTTTTCAGGTAAGGGCAGTTGTCGCCACAGTAACTATATGAGCCGTCGAGTACGCTCTCCCTAATTGCGTTGATCTCAGGGCTATTGAAACGCTCAACTATTGTGTCGCCTGACAGCTTAGGGTGTGTCCCCCATGTAGGATTGCATATCACTTGCTCTCCTGTTTGTAGAAACACTGCCCATTTGAAAGGCATTGCACAATATTTTTCGCTCATATTACCTCATACTATGACTCATCTTCACCATAGCGACCACGCTCACGATTGCCGTCGCCGTTCAGTTCGGTGAGATCTTGTTGTTTGTTTTTAAAATTCTGCTCTTGTTCATCCTTGATGTGAAAGGTCTTGTCCTTGACAAATGCCTTGTCCCAGTTGTTTGCAAACGTTTCGTTCTTTATAAATGCCTTACGCCGGGTGCTACCTTTTCCATTCATTGAATCAATCTCCTACAGTTTAAACTTTTATTTATAGTCGATTACTGCTGAAAAAGAGTATTTCAATGTATTCTTAGGATTCAACAGTCTCGTCTGGGTCTAACCAATCCTCATCAATCGATTCTTCTATGTCAAGTGATGCACCGCAGAACGGGCACCACTCAACTGGATAGAATTTATCATCCATTTCATGCTCGATACAAAATGAGGACTCGCATGCCTCGCATTCTAATAATCTTGTCTTCACGCCGCGTTCCAAACATCAGACCAAGTACCAGACAATGCACCACGTGCGTAATCTGTCGCTCGGTTCTCAAAGAAGTTTGTGTGCGTAGGAGCATTGATCATTTCTTCTACCCACGGTAAAGGATTCTTCTTAACTTTGTAGATGCCTTTTAGACCAAGACTTATCAATCTGCGGTCACAGATGTACTTGATATATTTCTTAACATCGTCAGCAGTCAGACCTTCCATGGGACCTAATGCAAAGGCGAGATCGATAAACTTTTCTTCAAGTTCAACCATCTGTTCTGCAATTGTATATATCTTGCCTTTGAGATCGTCGTTCCATAGTTCTAAGTTCTCTTCAACATATGTTCGGAACAGTTTGATCATTGACTCAGCATGCATTGTCTCATCGACAATTGACCAAGTGATGATCTGACCCATGCCTTTCATCTTACCATGACGTGGGAAGTTCAGTAGCATAATGAATGAAGAAAACAGTTGCATGCCCTCAGTGAATGCTGAGAATGCTGCAATGTTAGTTGCCACAGATTCTTTTGTGCCATTAGTGTTGGCTAAATTAGTGAAGTAATCATGCTTGTCTTTCATAGCGTCATACTCTAGAAACTCGTTATAGGTGCTCTCCGGCATCCCTAAGGTCTCTATCAGGTGTGCATATGCTGCAACGTGCAGTGCTTCTCTGGCAGCGAATCCTGACAACATCATGCGTACTTCAGGCTGTGGGAAGTAAGGTAGATAGTTTGTGACATACCCACCTGCTACATCAATATCTCCCTGTACAAAGAATCTAAAGATGTTCGTTAGGAAGCCCTTCTCAGCTTCATTTAGTCTAGATTTCCAATCCTTGACATCTTCTGCCATAGGTACTTCTGTGTGCAACCAATGTGATTGCTCATGCTTTAGCCATGCGTCATATGCCCATGGATAGTTAAAAGGTTTAAAGTAATCTCGGTTATCTTGTAGATTTAATTTCTTCGCCATATGCGATTCTGTCCTCTTGGAGTTAGTATTCATAATGAGCAACGTATTTATAGTTTCTAGTTTTCTACTGCCCATTCGATCAGTTCAGTATACCCACCAATGAATTCATCATTGATATAGATTTGAGGCACTCTACCGTCTGGCTGTTCTTCTTCTGTGTATTCTATATCCATACCCTGCAGAAACATTTTAGCTTCAGTGCAGAATTTACAATCGTCCCGTGATTTAATTACTACCTTCATCTTCTCTCCCAATTTCTTTGAAAGCCCAGGTGCGTTCTTTGCACCAAGGGCAGTACCCGCATCTGCCAACATCTCTTTCAGTGCAGGAATGTGTGATGTTCATTATATCATACGCAATGCCTAAATCAAAGGCCAATTCTACCGTTACATCTTTAGTATCATCAAAAAAGGGCGATAGAACCAAATGTTCTACTCCCCATGCACTAGGATGTTGTCGCGCATGATCAGGTTGCATGCCATCGTAATACTTATTCGTGCCTACATATACGATATCCGCCTGATCGTCTTTAATGATCTCTCGTATCCCGCTTGTTACATAACTAGATACATCTTCAGCAGCAACGCTACCCACAAGAGTTGTTTCACCCTCATAGCCAGACTGGCGTATGACCTCATTCGCCCATCGTTGAGCGCCATCTATCTTGGGGACAGTGTATGGCTTACATTCCTGTCCTCTCTTCTTGCACTCGTTATACACGATGTGCCACAGTACCGCGCTATCCCAACCACCTGATACTGAAACGGCTATGCGTTTATCGTGGGGGATAGCATCTGCAATTTCTTTAGCCCTCGCAGGCAACACAATTGTCTTCATCAATCAAACTCTGCATATCAATTTCTTTGATTATTTGTCGTTCGACTCGCTTAGACACCTTGTCTGCCTTACCCAACTTCTCGGAACGACAGTAGTACAGCGTCTTCAGACCTTGCTTCCACGCTAGATAGTGTGCAGCATGTAGGTACTTGATGTTCACATCAGGGCGGAAGAATAGATTGAGTGATTGCGCTTGGTCAATAAACTTCTGTCGATCAGCCGCGTGTTCAATCACCCAGCGTTGATCAATCTCCATAGCTGTTTTGTACACATCCTTTTCCCAATCAGTGAAAAAGGACAGTTGCTGTACAGAACCATCGTTTGCTATTATTGACGACCAAGTTTCATCATAATCGATTTTTTCGCCTGCTGCAATTCGGACTTTAATAAGATTATCCAGATGCTTATTCTTATTGAGGAAAGCTCCCGATATGGTGTCTTGCCTGTAAGCGTTCGCCCTAAATGGTTCAATGGACGGCGAAGTGTTTCCCATAATAATACTAGAACTAGCATTGGGAGCGACAGCCATAACATGGCTAAATCTTCTCCCTGTGCCCTTCGCATCAGGAGCCTCGCCTCTCGCGTCACCAAGTTGTAAATTTGCTTCATCTAACTTTCCTCTTATCAGTTTGAACATTCGCATGTTTGCTCCCTTGGCTACAGCACTTTCCCAAGGAAGATTTTTCTTTTGCAGGTAGGCATGAAAGCCTAATGCACCGATACCAATGCTACGTTCCTGTGTAGCAGAGAATATTGCACGGTCTACAGTGTCAGGTGCTTCGTCAATGAAATATTGTAGCACATTGTCTAGCATTTCTGCCATATCTTTTAGAAACTGTGGGTCTTTTGACCATGCATCGTAGTGTTCTAAGTTGACAGATGAAAGGCAACACACTGCGGTACGTTGCTCGTTTGTAGGTAGAATGATCTCAGAGCATAGATTGCTTTGATGAATCTTCAGTCCCAAATCTTTCTGAAACTGAGGCATCATTCGATTGCTTGTATCGATGAAATGTAGATACGGTTCGCCTGTTTCCATTCTCAATTCTAGTATCTTCTGCCACAAGTACTTAGCTGATACAGTCTCACGAATAGCTCCGGAGTGTGGGTCACATAAGTTCCAGCCATCATCTGCATCTGGGTCTACCATACATCGTTCAATGATTTCCATGAATCTGTCAGTGATGTTGATACCGTGATGTAAGTTTAGGCAACGCAGATTTTGATCACCAGTGGGCTTACGCATATCGAGGAACAAGAGTATATCTGGATGGCTGATATCGAGGTAAGCGGCATAACTTCCGCGTCTAGTTTTGCCTTGTCGATAAGCCAAGGTACTTGCATCATATGTTTTGAGGTGAGGTAAGACACCTGTTGACTTGTCGCCTGCGCTGCGAATACCAAAGCCAATACCAACACCACCACCAAGCATACTGAGCCACGATGTTTCTGAATAGTTTTGAACAAGTCCTTCAGCCGTGTCTTCGATAAAATTGAGGAAGCAAGAGATAGGCATCCCTCTTTTGTTTTTCCCAAACGAGAGAATTGGGGTTGAATAAGAAAGCCAGTGCTTCGACGCATAATCATATAATCTTTGTGAATGTTCAGGTGATGATCCAAATTGTTTGCTGACATAGGCAAACCTATGTTGAGGGCTAGTCTCCTCGTCACGCATGTAACTTTCTTGTAGACGTTGAACGCCTAGCTTATCAAATAGTTCATCGCGTGATAAATCTATTTGTAGCCCCATATATTCTTGTTTTGCCATATGTTTCTCTTTATGTTTGTAGTGCTGAAATCACTGAGGGAAAATGTGCCCCAATGATGGACCAGCAAGCGGATGCAATTTCTGCGTGTTCTTTCTGCGTACCGTTTCCCATGCGTAACTCACAGTAGTGAATCCATGATCGCAAACTACCTGCCATATACAGAACGGTTTCTGTATTGCCTTCTGGTAGAACGGCTCTTGCTTGTTCTTTTGCGATACCCTTATCTAGGGCCCAATCGTAAAGCTCTTTCGCTCTTCTAATAAGATCTCTCTGCTTCATGTTCCAATCTTCAGCGATTCTATCACCTGTTTTAAACAAAGGATGCTCATCCAACTCAATAGAGTTTTGTCTATTCTTTGGATCTTGCATTCTGCATTCGCGCTCTACAAAATTACTAGCTTTAGCATAACGTTGACTAAATTCTTGGAAGCTAAAACTACGATGGCGAAGTATTTGCTTGGCGATGTCCCTTGTTGTTGTGATCTCTAGTGTCATGTGAACCATTTCAAAAGGAGACCAGTGATTTTCTTTGATTAAATATTTCAGTAATTTCGGTGCTGTTTCTTTGTTCGATTGGTTAGCTGGGTTGCTTACTCTAGCCGCATATGCTACCAGCTCTTCGGCGGTGTTGCAGTCTGTTGTTGCATTTGGCTTACTCAATGCGATCAGGTTGACCTTGCTCATAATTAACATTTCTTCCAGTTAGTAAATTTAAGTTCTGCTGTGAGATTTTTATATGTATTATCATTTATAATTTTCTGAATTTCTAGGGGCTTCATGCCGTCTAGAACCATCTCATTTATGTCTTTACCTGCGATTGAGTCAGGCCAGATACATATAGAAAACCCGTCTTTGATATACTTATACATCAGTTTACATAGCTCTAAATTCTTAGGCTGATTATCAAACACAATAGTAGTGAGCGATAAAGGCAAGTTCAATCGTTCAATCTGATTGAAAGCAACACCTGCGCATGCAATAGCGTTGTCTAAGAATAGACTATCAAGAGGACCCTCAACTACAGTGATAGGACGGCTCTTGTCAACCGTATCGAGTCCAAATACTGTAGGAGCAGACTCATCTACTTTTACCATGATGTATCGTAACGCTTCACCTCTCATCGCTCGTAAGGTAACGCCTGTGAGTCTCCCATGCTCATTGCAGAAGGGTATCACAAGTCTAGGTTCGCTAGTTGTTATTGATGCCCTGTACTTGTTATTCAGTTGCACAATGTCTCGCACATCAGGAATGTAGTACAGTCGCTTTGTAGCTTCATCAGGAAGCATCCGAGAGTCACAGTATTCTACTGCCTCATGGTCATAGGGAAGTGAATATACCGCGTCGAATAGACTCTCCCAAAGAGGCTTGATGGGAGGGGGATTGTCAAACACTGTCTTCACTCTAGCTTCAGTGCCAAACTTCTTCGCGCTGCCACCTGTAGCATAACGTTCTAGGACATATTCTTTGTACAGTAGCCCATCTAGCTGCTTGAGCATAGACCCAAAGTGTGCGCTGTGTTGACAGTTGTGGCACTTATACATAAGGTCTTCACCTTTACGGAAGAAGTAACCTCGCATCTTGCGTTTGTTTTTTTGTGAGTCACCACAGATAGGGCAACGAACATTCCAGAGAAAGGCATCTTTCTTCTTGAATAGCTCGAAACGATGGGTGATTTGCGTCAGAAATTTAATATCAATATATAAGCTCATAACAAGTATTATACTGCATACTGACTAAGATGTCAAGAAATCATTTCCAATATGGTCGTGGCGTTTGCAATGATAAACCCTACAACAATCGCACCGCCCATAACTAGCCATTGGCGCTGTTCTAGTTGTACTACTCTATCTTCTAGCTTGCTAACATCTTCGGCGGATTCGCGTATACCATTTCTAAGCATACTTTTAAGTTGATCAATAGATTCCATTACCTTGCGTGTATCGTCTTTCATCTCTGACTGTAACTCCCTACCTTGCGTAGTAATTCTTGAGTGTATTTCCTTGTCAGAAGTTTCAACTTCTCTTCGCCGTGTTTCAAACAGCGCGAATATTTCGTTTTGTTTAGTGCCTTGGGTGCTTAGTGTTGCTTCATGTACAGCAAGCATTTGATTCACTGAATTTGATATGTCAGCAATCTTCTCGATAGCGGTGTCCATACGATCAAACAGTTGACCCATTTGTTTCACATCGTTTTCGACAATTGCTAGTCTAGTATCGTATTCTGTAGTGTTAGGCATTTTTGAGTTTGCGCTTTTTCTTTTTTCGTTGAACCATTGGCATAAAAACTGGGTCGCGACCTGGTTCTCTCTGATCTGCGGGTCCAGTACCGATGCCAGCTATAGCACCACCGCCAACACCCATTTCTTCCATATGAAAGTTTTTGAATGTGAGCATATGATTATGTTCTAAAAGTTTACTCTGTGCTTGAACCGCTTCTTCTGTCATATAAAGGTCAAGAAGAGATTCTAGTTCTTCCTGATCGTGATCTATCTCAGGTGACTCGCGCAGTATAGCAATAGCGGCTGCAAATGTCAAGAGTTTTTTTGCATTTCGGTCAGGAGATTTCACAAGTGCTTTTTGCACTTTGAATACGAATCTTTGTAATAGAGAATATGTGTCAAGTTCTTCGGAAGACTGAGGATCTTTTATCTTTTCACCGTTCTTATCAATGATACCTAGTCTGAAGGCATCACTACGTTCAATTGGTGTAGCCAACATTCGGAGTATTCTATATGCTACTACTGCATCTACAAAACGTGACATTACAGCTTCCTTAATGTTTCTAAAACATACCCGTCTAATGGTATGTATGGCTCGTTGCTTCCTATCTGCTCTAGTGGCACCCTATTGATGAACACCAGAAAAGATTTCAAAATCGCCCAGTACTTCTCTTCTATTCTAAAAAAGAGTAATGGGGTTGCCGCATTATCAAAGACATTGTATATCACGGTTAAGTGATTGAGTATCAATCTTTCACTCAACACGCCTGAAGTCTCATAACGACGGAAGAGTCTTTTAACATACTTGAATCGCTTCAAGTCATCTTCCATATCATCCATACCCTCGCAGGCGGGATTGTTATAATTTCTGATTGCGTAGATTAAATAGTTTTCATCATTAAGTTCGATCATTCATATTTGGGTTACGTTGCCGTAGCCGTTCCACCTATCATATACCATTTCGTGTTAGTATATATAAGTGTCGCGGTCTTGCTAGCGGCATCAAATACGATAGTATCCTGTGCTAAATCTGAGTCATCTAATGTAAGTGTATTGCTACTTGAATTAGATGTGCAAATAATTATCTTTAATTGACCCTCTACACCAGCTGCAATAGTTAGTGTACCAGCAGATGTAGCATTTGTAATGTAACTGATATTGGTAGCAACCGAGACAGCACCTGGTTGGGTGAGTGTCTCGGCTCCTGTTATCGATACCTTACTAGAGAAACTGGCAGGTGTAGCAATTGCTGAAAAGAAATTAGCTACTGTAATCTTATTGTTCGCATTACTCTTGGCTAATACAATGTTATCTGTATTAGCGGTTGTAGTAACTGCGGTCAATTCACTGATTTTTTGATCTGCCATTTTCTAACTCCTAGGTGATTTCGTTATCAAAATCTATAGTAAAATGCTCATCAGCAGGATATAGCTTAGACGTAACAGTGACTGAATGTTCAGTATTGTGCGCCAATCGTTCTACCAACAATGCATGATCCGTAGTATGCACTATGGGATCTGCCTCAGAACATTTAAAGTATGTTACCACTGTATCACCTAATGCGTTCTCAGTGCTCCAAACGGCTCCGTGCTGACAGTTCAAATTCGCCGCACAATCTCTATGGGGATTATCATCCCCAACATCGTACAGTGACCAATCAGATGCTAATGTATCATCAGCGACTACACCATATATTGCATTAAGTTCGGTAGCGTAGTCTGCCCCCTGTCTAGAGGCAGTTTCATATGCTTCCTGGAAGAAGGCTGTACCATCTTCCTTCACTTCAGTAATTACCAATACCCTTCTTGATATTGTCATTAGATTTCCTCTATATTAATCTGAGAATTCGATGTCATCAGCAGCATCGCTAGTGATACCGTTCTTAGACAGTGCGACTAGGACTTCATATTGAATACGACCAGCGCGGGCGCCAGTTCCTTCAGTACGCTTGACCCAACCAGTGTGTGAAGCAGAAGTACCAGTAGCACCAGTACCTTTAGCAGCAACAGCAGTTGCGAGAGTCTCATCGTCCAATTCAAAGAATTGAGCATTGTTACCAGTACCTGTCAAGTTAACAACAGTTGCTTGTAAAAGTGTGATACCAGTAGGTGTGCCAACAACAGTAGTCAACGCGCCACCAGCTTCAGTAGTCAATGTAAATCCAGATACATTTGGTGAAGTACCTGTCACAGCAGAAACTTTATACACAGTGCCTGTATTGTATGAGTTGATTGATCCAGTTCCGCCGAAAGCACCAGAAATCTGAACACGATCACCTACAGCCGCTGTAGCAGCAGCACAAGTGAATGCACCAGATGTGCTTGCAATTACAGGAGCAGTGATGTTAGTACCAGCCGCTAGAATAGCAGTAGTAGCAACACGAAACTCACCAGTACCTGCCCCAAGAGCAGAAACAAAGTATACAGTGTTATCAACAAGACCAGCAAGTGCAGTACCGCCACCATCTTGATATCGAACTGATTCAGCACTAGTTAGACCGTGTGCCGCATAAGCAATAGTTTCAGTAGCGATTGTAACGCCTGAAGTAGGAATAGTACGCTTTGGCTTAGCAATTGCTACTGTAGGAACCGTCTCGTAAGAAGAACCAACATTAGTTAGTGCGATTGCCGATACAGCGCCTGTTGCAATAGAAGCAGTTGCAGCAGCATTTGAACCGCCGCCACCAGTAAATGTTACCGCTGGAACTTCAAGATAGTTTGTACCACCGACTGCAACAGAAACAGAAGCAACATTGTCGCCACCAGATCCCATCTCAGTCTTGTCAACACCAAATACAGATACGCCAGATGTATTAGCATCAGCGCCAATTGATGTTGGCTTTTCGTTCAATGTGTATTGAGCCGCAGAGAAACCTGCAAGAGCAGTGCCACGGTCAAGATTTTCAACAACAGCTTCAGTTGCGCTATTAATTGAAAGAACAACCATTGATTGTACGCCTGAAACAATAACGTCACCGACGAATGTTTCTTGTCCAGCACCTGCAAAGTCAGCACCGCCAGCACCAGTAATGATACCGCGAGTACCTGCTGCAAGAGCAAGCGTCAACTTGTGAGAAGCACCAGCACCATCAGCAAGTGTGATCACGGATGGATTGTTGTGAAGCGCATCAGCTTGTGTAGCCGCTAATTGCACTGTGTTTGTTGCAGCGTTAGTGATGAAATAGTCTGTAGTATCTACAATACCAACAACCTGTGTGCCGCCGCCATCGATGTAATTTACTTTATCGCCATTACGGAACGGGTGTCCTGTTACTGTAATAACGTTGGCAGCAACATTAGTCGCACCGTTGAAAGTAGCAGTTGGAGCTGTTAAAGCTACCGTACCTGTACTTGTTTTATCGTCTGCTTTTCCCCAGCCTGACATATGATTCTCCTTTAAAAGTTTGTGTCTTTAGCATGTTGTGTAATTTGTGTTACATATGCCTGCATATTCTGATCCACTACAGACTCTACTTCAGGAGTCTGGGTCTCAACTACTTCAGGCTCAATAATCTCGTTCTCATCCAAGTCGCTTTCAACTTCTTCGTTGCGCTTGGATTGTTGATATTCGTTATACTCTTTGCGTCTTTTAGCATTAGCCATTTTCTCAGAAGTAGTCATGTCACTGACCTTTTTCTTGACAGCAGGCTTAGACTTCATTAGAGATGCGCGGGCTATTGGATTGCTCATATTGCTTGGGCCAGCGTCTTTACCAAATCCTTTTAACTTGAGAGCTGCTTCTTCGATCTCATCGTCTTCTTTAACTGTAGCCATACCCTTCTTAGCTAAATTCTTAGCAACGTTCTTATCTTTAATGACATTGCCGAATTGATCTTTTCTGACTTTAGGGATGGGCTTGCCACCGTCAAAAGGAGCGTTGCCATATGCCTCGTTCTTTGCCTTATGTGCAGCATCGACCGTAGTGAAGAATTTCGTCTTCTCATCGTCGTCCATTTGGTCAAGTGTTTTGCCAGACTTCTTCAGCATGGCAGCAAATTTTTCTTTATAACTCATTTCCATTACTGGTTCCTCTGTTGTGTATTCTACGCTTTCAGATTTCCAACCACCACCTGCTTTCTTATATTCTTTAGCAGCCCAGCCGTTAGCGTAGGCAGAGGGGTAAACATCAAACTTAGACTTAGCAGCAGAAATTTTAGATGCCCAAAGTTTAGGATTGGTTGGTGTGTTCTTTTCTTCGATTGTTTCTAACTCTTCTTTTTGCAGCTTTTTTGTCGTGCTAGAGTAAGTGTTCAATTCGTATGGGTGTGAACCGCCTTTGTTGTAAACTTGCATATGAACCATATGCTTCTTACCGCTTTTGTGTGTAGCAGGAATGTTTACTCGGGTAGTCTTACCTGAGCCAGGCTTCTTAGAATCTAACCCAACATGTTGTGCTTTGTGGTCTGGAGTTGATGATAAACCGCTTTTAGAGTGATGGTCGAATGCGTGATTGACAGCATCAGTATACGATTTGTGCCCTGTCTTATATGACTCGCTGAACATATCAAGTTCAAATTCTTCGACGAATTTCTTCGCTGACATTGAAGTGCCTTTAGGGTAGTCGCTGGTTTTCAGAGCAGGCGCTTCTTTTTTCTTTTTCTGAGAGTCTTTGAATTTCTGCGCTGACATTGAAGTGCCTTTAGGGTAGTCACTAGTCTTTAGACTTGCTTCTTCTTCTTTTACTTCAGGCTTGTCATGTGAATAGCCCATCTTCTTCAGACGATCATGGTCTTCAGGCTTCTCGGCTTTCTCTTTCTTGTCGCCTTTATACATGTAGTGTGGTTCAAATTCTTCTTGCACTTCTTTGCATTCACAAGGATCGCACTCGCAGTCTTCGCAATCACACTTGTCAGTTTCTTCTGTTTGATAACGATTCTTCTGTGTGTGCTGTCTTGCTTTCTGGAATACAGTGTCATCGCCTGTTACGATGTACATTAGCGAGTCCATTACTTTAGCAACAGCAGCACGTTCATTCGGAGCGAGTGTTTGCCCTGCTTGTAACTTGTCTAGCCCGCGATGCAGCATTGGAAGTTGTGCAGGTGACATCATACCTTGACGCACTAACATGTCTAGCTTTCTCATTCGGTCTGTCTTTTCGCCAAGCAATACGCGCTTGATAGCAGGAATATCAGACATCGGTTTCTCCAAGTATTTGTTTAATCATATTTATAAGAATTAAGAAATCACTAAATGGATTCTTGGCTCCCATCCAGCATTATAAACGAAATGCGGACGGGTAGTGTCTAACTTATAGAAATGTTTATTTATAGGGAGGTGTTCGTACTGCATATTTTCAATAGTTTCTGTCGAATCTACGCATGCAAAGAACGCCTTTGGACTTGTTTTGATAGGATAATGGAATCTAGGATTAGGATCTGCGTGAAGAGGTAGCCCCTGACCGGGTCCTAAACGCAAATATCTAACTCTGGTCAATCTGAGTTTTACCACATCAGAGAGTTCATCGACTGTCGCTTTAGTGTATTCCGGAGCTTTCTCATTCCAAAAACTGTAACGCTCATATACCTCATCGATATGTTTCACGGTACGCAAATCAAGATTATCAAACATGTCCGCACCTCTGAGACTTATCCCACTGCCATTAGCAGTCAACAGGTTAGGCCATTCTTCGTCACCGAAAAGGTCTGCTGTTAGAGCGTCATATTCTTCTAAAATTACTTGGTGGTCAACTAGTACATCATT
>TARA_B110000858_G_scaffold66907_1_pt1 | contig 13032 bp, 15 predicted proteins | sample TARA_B110000858 | Tara Oceans TARA_B110000858 (sample SAMEA4398247) | marine metagenome | biome: Polar Biome; feature: [SRF] surface water layer (ENVO:00010504); material: water (ENVO:00002006), including particulate matter (ENVO:01000060) such as... | depth 5 m | reverse complement strand
ATGGCGATGATGGCAGCATCAGCGTTCTTTTTTCTCTCAATGAGCTCATTTGATGCTAAATGGAGAACATCTATTTTAGTATCAGGTTTAATTACGTTCATTGCAGCAGTTCACTACTGGTACATGCGCGATTATTGGGCAACTAACATGACCTCCCCTACATTCTTTAGATATGTAGACTGGGTGTTAACTGTTCCTTTAATGTGTGTAGAGTTTTATTTAATCTTAAAAGCTGCTGGTGCAACAAAGCAATTGATGTGGAAATTAATTTTTGCTTCAATAGTTATGTTAGTTACCGGTTACTTTGGAGAAGCAGTATACACTTCGGGTAATGGTCCTGCTGTATGGGGGCTTATTTCAGGTCTTGCATACTTCTGGATTGTATATGAAATCTGGATGGGTAGTACTTCTAAGTTAGCTGCCGCTGCAGGTGGTGCCGTTCAATCTGCTCACAAAACACTTTGCTGGTTTGTTCTTGTAGGATGGGCAATATATCCAATTGGATATATGGCTGGTACTGAAGGATGGTACAGTGGTATTTTCGGTGGTCTTCCAATGGATGTTATTTACAATGTTGGTGATGCTATAAATAAAATTGGATTTGGACTAGTTGTTTACAACTTAGCCGTTAATTCAAAATAATTCTAGGCAAGAAAAAATTGTCAAGTAAAAAAAATCGCTCTGATGAGCGATTTTTTTTTACATTCTATTTGGAACTTTAAATCCTAATAAACTACATCCGTTGCGAATAACTTCAGCAACTTTTTTCGAAAGGGCTATTCTGAAATTCTTTAAATCTTTATTTTCAGTTCCTAAAATAGAAAAGTTTTGATAAAAAGCATTGTAGCATTTAACTAAATCATAAATATAGTTTGCAATCAGTGCTGGACTGTACTGAGCTCCAGCAAGAGAAACAACTTCTGGATAATTGCCTAATTGCTTTATGATTTCACGCTCTTTTTCATTGAGCTGTAAAGTAGTCTCTAAATTATCCAAAATACAACCCTCTACTCGCTTTAAAAGTGTTTCAATTCGTGCATGAGTATACTGAATAAAAGGACCTGTATTTCCATTAAAGTCAATAGATGCCTTAGGATCAAAAAGGATTCGCTTTTTAGGATCTACTTTTAAAATATAATATTTTAATGCACCCAGAGCTATGGTCTCAAAAAGTTCGTTTTTATCATTTTGATCTAAAAAATTAACTTTTCCAACAGATTCGGATATCGTTTTTGCTTGAGCAACGATGTCAGTTAACAAATCATCGGCATCGACAACTGTGCCTTCCCTACTCTTCATTTTTCCCTCGGGCAAATCAACCATTCCATAGCTTAAATGATATAAAGTATGAGCCCAATCAAAACCTAATTTTTTTAGAATCAAAAACAATACTTTAAAATGATAATCTTGTTCATTACCGACTGTATAAACCATTCCTTTTAATAGGGGAGTATCTTCCAAACGTTTTTGAGCCGTGCCAAGGTCTTGAGTTATATAAACAGAGGTACCATCAGCACGTAATAATAGTTTTTCATCCAAACCTTCATCGGTTAAATTTACCCAAACAGAACCATCGTCCTTTTTGTAGAATATCTTATTTGAAAGTCCTTTTTCGATTATATCTTTACCTAATAAATAAGTTTCACTTTCGTAATAATAGGAATCAAAAGACACTCCTAAATTAGCATAAGATATTTCAAAGCCTTTATAAACCCATTCATTCATGGTTTTCCAAAGGTTAACTACAGCTGTGTCATTTGCTTCCCATTTACGCAACATCTCTTGTGCCTCAATCAATATGGGTGCATTTTGTTTTGCTTGCTCTTCAGACTGACCTTGGGTAACCAAAAATGAAATCTCTTTTTTATATTCGACATCAAACTTAACATAGTATTTTCCAACCAGATGATCTCCTTTAATTCCAGAACTTTCAGGAGTTTCTTGATTACCAAATTTTTCCCAAGCCAACATCGACTTACAAATATGAATTCCTCGATCATTGATGATCTGGGTTTTTATTACTTTATTTCCATTAGCCTCTAAAATCTTAGCTACAGAATAACCCAAAACATTATTTCTGATGTGACCTAAATGAAGTGGTTTATTTGTGTTAGGAGAAGAAAATTCAACCATGACAGTTGGTGAATTTTTCGTTGCTAATCTATGTCCATAATCAGTTGTCTTATATAAATTAGAAAATTGATTTATATAGAATACATCCGAAATCAAAAGATTCAAAAATCCACCAACAACATTAAATCCATCAACAAATGAAACATTAGTAACTAAATAATTCCCTATTTCATTTCCTAAAGTTACTGGGCTTAATTTTACCTTACTTAACAAAGGAAAAACCAACAAGGTAAGATCTCCTTCAAATTCTTTACGCGTGTTTTGAAATTCAAACTCTGAAATAGTCACCTGATAAACTTCCTCAAAAAACTTACTTAAGGTAGGGGTGAAATTTTGGCTATAATTGATGCTCATAAAAATATTTGTCAGTAAAGATAAATATTATGAATTGATTATGCATTCCTTTGACATTGGCTTATCTTTATCAAAATGCTTTTAAATATATCTTATAATGATCCCGCAATAAAACGCCGCATTGAAAAGGCAGTTGGAGCTCCTTTTACTCTTCAACAAAGATTGAAAATGAAAGGCATTGGCTCACAAAAATTGAACATCACCAGTTGTTCTGTTCATATTCACAACCTACTAATCTTGGATCAAAACATCAATTCGTGTAATATTGAATTACGCCCTAAGGGAATAATACTAAACTTTAGAAGTCTATTAGAAACCTATGGTTTAGTTATTTCTTATTATAAATTAAAATTATACAAAGGAAAAGCACAAGAATATTCCATTTATAAAGACAAGTATTTTATTAAAGTTCTTGCAGATACTAAAACGATTCATTCTTTTTTTAGAAAATTAACAAAACAAAAATTAATTAACACCCCACCTTCACTAGAGGATTTGTAATCTATAAGCTTCTATGTGTATTTCCTGTATATATTTGACGGGGTCTTCCTATAGGTTCATTATTTTTTCGCATTTCTAACCACTGCGCAATCCAACCGGGTAATCTTCCAAGAGCAAACATTACTGTAAACATTTCTGTAGGAATACCAAGAGCTCGGTATATAATGCCAGAATAAAAGTCAACATTAGGATAAAGTTTACGATCAATAAAATAAGAATCACTTAAGGCTTCCTTTTCTAGAGCTTTAGCAATTTCTAAAATTGGATCATTAATGCCCATTTCAGACAAAACTTCATCGGCAGCTTTTTTAATAATGCGTGCACGAGGATCAAAGTTTTTATAAACTCTATGTCCAAAACCCATTAAACGAAAAGGATCGTTTTTATCTTTAGCCTTTTCCATGTATTTTTTTGTATCACCTCCATCTTTCTGTATTGCCACTAACATTTCAATAACGGCCTGGTTTGCACCCCCATGAAGAGGTCCCCAAAGTGCAGAAATTCCTGCAGAAACAGATGCAAATAACCCAGCTTGAGAAGAACCTACAATACGAACTGTAGAAGTAGAACAGTTTTGTTCGTGATCAGCATGTAAAATTAATAACTTATTAATCGCATTTACAACTACTTGACTCGGATTATAATCTTGGTGCGGACGCTTAAACATCATGTGAGCAATATTTTCTACATAAGATAAGGAGGTGTTCGCATAATTTAAAGGCAATCCTTTTACTTTTCTGTGTGTCCAAGAAGCTAGAATTGGGAATTTAGCCATCAACATGATTATAGCTTCACGCATATCTGCCTCTGAATCAATGTCTACAGATGAGGGATTAAAGGCAATTAAAGCTGAAGTCAAAGAAGAGAGGACACCCATAGGGTGAGCTGACTTTGGAAAACTCTTCAAGATCATTTTTAAATCTTCATCTACTAAAGAATCATTTTCAATTTCATTATTAAAAAGTTTTAGTTCTTTTTTTGTTGGTAATTCACCGAAGATCAATAAAAAAGCTACTTCAATAAAGCTTGACTTTTCACAAAGATCTTCGATTGAGTAACCTCTATAACGTAAAATACCATCTTCCCCATTAAGAAAAGTTACTCCACTCTTGCACGAACCAGTATTTTTAAATCCAGGATCATACGTAATTAACCCAGTAGAGGAACGGAGACTTTTAATGTCGATACCCTTCTCGTTTTCAGTTCCTTCAATTAAAGGAAACTCAAAAGTTTGATCGTTATAACTAAGTTTTACCGAATCACTCATATCCCTTGGGTTTAATTATTATTATATAAAAATGAATCAAAATGACACACTTACAAATTTCTATTACTTAAATGCCTTTTTACCAGGAAAATATGCCAATGTATCTAATTCCTCCTCAATACGCAACAATTGGTTGTATTTAGCCATACGGTCGCTTCGAGAGGCTGAGCCTGTTTTAATCTGACCTGTGTTTAAAGCAACTGCAAGATCGGCAATTGTATTGTCTTCTGTTTCACCTGAGCGGTGTGACATTACAGAAGTGTAACCCGCACGATGAGCCATGTTTACAGCAGCAATAGTTTCAGAAAGTGTTCCAATTTGATTTACTTTAATCAAAATAGAATTTGCTATTCCTTTATTAATTCCTTCACTTAAACGCTCAACATTTGTTACAAATAAATCATCTCCAACTAACTGAACACGATCTCCTACTTTATCTGTTAAAAACTTCCATCCCTCCCAATCATTTTCATCCATTCCATCTTCAATAGATATAATTGGATATTTTGTAGCTAATTCTGTTAAATAATTTGCTTGTTCTTCTGAGGACCTTTTAATACCATTATCTCCCTCGAATAAGGTGTAATCATAGACACCATCCTTGAAAAATTCAGCAGCTGCACAGTCTAAGGCTATCATTACTTCTTCTCCCACCTTATATCCTGCATTTTCGATTGCTTGAATGATGGTTTCCAAAGCATCTTCTGTTCCAGCTAAAACTGGTGCAAAACCGCCTTCGTCTCCAACTGCAGTACTTAAACCACGATCATGGAGTACTTTTTTAAGATGATGAAAAATTTCAGTCCCCATTTGTAATGAATGAGAAAATGATTTTGCTCCGATTGGCATTACCATAAATTCTTGAAAAGCAATCGGGGCATCAGAATGCGATCCGCCATTAATAATATTCATCATAGGCACAGGGAGTGTTTTGGCACTTACTCCTCCAACATAACGATATAAGGGTAATCCAAGCTCATTTGCAGCAGCTTTGGCAACTGCAAGCGAAACTCCTAATATAGCATTTGCTCCAAGCTTTGATTTATTTTTTGTCCCATCTAAATCAATCATAAGTTGATCTAAATATTCTTGATCAAAAATAGAACTACCAATAATTTCCTGAGCAATTATTGTATTTACGTTATCTACTGCTTTTCCAACAGCTTTCCCCATGTAAGTATTACCTCCATCTCGTAACTCAACGGCTTCATGCTCTCCAGTTGAGGCTCCAGACGGAACCGCTGCTCTTCCTAAAATTCCATTTTCAGTAATTACATCTACCTCTACAGTAGGATTTCCTCTAGAATCAAAAATTTGTCTTGCGTGTACATTAATAATAATACTCATTGATATTTAAATTTATTGGATTAAAAAAGTTATTGATTAGAGATGTTTTCTTTAAAAATATCAAACAAATAGCTTGCATCGCTTGGACCTGGACCAGCTTCTGGATGATATTGTACTGAAAAACAGTTCTTGGACTTCATCCTCAAGCCCGCAAGGGTTTGATCATTAAGATGAACATGAGTCACTTCTATATCGGCGTGATTTTGAGCGGCTTCCATATCAACAGCAAATCCATGATTTTGAGAAGTTATTTCACCTTTCCCGGTCACCAAATTCTTTACTGGGTGGTTAATTCCTCTATGACCATTGAACATTTTAAAAGTAGGAATCCCATTAGCCAAAGCAATAACTTGATGACCTAAACAGATTCCAAATAAGGGCTTATTTTTTTCTATAATTTTTTTAGCTACTTCTTGTGCACTTTTTAATGGCTTTGGATCACCAGGGCCATTGGAAATAAAATAACCATCAGGATTAAACGCTTCCATGGTTTCAAAAGAAGTATTGTAAGGAAATACCTTTACATACATTCCTCTCTCAACCATATTGTGCAAAATATTTGCTTTAATACCAAGATCTAAAGCAGCAATCTTTATTTCAGCATCAGTATTTCCAACAGAATAAGCCTCTTTGGTTGATACTCTTGAAGCGAGTTCTAAGCCCTCCATAGCTGGAGCTTTTGAAAGCTCGTCTAAAAGATACTCCTTTTGATTAATCTCTGTAGAAATTACTGCATTCATCGCACCATTATCACGAATGTAATTAACTAAGGCACGGGTATCTACGTCAGAAATAGTGACAAGCTTATTTTTTTTAAGATAATTAAATAAAGAATCATCTCCCCCAGGTCTAGAGAAGGAAAAACTAAAATCTTTACAAATTAAACCTGCTATTGAAACATGCTTAGACTGAGCTTCATCATTTAAAATACCGTAATTTCCTATATGAACATTTGTAGTTATCATTAACTGGCCAAAATAAGAGGGGTCAGTAAAGATTTCCTGATAGCCAGTCATTCCTGTATTAAAACAAATTTCTCCGAATGCACTACCATCAATTCCAATAGATTTCCCAAAGAATTGAGTGCCATCGGCAAGGAGAACAAAAGCTGCTTTTCTAGTTCTGTATTTCATATTTTGATTACAAAATAAATCAAAAAAAAGGATAAACTAAAACGTTTATCCTTTTTATATTAATAGAGGTTGAATATGGTTTATTTTCCATCTTCAATACCTTCTTCATTTTTAGCGTCTGTTTCTGAAAGTTTATCAGTAGTTGTCTCGATATTTTTTTTAACTTTTTTCTCAGCAACTTCACCTTCAATTGCAGTAGTTTCGACTATTTTAACATTCGATTTTCCTCCACGACGACGAGTTTTCTTTTTCTCTTTTTCGTCTGTTTTATATACCTCATTAAAATCTACGAGCTCTATCAATGCCATATCAGCATTATCGCCTAAACGATTACCCAGCTTAATAATACGTGTGTATCCTCCTGGCCGTTCACCTACTTTGGCAGCAATATCTCTAAACAATTCTGAAACTGCAATTTTATCACGCAATGAACTAAATACTAATCTGCGATTGTGTGTAGTATCTGATTTTGCTTTGGTAATAATAGGCTCAACAAATTGCTTTAAAGCTTTCGCTTTAGTAACAGTAGTATTAATGCGCTTGTGTTCGATTAATGAACATGCCATATTCGAAAGCATTGATTTTCTGTGGGCAGTCTTTCGCCCTAAATGGATTACTTTTTTTCCGTGTCTCATTTTTTTTCTTTAAAGATGTGAATTAATCCTTATCTAGCTTGTATTTGGCTAAGTCCATTCCAAAAGAAAGCCCTTTTAATACTACTAACTCCTCTAACTCTGTTAAAGACTTTTTCCCAAAGTTTCTAAACTTCATCAGGTCATTTTTATTATATGATACTAAATCACCAAGTGTATCAACTTCTGCAGCTTTCAAACAGTTTAATGCACGGACAGATAAGTCCATGTCAACAAGCTTGGTCTTTAATAACTGACGCATATGAAGGGATTCTTCATCATAAGTTTCCGTCTGTGCAATTTCATCTGCTTCTAAAGTAATTCGCTCATCAGAAAATAATAAGAAATGGTGAATTAGTGTTTTTGCAGCTTCAGTAAGTGCATCTTTAGGGTGAATTGAGCCATCAGTAACAATCTCAAAAACAAGTTTCTCATAATCAGTTTTCTGCTCAACACGAAAATTTTCTATACTATATTTTACATTTTTGATGGGAGTAAAAATAGAATCGATTGCAATAACCCCTAATTCTTCACTTACTTTTTTATTTTCCTCTGCAGGGACATATCCACGACCTTTTTCAATAGTAATATCAATGTTCAATTGAACCTTTTTTTCTAAATTACAAATTACTAAGTCTGGGTTTAAAACTTGGAAACCAGAAATAAATTTCTGTAAATCTGCTGCTTTAATTTGTTCTTGACCAACAACAGAGATAGTTACTTTTTCTTCTTCAGAATCTTCAATCTGTCTTTTAAAACGAACTTGTTTTAAATTTAGAATGATTTCTGTAACGTCTTCGACTACTCCTGGGATGGTAGAAAACTCGTGCTCTACATTTTCTAATTTAACAGAAGTTATTGCAAAGCCCTCTAAAGAGGATAATAAAACACGTCTAAGTGCATTTCCAACTGTCAATCCATAACCGGGTTCGAGTGGGCGAAATTCAAATTTGCCTTCGAATTCGGATGAATCGATCATTATTACTTTATCTGGTTTTTGAAAATTCAATATTGCCATAATTATGTTTCCGTTTTCTTATTTAGAATATAGTTCTACTATTAATTGCTCTTTGATATTCTCCGGTATTTGGAGACGTTCAGGTATACTTACAAAAGTCCCCTGAAGTTGTTCTTTATTCCAGCTTAACCATTCATAAGCGGATGCATCTTTTCCTTTTGATTCTAAAATTATATTCAGAGTTTTCGATTTTTCACGAACTCCGACGACATCTCCCACTTTTACTTGGTAAGAAGGAATATTTAAAATAGAGCCGTTGATTGTGACGTGTCTATGAGAAACTAACTGACGTGCGCCACTTCTTGTTGGAGAAAGTCCCATACGATAAACAACATTATCTAAACGTGATTCACATAGTTGAAGTAAAACCTCTCCTGTAACGCCTTTGTTCCGGGATGCTTTTTCGAAAAGATTACGAAATTGTCGTTCTAAAATACCATAGGTAAATTTAGCTTTTTGCTTCTCCATAAGCTGGACAGCGTATTCTGATTTTTTTCCTCTTCTTCTTGCGTTTCCGTGTTGTCCAGGAGGATAATTTCTTTTTTCGAATGATTTATCATCACCGAAAATCGGCTCGCCAAATTTTCGAGCAATTTTTGTTTTTGGACCAGTATATCTTGCCATTTTATTGGTTTTTAGTTGAAATGATTACTATGAATTAAGGTCGTCTTTCCTTCGATAGTTTATTATCAATTCACGATATTAATTAAATTTATACTCTTCGTCTTTTTGGAGGTCTACATCCATTGTGAGGTTGAGGGGTAATGTCAATAATCTCCATTACTTCAATCCCAGCATTGTGTAAAGATCGAATCGCAGATTCTCGTCCGTTTCCTGGACCTTTAACAAATACTTTTACTTTTCGTAATCCGGCTTCTTGGGCTACTTTAGCACAATCTTCAGCTGCAGTTTGTGCAGCATAAGGAGTGTTCTTTTTTGAGCCTCTAAAGCCCATTTTACCCGCCGATGACCAAGAAATGACTTCTCCCTTGGTATTGGTAAGTGAAATGATAATGTTATTGAATGAAGCTGTTACATGAGCTTCTCCAATAGACTCAACAATTACTTTTCTTTTCTTACTTGCTGTTTTAGCCATAATTACAAACTATTATTTAGTTGCTTTCTTTTTATTTGCTACTGTCTTACGTTTTCCTTTACGGGTACGAGAGTTATTTTTGGTACGTTGTCCTCTTAAAGGAAGTCCAACTCTGTGACGAATTCCTCTGTAACAACCGATATCCATCAGGCGTTTTATATTTAACTGAACTTCAGAACGTAATTCACCTTCAATCTTAAAAGAACCAACCGCTTCTCGGATACGTCCTGTTTCATCATCAGTCCATTCGGAAACTTTCTTGTTCTCATCTACCTTGGCAATTTCCAATATAGACTGCGCACGACTTCTTCCGATACCGAAAATATATGTTAGGGCAATAACGCCTCTTTTTTGCTTTGGAATGTCTACTCCTGATATTCTAGCCATAATTAACCTTGTCTTTGTTTAAATCTAGGGTTTTTTTTATTGATAACGTAAAGACGTCCATTTCGTCTTACGATCTGGCAGTCTGCACTGCGTTTTTTTATCGATGCTCTTACTTTCATATCTATTTACTTTAAAATCTAAAGGTGATCCTCGCTTTACTTAAATCGTAAGGACTCATTTCTAATTTAACTTTATCGCCAGGTAATAATTTTATATAATGCAAACGCATTTTACCTGATATATGTGCCGTTACGACATGACCATTTTCAAGTTCAACGCGAAACATTGCATTTGATAATGCTTCGATAATAGTACCCTCTTGCTCTATTGCTGCTTGTTTAGCCATATCTCAATTAACGCTTCTGCGTGTTTTTCCAGTTTTCATTAAACCGTCGTAGTGTCTATTTAACAGATACGAGTTTACTTGTTGAATAGTATCAATCGCGACTCCAACCATAATTAAAAGTGAAGTACCTCCGAAGAATAATGCCCATCCTTGTTGAATTCCAATAAATTTTACCACTATAGCAGGAAAAACTGCAATTCCAGCAAGGAATAAAGATCCTGGAAATGTAATGTGTGACATTACTGTATCTAAAAATTCTGAAGTTTCATTTCCCGGACGAATCCCTGGAACAAAACCACCACTTCGTTTTAAATCATCAGACATTTTATTAGTTGGAACTGTTATGGCAGTATAAAAAAATGTAAATATAATTATCAACAACGCAAATACTAAGTTATACCATAAACCAAAAATGTCTGAGAAATTGGTTTGCAACCACTGCCCAATATCTGAATCACCCATAGCCCCTCCTATAGTTGCCGGAGCAAACATAATAGCTTGAGCAAAGATTATTGGCATTACACCTGAAGCGTTAAGCTTTAATGGAATATATTGTCTAGACCCATAAACAGTTCGATCAGAGGTTGCTCCACCCGAAGCACGTCTTGCATATTGAACAGGAATTCTTCTTACAGCGAGCGTCAGTAAAATTGAAAGTAAAATAATTATAATCCACAATACTAATTCAATAAGTATTAACATCAATCCACCGTTATTTTCTGAAACCCTGGAAACAAATTCTTGAGTAAATGATAAGGGAAGGGTAGCGATAATACCAACCATTATGAGAAGTGAAATACCGTTTCCAATACCTTTATCGGTTATTTTTTCCCCTAACCACATTGCAAAGATGGTTCCAGTGACTAAAATAATCACAGAGGAAATGATAAACAAAGGGCCTTTTCCTAATACAAAAGCACTTTCAGGAACTCCTAGAGCACTTAAACTATAAAGATAAGCAGGTGCTTGTACAATACAGATAAGAATGGTTAGCCAGCGAGTAATTTGATTAATTGTTTTACGCCCACTTTCACCTTCTTTTTGAAGTTTTTGAAGATAAGGAACGGCTATACCCATCAACTGAACAACAATAGATGCAGAGATGTAAGGCATTATTCCTAATGCGAATACTGAAGCATTTGCAAATGCACCTCCTGTAAAAGCATTTAAAATACCTAAAAGACCACCTCCGTCAGTACGACTACTCAAAGCTGCTAACTGAATTGGATCAATGCCTGGCAAGACAATCTGAGCGCCAAGACGATAGACCAATAACATCCCCAAGGTGAGAATTACGCGATCGCGTAATTCTTCAATTTTGTAGATGTTATAAAGGGTTTCTAATACTTTTTTCATTAGGATTAAATTAAACGGTTAAAGCTTCGCCTCCTACAGCCTCAATTGCTGCTTTTGCTGAAACTGAAAATTTATGTGCACTAACTCTAACAGCACCTTCTAATTTTCCTCTTCCTAATATTTTTACTAAATCATTTTTGTGAGCCAGCCCTAATTCTACAAGTAAATCGACATTTAACTCTTTACTAACTTTTTTGTCTACTAATAATTGTTGGAGAGTGTCAATATTAATTCCACGATATTCCTTGCGATTGATGTTCTTAAAACCAAATTTAGGAACACGACGTTGTAACGGCATTTGACCTCCTTCAAAACCAACTTTTCTAGAGTATCCAGAGCGTGATTTGGCACCTTTGTGGCCTCGTGCTGCAGTTCCACCTTTTCCGGAAGCCTGTCCTCTTCCAAGACGTTTTCCAGCGGTTTTTATAGATCCTGATGCAGGGGTTAAATTTTCTAAACTCATAATGGATTATTTATGCTTCGGTAACTGTTACCAAATGTTGAACTTTAGCGATCATTCCCAAGATACTTGGGGTTGATTCATGTATAACTTCTTTCCCAATTCCTCTTAGTCCCAGGGCTTCTAGAGTACGTTTTTGAACTTGTATACGCTTGATACTACTTTTAACTTGTTTAACTTTTATCTGTGACATGGTTAAATAGGTTTATCCGTTAAATACTTTGTCTAATGAAATTCCTCTTTGCTCAGCAACACGTTGTGGGTTTCGTAATTGTAATAAAGCATCAAATGTTGCTTTAACTACGTTGTGAGGGTTTGAAGAACCTTGAGACTTTGATAGTACGTTGTGGACTCCCACAGCTTCCAATACAGCACGAACAGCTCCACCTGCAATAACTCCAGTACCTTCAGAGGCTGGCTTCAAAAAAACACGTGCTCCTCCAAACTTACCTTTTTGCTCATGAGGAAGTGTTCCTTTAATGATTGGAATACGAACTAAGTTTTTCTTAGCGTCTTCAACTGCTTTTGAAATGGCTTCAGAAACTTCTTTCGATTTTCCTAAACCTTGCCCTACTACTCCATTCTCGTCACCGACAACAACAATAGCAGAAAAACCAAAAGCACGACCTCCTTTAGTAACTTTAGTAACCCGTTGCACTCCAACTAAGCGGTCTTTTAAGTCTAAGCCAGCAGGCTTAACTAATTCTACGTTTTTATAATCTTGATACATATTCTTATTAAAATTTTAATCCGCTTTCACGAGCACCATCAGCAAGAGCTTTTACTCTTCCATGATATAAATATCCACCTCTGTCAAATTTAATTTCAGAAACACCTGCTTTCGATGCAAGGTCTCCAATACGTTTTCCAACAGTAGTAGAGATTTCTAATTTACTCGTTAGTTTAGCATCTACAATTTCCTTATCTCTAGAGGATGCTGCAGCAATTGTTTTTCCTGTTTTATCGTCAATTAATTGAGCATAAATTTCTTTATTACTCCTG
>TARA_B110000858_G_scaffold8199_1_pt1 | contig 13052 bp, 10 predicted proteins | sample TARA_B110000858 | Tara Oceans TARA_B110000858 (sample SAMEA4398247) | marine metagenome | biome: Polar Biome; feature: [SRF] surface water layer (ENVO:00010504); material: water (ENVO:00002006), including particulate matter (ENVO:01000060) such as... | depth 5 m | reverse complement strand
GTTTTATTGAAGTAATGACTGCTACAGTTGTTATCTCTATTGCTTGCGTTGGCCTAATGATGGGTATTGTTCATGCGCGAGGAGAATTACACTCGCTTGAAATTAAAGAGAGAGCGACAGAAGAGTTGCTCAATTATATGGAGTTTTGGAAAGGCAGGGTTGCTGACGGAAGACTCTCTGTGAGTGAGCGTGCTGGAGACCCAAATGGAGATTCTATTTATCTAGTAGGTGGCTTAAACCAGAAAAATTCTATAGAGGCAAAATTGTATTATGACTTAAGAAGGCTTAATGGCTTCAATGATTTTGGTGTTACAGATTTTACAAGATATGAGTTAGAATGTTGGATAAAATGGTCCGATCGTTTTGCTTCGCCTACTTCAAGGTATTCAGGTGGTGCTAATAGAGAAAGGAAAATTTCTACGATTATGACGGTCTTCGAATTATGATCAGAAAACTTTTAAAGAGAACTGATTCAGGGATGACTTTGCTTGAACTCTCAGCTTCTATTGTTGTAATGGCTATTATTGGCCTTGGGATGACCGGTGGTGCTCAAGCTGTGATGTTGCATTATCAGTCCGATACTGTAAGGCAAGACCTTCGACAATATGGTAATAACATTATGCGCGAAATTACTCGTGAATTAAATTTGTCTCAAAAAGTTGAAATTGGAAGCCAAAATGGTTTCGCAACTCTTAATATATATGAATTTTTCACAGATATATCACCATCGTTAAGAATCTCCTGTGAGCAAAAAACAGGTATTCGTTTTAATAATGGTGTTCCAGTGGACGGTGTTTTGACTTTTCCTAGTGAAGGTGCTTTTAGGGGGGATAATCAAAGAACTGTTTATGTCGATGATTTTCTGGTTAATTATGAAATTGAAGGTAGTTCCAGTTTATCTTTATTTAAAAATTCTTATGTTCATCTAACACTAGTTCTAGCGATGGAATCTGACGTGATGGACGAATCTTTTCGACCGGTGAAAGAATTACATACGTACCATAGGACTGTTTTTTTAGGAACGGCATATATACAAACAAAAATTACCAATGCTATGGGTGCTGATAATGTTTAAAACCTCTAATCGAGGAAGTATTGCTCCACTGGCTTTATTGTTTACATTGGTTAGTATGTATTTTACTGTAGCTTATCTAAAAAATTCTTTTAGTCAATCAGCCATGGAGAAGTATCGATACTCTGAATGGAAGGCTCTCTACGCCGCTGAAGCGGGATTAAATGATGTTGGAATTGTTGCCTTACCGTATACTGTAGGAGATACATTGCTATTACCTAACGGTGTTAATTATGGTAAAGATGAGAAAAACCAACCAATAGGTCTTTATAAAGATATTGCATGTTCGACCCAGTTAATTCCAAACTCTACAAGAAAAGAATATAAAGCTTATTCAACTGGAGTTGCTGAATATCTTAATACAAGTGGTACAAATGTATCTATAGAACGAAGGGTTTACACCACAATGGTTCCTCAAGGTTTTGAGGAGTTCATGTATTTTACGGATGAGGAGCTTCCAATTGGACCAGGTAATACCGGAACAGTTAACTTTGGTTCGGGGGATCAATTAGAGGGGAAAGTTCATACTAATGGAAATATGTCTTTTAGTAATTATGGCTGTCCAGAATTTGCTGGAGAAGTAAATATTACATCCGAAGCGGTAGATGCTGGTGGTGGAATTCAAAGTTGGGGTGGTTGTGATGAAGGTATCTTTGAGGATGAGGATGGGAATTCAATTTTAGATACAGTATCGACAATTATTTTTCCACCAGATAACTCTGCTCAAACAGCTCGCATGAATGCTACCAAAACTTTCACAGCAGATTCAAAGCTTTTTAGGACCGGTAAAAAAGATACACTGATCATGACTGAAATTAATTTTGTAGAAGGTGGATATTGGGCTGCACAGTGGCTTTATAATATTCCTCCTATTGGTAATCCGCCAGTAGAATTTGATTTTATATGGGGTGAGACTAGTGATCTAACAACACCAGGTACCATGAATTTTTTTGGCGCGCCACCTGGGTTTGAACCGGGATTTGGATATACTATGGTGAATCAAAGTGGAATCCTGATGGCTTCATTACCCGATTTGAATGGTGTTTCGATGGATACAGATATGTTTGACGATGGTGATATTATTTCATTATCAAATAGTGATGGTACTGTTGTCTGTGGGGCAACTGTAATAGGTACTGGAGGAGTTTTTGGCGATAGTAACTATAGAATATCATTTGATAACTTTTTTACCTCAAATCCACCAGGTGCCCCTAATACCGCTATTGCTGGTTTTACTCTAGGGGAGAGGATAACATTCAAGAATGAGAGTGCTCCAACTGGCCTAGATGAAGATATTGAATGGAACGCCATGAATTATTATCACAATCATTATAACAATGATAGTGAGTTTTGCAGAGCTGGAGATATACAGCACTTTGATTTTGAGTATTGGAATGCTGGAGGAAGTACTTGCGATATTTTTTCCTGTCCAGATCTTATTTATAATAGTGATTATGTTCATATGTCTAGAACCTTTTTCCCGACTGGTAATGCTCCTCAAGTTCTTTACGTTAAGGGGGGGCAAGTCCTAGTAAGGGGGGCCGTAGATGGTCAATATAGCATTGTAACAGATGACTACACTGAATATAGAAGGCACGATGACGAGCAACTTATTGATCGAGTTTGGGGTAATATTTGGTTGATTGATGATATTGTTTTTGCTGATAGCTATTCTGATGGAGCGGTTATTCATCCTATGGATGGGGGATCTAATAATGTCTTAGGTTTAATATCTGGTGGTAGTGTAATTATAGCTAACACCCGCCCAAATGGGGCTAGGGGCGGTCAATATGGAACTGATATAAAAATTAATGCTGCAATATTAGCTATGAATGGCGGGTTTTTATCTCATTATTGGCAAAATTCTCTTACTAATTATCATAATTGGAATGATGGTTTAACATATGGAGTCATTGCCGATGGAAGAGGTGGACATAGAAACTTATATCGTTCTAGCGAAGTCGATGGTATTTATACTGGTGATGATGACGATAGAGGAACGGTTCATTTATGGGGGTCAGTAGTTCAATTTCAGAGAGGTTATATGAAGCGTAATTACCCTGGACCATATAACACTTCTCCAGGTGTTGGGTATGATAAAGACTATCATTATGATTGGAATCTTCAGATCAAGCCTCCTCCCTATTTTCCAGATCTACAAAATTCAAACAATACTGTAATTCTGAAGATGGCTTCCTACGGTGAAGCTAAAACTCAACATCAAGATTAGGTTAAAAAAACAATGTATTTAGGGTTAGATATTGGACGGCAGTATGTTAAAATGGTAACAACTGAAAAGACTAAAGATGGTTATAAAATTTTAGATGCTGGTTCGAGATTAGTACCTGAGCCTAACTCAACCTATGACCCAGAAAAAATTGATAAATCACATTGGGTTATGGCAGTCAAAGAGCTTTTTCGCCAACAAAACTTTAACCCAAAAAAAGCAAAAGGTATTATCACTGGTATCAATGGATCTCTGGCGAGTATAAAGCAAATTACAACAATGGAGATGCCTGCAGAGGAGCTAGAGTCTGCAATGACTTTCGAGGCTAGGAAGCACATCCCTATGGACGGAACAGATGCTGTTATAGATTATCAGATTTTAGGTTCAAATAAGCAAGAGGTGGATAAAATTGATGTTGGTTTAGTCGCATGCACTAAAGGTGTATTAACAAATCATATGGACCTTATCAAAGACTGTGGTCTTAAACCTGGTGTTGTGGATGTTAATCCAATTGCAATAAGTAATGCTTTCTCTTTAGTTAAGGATATTCCGGAAGATGGTTTAGTGGTTATGCTTGATATTGGAGCTATCTCATCGTCTTTGATTGTCTACGGTAAAGGACAGCAATTTTTCACAAGAGATCTACCTATTGGTGGCCATCATTTTGTAAAAGAAGTTTGTGATAAAAAAGAGATCTCATATACAGAAGCGCAGGATTTACTTTTCAAAGATGGCTTAAATGTTCTAAAGTCTCAAGGGTCTGATGAACAGCTAAGCGTAGTTGGTATTGCTGAAAAAACTGTGTATGACAATTTAATTGAGGACTTAAGGCGTTCTCTGCGATTTTATGGAAAGCAAACCGGGCAAAGTTTCTTTTTGAAGATTTTTCTTACTGGTGGTGCTGCCGAGACACCTGGTCTTCCTGAGTTTGTGACTGAAAAATTAAATATTGAGTGTGCCGTATTTAATCCTTTTGAAAATATTACAGGTTCTGAAAATATTTCTGTAGCAAATAAAAGTCAGTTTGTAACCGCTTTAGGGTTAGGTATAAGAGGGGGTATGACAGTTGGCTAAAGAATTTATAGTTATAAACTTAAATAAAGCTGAAAGTGCTGAGTCTCGTATAGAAAGAGCTAAAGAAAGAACTCGATGGGGAGTTTTTAGCTTTTTATTAATTCTCTTACTCGCTGTAAATATTAGGGTCTGGACGTTTAGTCTTGGCTATAATGGGATTATTGATCAAAAAGAACAAGAAATTAATCGTCTACAGGATAAAATTAATAAGCTTAAATCTCAAGGGAAAAACTTATCTAAAAGTGATATTCTTTCATTTGCTGATCTTGAGCAAGATCGTTTTTTATGGGCTCAAAATTTAGAAAAAATGGGATCCTTAACCCCTGGTGACATAGCCATAACAGGTTTAAAGTTCAAAAGAAGCAAACTGGTTATTAAAGGAATAGCTTTAACTTTTGAAGATCGCAAGGATTTTGAGATTATTGATGAATACGTACAAACTCTAAGAAAAAACAAAGAGTTTTCAGATGGATTTATTCGTATCAAATATGTTGGTCACAGTAAAGTGAGTGTTCGTGGACAGGATATTGTAAGGTTTGAAATTGAGGCTACTATTAAAAAGAACAACCGAAAAACATTTTCATAAGGTTTTAGAGATGGCAGAAAAAAGAAATATATTTTTATTTGGAGCGTTAATCTTTTTGACTGTTTCATTTTGGGTTAGTTCCTCTTTTCTAATTGGAGATAAGCCATTTAAAATTCAACTTTTGGAAGAAGAGCAGACTGAGCTAAACGAAAATTTAATAAGTGCTCAAATTTTAGCAAGTCAACTTGATAGGGTCTTTACATTATTTCAAGAAAATTTAGCTCTATCAAAAGCTGATTCGCTTGCTGATGATGCTAATTTACCTTTTTTAAATAATTTGACAGATATGCTTGATGACTTAGATATTAAACTTTTGGGTATTAAGCCTAAGCCTAGAATTGATATGATGACATACTTCAAAGCTCCTTACATTATAACACTTGAATGTACTTTTGATCAGTTTGGGAAATTTTTATCTGAAATTGAAAGGTCACCAAGACTAATAACTGTTGATGAATTTGAGGTTAAAAACGGAATTGAGAGAATCAAAGCAAATACGGACGAAGAGAAACTCATTTACCAAGAGTTTGTAGTGAACCTCTCTACCATAACATTAGTTAAATCAAAATCTAAAATCACCTCATGAGCGATAGATCTTTAACCATTTGGAACCTCTTAATTGGTTTTACTATTTTTTCAATCTTTGCTATAAGCTTTAAGCTTTATCCTATGAATGATAAATATAATCGTCTGAAAAAAAGATCCGCGAATGTACAGTTTGGAACGGACAAGCAGTTGGAGAACATAATTTCTTATCTGGAGGGACGACTTGAAGATAGAAGTCAATTTCAGTTTGAAATTGAAAGTACGCCGATGTTATTAACGAATGTACTTGGTTTAGCCGATGGTTCAGGGCGGAAAATTAAAAGAAATAGAAATGCGTTGCGGATTGCTTTTGTATATCAAAGGAAAAATGCTTTTCAAGCTCAAATAGATTACAGAGGGAAAGCCTATACTGTAATCGTTGGTGATCAGATTCCCAATGTCGGAACGATTATATTAATTGATAGTAACGAGGTTCAAATCGAAACAGAAAATGGTTTGAAATCATATCCAGCACCAGGCTCTTAAAAAAAAATTAGATGAATTACAAAATTATCAAGGATAAAAGAAATATGAATTTTCAAAGAATGTTGATAGTCTTAGTTCTTAATGGACTTCTTAATTTTTCTGCTTTTGCTCAGGATATAAATAAAACTAAAGAAAAAGCTTTAATAACGATGCACGCTGAAGATGCTTTTCTACCTAGTATCTTAGCTATTTTAGCGAAAGAAAGTGGATACAATATTGTAACGGATCCAAACGTGAATAAGCAGGATAAGATCTCAGTTCATTTAGATGATGTTCCAATTGACCAAGCCATCAACCTTGTTGTGCGCGCTGTCGGACTGAGTTACGAGGTCGTTGGTAATTCATTTTTAGTAGCAGACCCCAAAAAGCTTAAAGAAGAAGTTGGAGTAACTTCACATGTTATAACTCTTAAATATGCAGCGGCTGAAGATGTCAAAGGTCTTTTACAGGACATTTCAGATCAAGTTCAAGTGGATATACCTGGAAATAAATTACTTGTTCATGCTTCACCTAAGAAAATTTCTGAAATTATCCAGGTTGTAGAGCAAGTTGATGTCCCTGCAATACAAATCATGTTAGAGACTCGACTAATAGAGGTTGCGGCAGATATTGAGGATAATGTGGGATTAGACTGGTCAAAGCTATCATCCTATACCACTATACTAGCCGAGAATGGCGTGCCTATCACTGATGGTGGTGGTTCAATAATACCTGACGACCAAACTATTGGTAGTTTACCGGCAACTATGCCATTTAACAGATTGAGTGAATTATCAAAAAAAGATAAAACTGGGATTCTTCCTAAATATTTTAGTCGTCAGTTAACAGCCTTCGATTTAACATTAGATATGCTTTTAAGAAATAACAAAGCAGAGGTCTTAGCTGATTCAAGGTTGACCACAATAAATGGTCGAGAAGCAAGTATTAAACTGGTTGACATTGTACCTTATATTTTGAGTTCTGGTGGTGTTGGAGGTCAGGTTCAAGTTCAAAAAGAAGAAGTTGGTATTAAGTTGAATATAGCACCAACAGTAAATACAGATGGTTATATAACGGTAAAAGTAGAGCCTGAAGTATCTACAATATTTGAGTTTATTGGCCCAGACGCTAATATTCCAAGAGTGAAGAGTCGTACCTCTTCAACAACTATACGTGTAAGAGATGGAGAATCAATTGTCATTGGTGGTTTACTTAGTAATGATAAAAAACAAACGACATATAAATTACCGTTTTTTCATAAGATTCCTTGGCTAGGTGAAAAACTTTTTACTTCAAGGAGTATTATTGAGCGTAAAACAGATTTAATTATTCAAATTACTCCTAAAATTGTTGTTGATGCTTATACGGGTATTACTAAATCTGAAGAAATGATAAAGTATGAAAAATACGTAATGAAAGGATCCTCAATTGGAAATATTGAAATTAATGATACGGATAATACGCAAGAGATTAAGGAGGTTGAATAAGATGGCAAGCTTTAAATTTTTATGGATTTATGTTTTTATCATGTTTTCAGTAATTCATTGGTCGTGCGATGATCGTCTGCCTTCAGACTCAGAATCTGAGATAGTTCTAGAATCTGGCTCTATTGAATTATCATACGTTTATGTTAATGGGCCAAGTGATAATCCTACAATTGTTGGAGAGGTCATTTCTGAATCTCAAATTTCAGTTATCGTTATAGCTCGTTTTTTAAATGTGGAAGGAGAGGGAGTAAATGATAAAGTATTATCATTCACAGAAGAAGGTGTTAGTGGTACCTGGGATATTTTAAGTCAAACCTACACAACAAAATATGAATCGAATTTTAAAAGGTTTGGTCTCCCTGATTTAACAGGTAATGGTTATGTTTATGCTCGCTTTACTCCTGAAATAGGCCAAGAAAAAATCGAAACTTCTTCGAGTTCAGGTTCAATTATTAAAGTTCAATATGTTGGTTCTGACATAATAGATAATATTGAGTTTTCTGTTTATAAAGAAAATAGTCAAGTTTGGCCGTATACTATGAATATTACATCGAATGCTCAAATTGACCTTGGAGGCGAAACTCCTTTTGTAGTTCTTTTAGAGAATGCATATGGTGATGAGCTAAATGGTGTTAGAATTAATATTGACTCTGAAAATGGATTTGTTACTTGTGCTGATTCATGCATCACGGATCAAACTGGAAGAGTCAATACAACTTTCGAGTCCTATAGTTTTGATGAAAATATTGGTATTGGTTCAGTGAAAACTTCATATTACCATCCAGCTATATCTGATAGTGTAGTCGTCCCAAAGCAAATTATTATAGGAACTGAAACAGCTGTTGGTTCTTGTTCATATATTGAAATACCTTCATCAAATCCCAGTACTATTGTTGTGAAAGATGGAGGAGGAATAGAGTCGACTGATATTAAAGCTGAGATTTATGATAATAATGGTAATCTATTGACAATTCCAATATTAGTTAGTTTTAAATTGGAACCAGCAATGGCAGAATCGTATTTAAATACTCCTGGTTTAACAGAAGTTTTAGTCGAATCTGTTAATGGTATAGCAACGGTATCACTTAACAGTGGAACTGAACCAGGTCCAATAAGAATTATAGCAACAACAAATACGATTGAAACTACTATTTGTGATACTTTAAATGATGACCTTGAAAGTATAACTGTTCCTGTGATCATTGCCTCTGGAGCACCGTACTATATCGAATCTGAATATGATCCTAATAGTACAGAAGCAATCGGCGGTGGATTCTACCAAACTGAATGTGCTGCCATCGTGTATGATAAATGGTATAATCCGGTTGAAGATTCGACTTATGTTTATTGGAATATTTCACCATTACCTCCAGCAACAGGCATTGATGCTTTTGTGGAGGGTGTTAGTTTTACAAATAATGAAGGTATCCTTAGTGGGGTTGCTACTTCAGGTGTTGCACGATCTAATATTGTGTATTCAACAGATGCAATTGGCGCAATTGGCCAAGTGAGAGCTCTCACTTTTGGTGCGAATGGAGACTCGGTTGTTTCATTCGTTAATGAAGGTGAAGGCGATGCTACTTTATTCTTTCTTCCTGGACAAGTTTCATTATTATCCAATTCCACTTATTATGATTTCAGTCTCTATCCTAGTCCAGCAGAAATACAAATTAGTGCTTTGGTGATAGACTTTTATGGCAATCCTGTTGTTGGTGCACCTGTTGCTTTTAGTGGGACTGGCGTAAGTGCATATTCTGAAATTGGGTACGAATCATATGAAGATTTTGGCGTTGATACTTTAGATGGTACTAATGATGCTGGTGAAGGAGACTTATGCTTTACATGGCGAGATTATGGACGTGATAATTTGCCTGAAAATATGGATGAGGGGCAAGGAAACGATAGCCATGATTCTTTCTTAGATTCTCTAGGTTTCCTAGAAGGTCAAGAAGTTTCTGAGAACTTTGATGATTTTGGATTGGATGGCATTAATTTGACGTTTGATGAAGGTGAGGGTGACGGTAAATGGAATGGTTACTCAATGATAAATTGTGAACCAGTTGTAAAAACAGATTCTGATGGTTATGCACGGATAATGGTTCAATTTGACCAAGCGATATGTACTTTAGCTAATATTGATGACACAACAGATCCAAGCACTTGCTCTTATGATGATTTTACTGCCAGTTTATCAGCAACGCTTTTAATCTCTGAAATTACAACAAGTGATCCTTTGGATATACTGCTGGTGAGATCACCAGCGGCATGCCCTTGATTAGCTAATTAAAATTTTTCAATTAAAAACGGAATACTTATATGAGTGCTAACTTCAACCCTCAGTTTTCAAAATTAGGTGAAATACTAGTTAATAACGGTAAAGCAACAGAAAGTGGGGTTAATGAAGCTTTAGCTCAGCAGAAAACAACAAGCGATAAACTTGGTGTTACTCTTATTGAGATGGGGTTAATTGAAGAAGATGATTTCACTTCTGCATATAGTCAACAATTAGGGTATCGAAAAGCTGATAATTTTATTTTACTCGAGGCTAATTCAAGTGTAGCGGCTCTAATCCCCGAAGATTTTGCAAGGGAGAATCGTGTTTTAGGTATTAGTAAGAATGAAACAACAATTGTTGTTGCTATGGAAGATCCTGAGGATGTTGTCACTATTGATTCAATCAAGCGATTGACAAATCTTAATCCGGATATTCTTGTATCTGGACCTTCTTTATTAGAAAAATCACTAGATAAAGTTTATGGTGATATTCAAAAAACAGCTGAGGTTGCAGAAACAATTGATAGTATTACTGTTGTCTCTGGAGAGGAAGGATCTCAAGAGTTAGTAGACTTATCTCCTGATAAAGCTTCTGATGCGGATGCACCAATTGTAAGACTTGTAAACCTTATTTTTATAGAGTCTATTAAAGAGCGTGCTACGGATATTCACATAGAGCCAATGGAAAAACAAATCTATGTTAGAATTCGTGTGGATGGTGTATTGCAAATTATTATGACCCCACCAGTTTCTTCTTTAGGTGGACTTGTAACAAGAATTAAAATTCTTTCTAACCTAAACATTGCTGAAAAGAGATTGCCGCAAGATGGTCGTTTTTCAATAAAATCTCCTGGAAAAGATATTGATATTCGTGTTTCTATATTACCTACTATCTATGGTGAAAAAGTTGTTATGAGGCTTTTAGATAAAACTGGTTTTGATTTTAATCTAACGTCACTCGGCTTTCCAAAAAGAAATTTAGGTACATTTAAGAAAGTGATTAATCAGCCCTATGGTCTGGTTGTTGTCTCTGGACCGACAGGTTCAGGGAAATCAACTTCTTTGTATGCTGCTTTAAAAGAAATAAAAAGTGAAAGAACGAATATTACCACAGTTGAAGATCCTGTCGAATATCAGCTAGATGGTGTTAATCAAATCCAAGTTTTTGAAGATATTGGACTCACCTTTGGTTCTAGCCTGCGTTCTATATTGCGTCAAGATCCAGACGTACTTTTAATTGGTGAGATTAGAGATGCAGAAACCGCGGATATTGCTGTAAAATTTGCATTAACTGGTCACTTGGTATTTTCAACCGTTCATGCAAATGATGCACCAGGCACTATTACTCGTTTATTAGATATTGGTATCGCTCCATTTTTAGTTGGCTCTTGTCTTAACTTGGTAATGGCTCAAAGGCTGGTTCGTAAAATATGTGAAAAATGCAAAGAAGAATATATTCCAACAAAAGAAGAATTAGCGCTTGTAGGACTTGATAGTTCAAAGGTTACTGGACCTCTATATCATGGGAAGGGTTGTACTGAATGTCGGAATACAGGATATAAAGGAAGATTGGCTATATTTGAGATGATCCCAATGGCAAAAGATTTAAGAAAATTAGTTTATAATAATGCAAATGAAGATGAAATAAGAGAGTCGGCGGTAAATAATGGAATGATAAACCTTAGAGATGCCGGGCTTGAGCGAGTCTTCGACGGGACAACTTCAATTGAAGAAATATTAAGGTCAACAGTCGAAGATTTATAATGGCCGTTTATAATTATTTAACAAAAAACTCTGAAGGCACAAGAAAAGAAGGTGAAATACGTGCGGATAATTTGGATAATGCCATACAAAAATTAACTTCAAATGGACAAATGGTAATTACGTTAAAGGAAGTGGATGATTCTTTTGATTTCCTCGGACCCTTTTTAGATGAGATTCAACTTTCAATTGAAAAAGCAAAAAATAGAATTCCATTATCCAATATTGTTTTTTTTACGAGGCAGTTGGCGACTATGTTCTCAGCTGGTTTAACTCTAGAGCGTGCAATACAAAGTCTCGGAGCGGAAGAGAAGCATCGGAAATTCAAGAAAGTTTTAACTTCTGTTAGTGATAATATCCGGAAGGGTTTGAATATGTCAGAATCTCTTGCTCGTCATCCAGGGGTCTTTAATAATTTGTTTATTGCTATGGTTAAAGCCGGTGAGGTAAGTGGGAATTTGAATGAAATATTAGAGCAATTATCCTCTTACTTAGAAAATTTAGATGACACGCGAAGAAAAGTGAAGTCAGCGATGAACTATCCTATATTTATGATTGTCTTTTTAATTTGTATGCTGATGGTTATGCTTTTAGTGATCATACCTAAGTTTTCTCAGGTATATGCTCAATTAGGAGCTGGTCTACCTCCAGCAACAAGAAAAATGATAGACTTTAGTCAATGGTTTGCTTCAAATGTTGGTTTCTTATTTTTTGTTGGTTTTTCAATCACTTCCATAGTTTGGTTAATCTCTAAAACTCAGAGAGGTGGTTTTACTCTAGATTCTATTAAGCTTAAGTTGCCGGTTTTTGGTTCATTAATGGAACAATCTATACTAAATAAGTTTTGTAAAACCTTTGGCATTTTGATAGGTGCGGGTGTCCCTGTGCTTGAAACAACAGCATTATTACGGAAGGTTGTAGATAATAAAGTCTATGCTAAGGCTATTGACGATGCTTCCGATTACATAAGAGATGGATATAATATTTCGTCTGCTTTAAGGCGTACTGAAGTTTTTCCATCTATTTTGTTGCAGCTTGCTTCGACTGGGGAAGAAACTGGTGAATTAGATGACCTCTTAGATAGGGCAGCTGTTTATTATCAAAAGCAAGTGGATGCATTGGTTGATCGAATGACGACTCTTATTGAACCTCTTTTAATTCTATTAGTTGGTGCTGTTATCGCACTTATGGTTGTTTTGACTTATCTGCCTGTTTTTCACCTAGGTTCAGCTCTTCAATCGGGTCTGTAGATAATGATACTACTTTCCATACCTTTTGCTTTTCTTTTTGGTTATTTAATAAAGCGTGTAATAAATTGGCTAGAAATAGACGGGTTCAAGATAAAAGAAAGTAACTTTATACTAGAAATTCTTTTAGTTTTACCATTCTCTTGGGCTTATGCAAATCTTCAACCTACAGAATTCATCTCATTTTCATTGATGTCTGCAGTATTATTTGGGATTGCCTATGTCGATTATAAAACATTTCAAATACCTCTTATTTTTATTTTAGTTGGTGTCA
>TARA_B110000858_G_scaffold152508_1_pt1 | contig 13055 bp, 9 predicted proteins | sample TARA_B110000858 | Tara Oceans TARA_B110000858 (sample SAMEA4398247) | marine metagenome | biome: Polar Biome; feature: [SRF] surface water layer (ENVO:00010504); material: water (ENVO:00002006), including particulate matter (ENVO:01000060) such as... | depth 5 m | reverse complement strand
ACTGCCGGTTGCTCCATCTGCTCCATCTGCACCAGTAACTCCTTGAACGCCTTGAACGCCTTGAATACCAGTAGTACCGTCTACTCCGCCTTGTCCATCAACACCAGGAAATCCTCGTGGTCCAGTATCGCCCATGTCGCCATCTGCACCATCAGCCCCGTCAGCGCCAGGATTGCCCTGAATTCCCTGAACGCCCTGAATACCAGTTGCTCCATCCGCACCGTCTGTGCCGTCTGTGCCATCTGCTCCATTCGAGCCAGCAACTCCCTGAACACCATCTGTGCCATCTGCTCCGTCCGACCCAGGCACTCCCTGAGCGCCAGTTGCGCCATCTATCCCATCTGTGCCAGGATTGCCCTGAAATCCCTGAATGCCTTGAATACCAACTGACCCATCAGCACCGTCATCGCCATCTTCACCAGCAATCCCCTGAACGCCAGGTGCGCCATCTGTACCGTCTGTGCCATCTGCACCAGCAACCCCTTGGATGCCCTGTACTCCTTGAGCGCCAGTCGCTCCGTCTGCTCCATCTGCGCCAGCAACTCCCTGAACTCCCTGAATGCCAGGAACGCCCTGAACGATATCTGCTCCATCTGTCCATATAAAGTTACTAGCACCATCTGTTGTTAATACTTGTCCATCAGATCCATCTGTGGCTGGCAAAGTAAAAACTAAATTATTATCAACTGTTGTTGGTGATCTAAGTGCCACATAATTTGAACTATCTAAATCTCCAAATCTTAATTCAGCCTGTTCATTAATTGTAATATTGCTACTGCCACCTGTTCCTACTTTACGTCCTTGTTCGACATTCAGTCCAATTGCGTATGATCCAGAATGACCAGATAATAATCCAAAATCAGCTAATGGAGTATTAACTACGTCATTCAATATGATTTCGCCGCCATCTGATCTTTTGAGTTGCAACGTAAATACAGGAGACCCTGCTGCATAGGTGGTAGTACTTAGTGCAGAGATAGAACTACTGCCAGCAAAATTACTGCCATTTGTGTCTGCGGTAATATTCGCTATCGTTATACTTGCGCCACTAGATTCTGATATTATTAAATTTCCATCAGCCGTTGATGCAGTTATACCAGAAATTCCAGCTGCATTGATATCTACCATCATGTCTGCTGCGATTGCAACGTTCATTCCAAAAGCCGCGGCACCAGCAGCATACGTAGTAAAACTAACTGTATCTCCGTTGATAGATGCAGAGAAGGGAGGAAATCCACCAACTAGTCCGTATGCAGTTCCTATCGCTACAGTATCCGACGTAATTACTTTTGGAGCAGATAATGCCTCCGCTGTTACCTTGTGATTGGAAGTGGTAGCATTAATATCAGTAACTGCGTTAGCAACAGATACTACACCAGCTGTGTTAGAACTAAATGATACATCGATTTCATTAATTTCTAGTGTATCGCCAACTGCAACAGATCCGTCTATAACTGTTCCGCTTACTAAACTCTCAACTGCGTTTTTAATTTTTAAGAAAATAGCAACTTCTTGTTCCGTAGTTGATAAATCACCTGACCCATCAACTGACGGATATATGAAATCTCCAGGATCTCCAGGAAGACCAGGCACAAAGTCAATTAATCCATTTGCAGCACGTAATAGAAAGTTATCAGGACCTGGACCAGATTGTGCTACTGTTCCCACGAATCTATCTATATTTGTTGCACTTGAAACTTCAAATACGCCTGTATCTTTGTTCATGCATATGATATCACCTTCTTCAAATCCATGTGCCTCTTGGGTTAGCACAAAATTCTTTGCTGGATTGAGATATTTAAATCGAGAGTCGACGTTGGCATAAAAATCTGATGACACTTGCCCTATTGGCAGTGGATCGATCATTGGGTCGCCATTTTCGTTAATTTGGAATATTATCGCAGCCCCGGGCACAGAGAAAATACCAGTACCAGCAGCACTACGGAATGTATTATATCTTAATCGATCTTCTACTTGACATACAATACTTGTTGCAGATTTAGATTCAATAGAAACAATTTGCAGAGCACGTCCATCTGTAGCACCAGCAATAAAATCTCCTACTACTATATCAAACCCATTAAATATGAATGGTGTTCTGGTCAAGTGAGATCCGTGCTGTACTTCATTAACTGTTATAGTTAATTTCCAACGATGTGTCTTAGAATTAGTACCGCCATTCCACCATTTATCGCCCCTACCATCATTGTGGGGCCAAGATGAGATGCTAGCAAGTCCTGTTACTGAACACGTTATGACTTTTGTAGGAATGTTTAAGTCTATTGCACTGGTTTTGTAGTTAATCATTTGGATTTTTTTCCTAGTAATATTATTTTGTATTTAGATCATTGATATCACAATCCACGCATGCGTGTCAGTTCCAAAACTTCTGGCCGCTCCTGTGTCTGCTTCTCTTAATACAAGTGTTACTGGAAGACTTGCAAGAGTTCCAAATGCTGTTGGACTACCTGCTGAGCCACCTCCTGAAAGTTTTCGAGTTGTCATATCTTTATTAAGTGGCATAATAACATACTCGTTAGTAATACGTGCATATCCATAAACCAATACGTTTGATGGTGGGAATGAATACCCACTAAACGCAATTTGAACTTCTCCTGATGAAGAGTCAATAATTGTTGCCGTAACACCAGAAGTTGAGTCTGAGATACTTGATAATGTACCGTTAGTGGCATAGTTAAGTTTAAAGTACTCTGTACTGCTACCGCCACCTGATCCACCAGCCACTGGACCCCATTCATTTGATACAGTATTCCAAGTTAAGACATCGCCATCGGCTGGATTTGATGTCTTTACATTACTCAACGCACTGAGTACTTCTCCTGATATATCAGTTGAACTTACACTAGCAGCTACAAAACTTGTACCATTCCATGACAAGTATTGTCCGGATTGAATGCCAGCTAGACTAACGTCATTTAATGCACCAACTGATGAACTACCAAGACCAGCATTTATATCGATATTTGAGTTTGCAACCCAAGCATAGTCAGTTCCATTCCAAGAAAGAACATGTCCAACTGTTGGATTACTTTGATTTAAGTGATCGTCAACATCTGAATTAACGTAGCTACCACCTCCGCCTCCACCACCACCATCAGTGATTCCATAACCCGCTAATGTAGTTGGTTTAGCTGTTAAACTAGCGAAAGTTTGAGCAGGCACTGTTATTAAATAATTTGAGTCGTTAGTCCATTGACTAATGTTACCCGACTTGTTTGTAAATGTATCTGTGCTTGATGCCGTTACACCACCACCGTCTGTAATTCCATAACCAGAAAGTGTTGTTGGTGTACTAGTGATATCTGCCCATGCACTTCCTGTGCCATCAACGCCATCGGTTCCATCTGCTCCATCTGCACCATCTGCACCATCAACGCCATCGGTTCCATCTGCTCCATCTGCACCATCTGCACCAGCTGGACCGGGTACTGTACTAGCTGCGCCAGTTAGTCCTATTTCGCCTCGGACGCCCTGGATACCTTGTGGACCTGCTACTGTACTATCTGCGCCAGATGGACCTATTGGACCTGGATTACCTTGCGGACCCACAATTGCCCCGCCATTTACCCATGCTGTGCCATCCCATACATATAAACTGCTATCATCTTGTACAAAGAAAGCATCGCCTTGTGTATTACTAGTAGGTGGCAACTCGCTTGCGAGTGCCTTCTGTCCTAAGAAAGTAATCGCTAGTCCAGCTGATCCCTGGACACCTTGAATACCTTGAATACCTTGTGGCCCTGGTACAGTACTATCTGTGCCAGGCGGCCCTATTGGTCCTATATCTCCTATAATTCCTGATAATTCAATTGAAGCACCACCTGAGATACTTATTGCTGAACCAGATAGTGATAGTTGTTGTGTATCAGGTGACACCCAAGCATAATCACTTCCATTCCAACTTAGTACATGCCCGCTTGTGGGATTGCTTTGATTTAAATGTAAATCAACACCGCCGTTAGTAATATAACCCGAATTGTTATTAAAGCTGATTGCGCCGGTTACATTATTATAGTTAATATCTCCAGTGCCAGATAAATCTGTTAGTGTGATATTAATACTATTTCCTGAAGTTTCCAATGTGGAAAGTCTTCCATTTAGGTCAGTAAAGTTGCCATCCAATTCATCAAAGGTTAATACGCTGTTTTTTACTGTTCTTAATACAATTGCCATTTTTATTTCCTATTAGTTTCCTACATAACCTGCTGCTACATAACCAGCAGGCAGGTACTGGGTTGCTGGATCAACAACGTTTGCAGGACCTCCCTCTGGTCCCAGCTCGTAGTTGTCTGGTTTTGGTAAAATTACTTGGCTCATGCCATGTTGTTCAATATATTCTCTATTGTCAAATATTGCTGTTTTTTCATTAAATATGTAGTCACTAGCATTATAAGTTTTATCTGACCATGTTTTGTCAGTAATGTTATCATACAATCTATGCCAGCGTGATCCTCGACGAGCAAACATTCTATTTGGACTAAAGTCATTTCTAATAAAATAATCGCCTTCCTTGGCATCAGTTGGAAACTGGTCGCCAGTTGAAATCGCTTCACCATGATTATACGTATTGTCAGTTTTAACAATACCACCACTAGTTGCATGATCATAACCAAATAAATGGTCAACTAAGCTAGTGCCATTTGGATCATCTTGTGCTGCACTTTGAACAATTGCATCACTAATGTTAAATTCTGCTTTGTAAGTACTAATATCGTTCTTTAAACTACCATCATCTTGTGCGTCTCCGAGTATATCGTAGTACTCTTGGCTGTCTGTAAGTGGACTTAACTTAACACGCCAAATGTGTGGATACCAAGTCTGACTGAATCCCTCTGCGCCTCTGTTTGCATCATTAACCACGTAATATTTGTTAACGGCGGACTTTTTAGCATTCAGTAATAATTCATCACGTAAGTGCGGCAATTCTAATACATCGCCTGGCATCAACCGACGTCCCATAATCTCTACCATGTCATTTATATGAAATGTCATATACAGTTGATCATTACTGAGAAATAATCCAAACTGTGTTAGGTCAAAATCGTTGTCCTGTACATTGTATACTCCACGCAAATCAAAAATATCAGGATCATACTTGCGATCCCGGTTCTCCATGAATAGCAAGTCTTGTATTTTTGTTTCATTGACCACACCTTCAACATTAATATATTCTCCACTAAGTGGATCGGTTTCACCACCGGCAATATAATTAGGTTGACTTGGGTCATTTTTATTAGGTTGTGTTGCAGGTCCCATGTATTTGTGTACATGTACTCCAGCACCGCCAATATTAAACTGTTCACGAATCGAGTGATCCTGAAAGTAGTAATCATTTGTTTTTGTCGGCTTATATAATGTTAAACGTGGCATACAGTTATTTATCAATATGATGATGTAAAAAAAAGATTGACTATTGATATTAAATGTATTATGGTTAAGTATAGACAACACAAACTGGAGATTGACATGGTAAAAGTAGCAGGCGTTAAGATTAAAAAGAAAGCCCCTAGGGCAAAGCGGCGTACAACCGGAATGGTTGCAATGCCTGTCAACTCTGGTTGGCATGCGTGTGCGTACTATGTGCATAATGAAGTTGAGAGCCGTGAGTGGGGAGGCGCTGTAAAAGACTACGTTTTGGCAAACTGGAGTAAGGATGATGCGCAAGCAGTAAACCGGTTACCAGACTGGAAAACTGGTATGCACAGCGGATGGGCGACCGCAGCATGGTTGTTGACAAATGGATTTGCTGAGAAAGTGCATCCTGATTATATTGAAGGGCTACCCAAGCGTATTGATGGATTAGTTATAGAAGGACGTAGAGTTGCTGAAGTTAAGAAAACAATAAGTGCGTCAAAGAAACAAGTATATATTCCAACTATCCAAGAGCGTTTATTTGAAGCTGCTGAAGAAAAAACTAGCGAAATAGACGAATGGTTGGATAACTGGATGCGTGATAAAACTCCACTTAAAGACAAGGATATTGTAAAGTTTTTTCATAAGCATGAAATTAACCTAGGGCATATGCGTTTTATATCCAAATGGTATTCTGGTGCTATGGAAGAATTACAAGAGCTGGTTGCACTTCCCAAGTCCAATAAACAAGATGATATGCAACAACAATTGGCTGAAGGATATAGTATATATTCTAAAGCAGAAATTAAAGAACTGTTAGATTTTTATACACGGTTGTTTAACGCCATTGAAATCTTTAAAGCAGAGAAAAAACAAACTCGCGCACCACGCAAAGCAAAAGTGAAGAGCGCAACAGACCAAGTTAAGAATCTCAAGTTTAATCCTAGTGATAGTAAAATTGGTATTGCAAGTATTAACCCAGCTGATGTTATTGATGCAACGTGTGTGGTAGTGTTTAATACTAAAAACCGTAAACTTGGTGTGTATTATGCAGAAGATAGCTGCACAATTAAAGTTAAGGGTACTACACTCCAGTATTACGATGAGAAGAAAAGTGTACAGCGCACAGTGCGCAAGCCAGAAGAGATCATGCCACAGTGGAAGAAAGTTACTAGGCATAAAGTACCAGCACAGTTTGGATATCTCAAAACAACAGAAACCAAACTTAACGGCCGCTTTAATGCAGATACGATTATTCTTAAAGCATTCAAATAAAATTTAGTATATGTGCAGTGGAGTAAATGGCTTCACTGCATAAATATTAATATGGCATATAGAGATGAATTAATTAAAGAGATAGAACTACGTTTAGGCGGTCAAATGGTTGATGTTGAACTCGACCCAGAGCATTATGACTTAGCTATGAACAAGAGTTTTGAAAAGTACAGACAACGTAGTGAAAATGCTGTTGAGGAAACATTTGTTCCAATGCAAATTGTCGAAGACGTAGCTGAGTATACTTTATCAAGTGACATTATTGATGTAAAAGATGTATATAGATACAGCGCAGGCACTAGCTCAACAAGTGACGGTGGTATTGAACCGTTTGAGAGTGCATACCTAAATAGCTTTTTATTAAACAGTGGCAGAGCAGGCGGAATGGCAACATATGATGCTTTAGCACAACACCGTGAGACATTAGGCCGTATGTTTGGACAAGAGATTATATTTACTTGGAATACAGCCAACAAAAAATTACTACTACATCGTAAAATTAAAGCAGCAGATACATTATACTTACATGTTTATAAACACCGTGCTGATGAAGAAATATTGACTGACAGTTACGCGGCTCCTTGGATTAAAGATTATGCCCTTGCTCAAGCTAAACTCATGTTAGCAGAAGCCCGTGGCAAGTTTAATACTGTTGCAGGCCCACAAGGCGGTACGACAATGAATGCAGACATGCTTAGAACTGATGCGTTTGCAAGTATAGATAAGTTAGAAGAAGACTTAAAGTATTATGCAGAAGGTAGCACTGGCTTGGGATTTGTAGTCGGGTAATATTATGAAAATTTATGAAGTTATATCAGAAGATGAAACACCGCAGCGTATAAAGTTAGGTGGATTTAACGCAAAGCCAAAAAATAATACTGAACAATTTTTGCAAGATTACTATTCTAATACAGAAGATCACCCATTTAATAGTAAGGTAAGAGTTTACAACGGTGCTATGTTAGAAATTAGCCCGTGGGATAACGAAATACATATTGGTGATATCACAAGTACTGCACCGAGAAGTGGCGCTGGAACAGCAGGTATGAAATTTTTAACATCACTAGCAGACAAGCATAATGTTAAGTTAGACCTTACTGCCAAAGCATATTCAAATGACCCTGAGAGAATTGGTAATACTGAGCAACTGGCTAGATGGTATCAACGACTTGGGTTTCAAGTTGACCCAGACAGCATGCCCGACGATGACTTAGATGACTTTGAAGGCCTTGATCAAATTGATATGAAATACTTTCCTGGCACCATATAGGTTGACAAACTTTTCGAATTGTAATATAATAAAAACATGAAATTAAAATTATTAGTAATAGGTCATGGCAGACATGGCAAAGATACTGTCTGTGAAATTCTCAGAGACAAATATGGATATACTTTTGAAAGCAGTAGTAAATTTTGCAGTAAACTTTTCATTTATCACAATCTAAAGGACAAGTATGGATATGATAATGAGGAAGAGTGTTATGCTGACAGGCACAATCACAGAGAAGAATGGTATAATGCTATTTGTGATTATAATGTACCTGATGCAGCGACTCTAGGTAGGGAAATGTTTGCTGCATATGACATATATTGTGGGCTACGTAACAAGCGAGAATTCTTTTCAATGCAAAACACTGGTGTATTTGATAAAGTTATATGGATTGATCGTAGTGATCACTTGCCACCAGAAAATATAAACAGTATGAGTTTACAACAATGGATGGCAGATCATACTATTGATAACAATGGTACATTAGAAGACCTTGAATTTAACGTACACCAGTTACTAACACATATTGATTCTTACAGTGTTAGTTAACTACTAAGATAACCTCCATAACCCCCTGGATATATAGCAAAACTGGTAAATATATATAACATTATATAACCGAGGAGTAATGAAACATGGCCCTAATATCACCAGGCGTACAAGTATCAGTAGTTGATGAAAGTGCATATGGCGCACCAGGTGCTGGAACAGTACCACTATTAGTTTTAGCTACACGATCAAATAAAGTAGACCCAACTGGCGGATCAGTTGATAATATAGCTTCAAAAACCAAAACCGCAGCCGCTGGCGAAGTAGTAAAAGTTACTAGCCAACGTGAGCTTACCCAATATTTTGGCAACCCAACATTTACAAAAGTTGGATCCACAATAACACAAGGAAGCGAAACTAGTGAATTTGGCTTAATGGCTGCATATAGCTACCTTGGTCAAGGTAGTCAAGCATACATTGTTAGAGCAGACATTGATTTAGGTCAACTTGATTCTAGTACAACAGAACCAACATCGCCATTTAACATAGGCAACACATTGTGGTTAGACACAAACGCTAGTAAGTATGGTATCCACCAATGGAACACTGTAACTAGCAAATGGGAAAACAAAATTCCAGCAGTGCTGACTAATTATGATGACGCAGATATTGATGGTGACACCAATACACCAGGCGGCGCAAGTGCTGCAACTGACGGAACATTCCTAGTTGTAACAAACATTGATAACGAAATAGCAAATAGCGCAGGCCGCGGTATGAGTATTGAATACTTTTACGGCGTAGGCGGTGCATGGGAATCACTAGATTCAGATGCTGCTCTAAGCACTGGTGAAAATGTAGTTTATCAACCGCATTATACTGCTCCAGGCAGCGCAGCGGCAAATGACATTTGGGTTAAAACAACACGCCCAGGTAACGGTTTATCATTGGCACTTAGCACTTTTGCTAGTGGCGCAACTGCATTTGTAAGTGCAACAGTACAAGGCGTATCGACTTCAAAGGTTGATGGTATCGGCGCAATTGCTGATTTTGTACCACAAGACGGATCAAGTGTAACTCCATTAGCTGCGGGTACTGCAATTTTAGGTCATTACTTATTAGATATGGAAGCAGCTACTAAATCTGTTATTATTCTTAGAGAAGTAATATCAGGCGGTGCACCGGGTGCATTAACAGCAACTACTGTACTAGGCCAACAGCCACTACCAACTGTACCATTACCTGATGGCGCATATTGGTTTAATAATCAAATTGATAAATTGGACCTTTACAAAATAACAGGCGGTTCTTTTTCAGCAACCAGTGCAACTTATAGTTCAACTACCCCAACAGGGCCAGCTGCTGGTGATGTATGGGTTGATATTGCACTTGCAGGACCTGGACAAGTTAACGAACGTGCTTATCCAAATATTAAAGTTTACACCGGCGCGGCATGGATTCAACACACAAACACTGATCAGACAACTACAACAGGTGTATTGTTTGCTGACATTGCTGACGTGTATGGCGGCGGATCACCAATCGCAGGCGCCCCAAATGCCAGCGTATATCCAGCAGGCATGATGGTTGTTAACATGGCACAAAGTAAAAATACTGTGCGTAGGTATAACGGTACAAACTGGAGAAACGGCGCAAGCAATCATGCAGATGGTGCTGGTGCATTTGGTTCGTTTGCACAGCGCAATGTTGTTGCAACTGCAATGCAAGCAGTAACTAGTGGCACAGATCTTAGAGATCCAAGTAATACATTTAGTTTACTAGCTGCACCAAATTATCCAGAATTGGTTGATGAACTAGTTACACTAAACAGTGATAGAGGTGAAACAGCATTTATTATTGTTGACGCACCAATGCGTAAAACACCAACTGACGTTATTAACTGGACCAATAATACAGGCAGTGCAGCCGAAAATGGTCAAGATGGATTAGTAACTAAAAATACTTATAGTGCAGTTTATTACCCATCTGGTGTTTCTACATTACCATCAACTGGCGAAACAATAGCTGTTCCAGCAAGTCATATGGCATTGTATACTTATGCATACAACGATAACATTAGTTTCCAATGGTTTGCTCCTGCAGGCTTAACTCGTGGTGTTGTACAAAATGCAAGCTCAGTTGGATATATTACATCTGAAGGTGAGTTTAAAGCAATTAGCCTTACACAAGGTCAACGTGATGCAATGTATACAGCTAAAGTGAATCCTATTACAACCTTCCCAGGACAAGGAACTGTTGTATTTGGACAGAAAACTTTACATACTGGAACTAGTGCGCTAGACAGAGTCAACGTTGCAAGATTAGTTGCATATTTGCGTGATAGATTTGATGATTTAGGACGTCCATTCTTGTTTGAGATTAACGATGCACAAACAAGAGCAAGAGCCAAGATTGCATTTGAACGGTTCCTCGCAGACATTTTAAGCCGCAGAGGTCTTACTGATTTTGCAGTTGTGTGTGATGAGTCAAATAACACACCAGCACGTATTGATAGAAATGAATTTTATGTAGATATTGCTATTGAGCCTTCAAAAGCAGCAGAATTCATCTATATCCCAATTAGATTAGTGAATACTGGTACATTAGCCACTGCAAACTAATAAAATTAACTATAAACTTAATAGGCCCTTCACTGGGCCTATTTTTTTGAGTGGTTTCTAATAAATACTAACAGCCGGTATAAAGGAGAATTTTGATGGCAGTTATCACAACACTAGGTGTACCAGACAATGCAGGAAACACCACAACAATCATGCCCAAACTACAATATCGCTTCAGAGCGACATTTATTGGGTCAGCTTTTAGCAGTACACCTACTCGTAGTGTTATTAGTGCGACGAGACCTTCATTAACACATGAAGATATTATACTTGATTCTTACAATAGTAAAATTTACTTAGCAGGTAAACATTCATGGGATATGGTTACAGTAACCTTCCGTGACGATGTAGACAGTGTAGTAATTAAAGAATTAAACAAGCAACTAAACATGCAAGTAGACCACGCAAACCAAAGTTCAAGTAGATCAGGTTCTGCTTATAAATTTCAGTTTGTACTTGAAGCATTAGATGGCGCAAGCCCAACACCAGGCGTACTAGATAAATTTGAATTAGCTGGCTGCTATATTCAAAATATTAACTACGGTGATATGGCATATGGCGTTAGTGAGCAAGTACAGGTTTCTGTTCAAATTCGTTATGACAATGCAGAAATTTATGATGCAGCAGGCAACGCTACACTAACAGGCGCAACACTTGATCAAACATTAAGTAATGCAACTGGCGGCGGATCACAGGGGTAATATTAAATATGGGATTAACTTCTAATACTGGCTTATACAATGCAGCGGCAGACCATTTTGGTGCAGACGATCCTGTTACCTTGCGACAGCCGCGGCAGAAGTTCAACTTTAGTTTAGAGTTTATACTAAATGGAAATATCCCACTAATTGACGATAGTTATGGTAGATCCTTCACGTTTAACAGAGTGTTAACTGCGGGACTGCCTGACTTCGACTATAGCATACAACGACTTAATCAGTACAATAGACCCAGGTTTGTTCCTACTAGATTAGAAACAGGTCCAGCTAATTTTTCATTTTATGATACAAAGGATAACCAATTCCTGCATTTAATGATGGGGTATGCAGGCCACTATTTCCATGGTCATCAGCTTGATCCTAGAAACTTTAGTGGTAATAATATAATACAAGAACAATTTAGTACAGGTGCTGGCCAGCCATTTGGTGCTGAAACAATCACACATGATACTAGGTTTATGTTTGAAGAAATTAAATTACATCAAAAAGACACAGCACAGGGTGGTAAGACAACCACTATGTTTAATTGTATGATAACTAGTGTATCATACGACACATTAGATTATGCTGATAGTCAACCAGTAATGTGGAGTGTACAATTCCAACCAGAACATGTTAATTTTGATCCACTGGGTGGTACTGCTCCTGAAAGTAGTGTTAATGTCGAGCAAGCAGCTAGACAGCAAGTAGAAACTGGTAATACCACAGCTAGTGCTATAGGCAGCAGGTTAGCAACAAACAAGTTTAATGAATCAGTGTCTACTTTGGAACAAATGTATACTCCAAATAGTGAAGTAGTTAACCGTGGTATCAATCTTATGACTAGAGGTATAGACCAAGATGGATTTGCTTATACAGAGATAACTCCTCCAACAAATATATTTCCAAATATACGAGATTTTGGTAGGCCAGTAGAAATGCCAACTCTTGGTGATGGTACAACACCAAATGTTGACCCTGGTATAGAGATACCAAATAATTCTAGTAATGAAACTCCAGCAACGCAATTAAATAATGGCACAATAACCTTCGCAGCAGGACCACAGTAAATAAATACAACATGGAAGATGATATTATATTAGCAGAGCTCAATGATGAAGAGCTTGTATTGCAAATGGGCGACGATCTTTACGATGGACTCAAACAAGAAATTGAAGAAGGTACTAACATTCTACTACAACGTGGATGGCAACCTTATGATGTACTAACTAAGTCGTTGGTTGCTGGCATGACTATTGTGGGTGTAGACTTCCGTGATGGAATATTGTTTGTGCCTGAAGTGCTACTAGCAGCAAACGCGATGAAGGG
>TARA_B110000858_G_scaffold145606_1_pt1 | contig 13065 bp, 11 predicted proteins | sample TARA_B110000858 | Tara Oceans TARA_B110000858 (sample SAMEA4398247) | marine metagenome | biome: Polar Biome; feature: [SRF] surface water layer (ENVO:00010504); material: water (ENVO:00002006), including particulate matter (ENVO:01000060) such as... | depth 5 m | reverse complement strand
TCAGATACTTGCCTTAACTTTATTAAAGGTGTATTTCCTACTAAAGAGGTTATATTCTCTACATATTTCATCATATATAATATTATATACTAAATAATTATTTAGGAATATTCTTATATTCACCTTCTATAGTTAAGTACTTATTATCACTTGTATAAAATTTATCAGAATTTGAATTTAATAAAACCTCTAGCATTGAAGGAATAGTAATATTTTTTTCCTTACACTTATTAATAATGTTTATAGGACCTAGTTCATCCATCATTTCAAATGGACCTTTAGACCATGCAAAGCCCCAGCGCATAGCTCTGTCAATGTTAACTATATCATCAGCTATTTCTGGAATTAAGTTTGCAGCATATAATAATGTTGAACCCATTACTTCCCAAGCATAATTACCTCTTATACTATCTTCTAAGATCATACTTAAATCACCTTCAGCAGAGGATTTTACAGCGTCTCTCCATAAAGATGTATCTAAATCAAATACTTCTTTTTTCTTATCTCCATTATCTAGCTTTTGCATTCGATAGAAGCCTCCACCAGTTTTTCTACCCAATTGCCCTTTATCAAACATATTCTGTTCTTCTACTGGAAGATTAACATAATTTTCACCCATATCCCCTTCTGGCAAATTAACTGCTAAGTTCTTTCCTACTGAGTGCATAACGTCTAGGCCTATAAGATCAACTAATCCATAAAGTCCTGTAGGGGGAAGACCTAATGGTCTTGACATAATTCCGTCAATTACTTCTTGGCTTAATCCTAAACCCCTAGCATTACTTCCTTCGTGTAAACCTTTTAAAATTAAATAACATCCAATTCTATTTCCTATAAAGTTTACTGTGTCTTTTCCATAAACAACGCCTTTGCCCATAACATTTGTTAAAAATTCGCTTAAATTATTCATAACTTCTTTTGATGTATTTTCACCTGGTATAAGTTCGCATAATTTCATTACTTTAACAGGATTAAAAAAATGTGTAATACAAACGTCATTAAGAAGTCTATCTGGCATATTTTCTGTTATATCACGTAGAGGTATTCCTGATGTGTTAGAACTAACAATAGAACCATCTTTTCTATACTTCTCTATTTTTTTAAAGATTTCACGTTTAATATCTAATTTTTCAACAACTACTTCACAAACCCAATCATAATCTTTAATTGATTCAAAATTTTTATCAAATGACCCTATACTCACATTATTAATTTTACTTAAATCACTTAGCATAGGAGATCTTTCAGATATCATACTATCTTTACCTTTTTGAGCAGCCTCTTCGTTTATATCTAATAAAAGAACTTTATAATCTTTGTCTGCTGCTAAAGCAGCAATTCCAGCACCCATTGTACCTGCACCTAAAACTGCTATAGAATTAATTTTTGAAACCATAATTTTCTCCAATATTAAAATAAATCATTTAAATATATATATAATCTGATAATAATAATAATTATAAATAAAATAGGTTTCATAATTATGACATCATCAAAATTCTATAAATTTAATACCTTAAGCCTACATGCGGGTCAAGAACCGGATCCAAAAACTGGATCTAGGGCAGTTCCTATTCATCAAACCTCCTCTTATGTATTTAATGATACTGATCATGCGGCATCATTATACAATTTAGAACAACCAGGACATATTTATTCAAGAATATCTAATCCTACTGTAGCTGTATTAGAAGAAAGAATGGCTGCCTTAGAAGGTGGGGTAGGAGCAATTGCAACTGCAAGTGGCATGGCTGCATTTTTTCTAACTATTGCAACATTAATGGATCAAGGAAGCCATATAGTTGCTTCCAATTCTATATACGGAGGAACTCATAACATTCTCTCTTATACACTTCCAAGATTTGGCATAACGACTACCTTTGTAGATCCTGAAAACCCTAATAATTTTAAAGAAGCTATACAAGACAATACTCGTTTAATATTCGCAGAAACAATAGGTAACCCAAATATTAATGTTCTTGATATAGAGGCTATATCTAAAATAACTAAAGAAGCAAACCTTCCTTTTATGGTAGATAGCACTTTTACAACACCTTACTTAATGCAACCCTTAAAATTAGGCGCTGATATAGTAATGCATTCACTTACAAAATTTATTGCAGGGCATGGTATAGCTATTGGAGGGATTGTTATAGATAGTGGTAAATTTATTTGGAAAAATAGTGATAAATTTCCAAACTTAACTGAACCTTATGCTGGTTATAATAATATCGTATATGAGCAAGAGTTTGGTGTTAATGCATTAATAATGAGAATGAGATCAGAAGGAATGAAGGATTTTGGGGCATGCTTAAGTCCTATGAATGCATTTCATATACTTCAAGGCCTTGAAACACTTCCTGTTAGGATGGATAGACATATACAGAATGCACAGCAAGTTGCTGAGTATCTAAATGACTGTGAAGAGATTGAATGGGTTAATTATCCGTCCTTAAAAAATAATAAAAATTATCAAATTGCACAAAAATTACTTCCTAAAGGCGCAGGAGCAATTCTTAGCTTTGGAATAAAAGGTGGAAAAAAAGCAGGCAAAAAATTTATTGAAAATACTACTTTATCCTCACATCTTGCAAATGTTGGAGATGCTAAAACATTAGTAATTCATCCAGCTTCTACTACTCATCAACAAATGACTGATGATGCACTAGAAAAGTCAGGTATCAAAGAAAACCTAATTAGAATATCTGTAGGTATTGAAGATATATCAGATATAATTAATGATTTAAAACAAGCAATTAAAGCATCTCAGAGAGAATAAAAATGAATATAGTAGTTGATAATTATAAAGTTAATATTAGAACCGGCGGATATGATGTAAATAAAAATAAAAAACCTACTCTGCTTTTGATACATGGTGCAGGTATGGATGGTACTGTATGGCAAATGCAAACAAGATACCTATCAAACAAAGGAATTAATGCACTTGCTGTGGACTTACCTGGTCATGGTTCATCAGAAGGCTCTCCACTTAAGTCAATATCTGAAATGAGCAATTGGGTAATTAAACTATTAGATATACTAAGTATTGATTCTGTGGTGATTGCAGGACATTCAATGGGCTCACTAATTGCAATAGAGACAGCAAAAAATGATAAAAATAAAGTGCAAAATATTATTTTAATGGGAACCGCATCCATAATGCCAGTGCATCCAGATTTAATAACTGCTGCTAAAAATAATTTGTCTATAGCAGCAAATTTAATTACTGATTGGAGCTTAGGAAAAACTCAACATATTGGTAATAATCCATCTCCAGGATCATGGATGATTGGATCTTCTATTCAACTTATAATGAATTCTAGTAAAGGTGTCTTAGCCCAAGACTTAATAGCATGTAATGAATATTTAGATGCTCCTAATTCAGCGAAAGATATTAATCAAGAAGTATTAATAATTTCAGGAAAAGAAGATAAAATGACCCCTGCAAAAAAAGCTAAAGAGCTTTCTAATATCTTTAAAAAATCTAGGATGGTAGTAATTGAAGATGCAGGACATATGATGATGATGGAGCAACCTATTAAAGTTACTCAACTAATATATAAACAATTCCGTTAAATGATAAATTTGGAAATTTTACATATGAATAAATTAATAAAAATTATTACCATACTATTAGTAACATTCTTAATAACTAAAATTAGCTATGCGGAATGCTTGACTGATCAAAAAGTTAAAGAAATAATTAGTGGTGCACCATTAACCCCTATCACTGGTATAAATGGTGATATAACTTTAGAAGATGCTTATTGTAGCCAAAAAAAGTATGTAAATATTTTAAAAGACTTAAATGGAAAGCCAGTAGGTTATAAAGTTGGATTCACAGGCAAATCTACTCAAGAGCGTTTTAAAATCTTAACACCCGCAACTGCCGTACTTTTTGAACATATGTTTGTAAAAAATGGTTCCTCAATAGATAGAAGTTTTGGGCATAGAGCATTAATTGAACCTGACTTAATGATGATAGTTAAAGATTCAAAAATTATGAATGCAACTAATGCTATTGAAGCATCAAAACATATATCTTCGATACATCCCTATATAGAAATGCCGGCATTACAAATAGCAAAAGGAGAACCTATTACAGGAGCAGTTATTGTAGCTATTAATATGGTAGCAACAAAAATGGTTATGGGTCCAGGCATATTAATGCAGTCTAATATAGAATTTATTGAATCTTTATCCACCATGGAAACTATATTTGAAGATGAAATGGGTACAATAATACAAAAATCTCCTGGATCTACTTTAATGGGCAACCCAATGAACGTTGTGCTTTGGTTAGTAGAAGAATTCAATCGTAAAGGAATAACTTTAAAAGCAGGAGATAGATTAAGTCTTGGATCAGTTGGGAAGTTGTTTCCTCTAAAAGAAGGAAATAAAACTTATACCTATAGTTTAAATGGTATTTCAAAAATTCCAGCAAAAGTGTCTATTAAGGTAAACTAATTATGAGCAGAATAGTATTTATTAATGGTAATTATGTAGAAGAAAAAGATGCAAAAATTTCTATTTTTGATAGAGGTTTATTATTTTCAGATGCTGTGTATGAGGTTACTGCTATAATAGATAATAAGCTTATAGACTTTCCCGCTCATGTAGAAAGATTAAACAGGTCATTAAATAAACTTAAGATTAACTATAAATTTAATGAAAAAACCCTTCTTGAAATTCATAAAAACTTGCTTAGTAAAAACCCATTTAAATACAATGAAGGTTTAATATACTTACAAGTATCAAGAGGTTCGACTGAAAGAGATTTTTTAATAACAAAGAATCAGCTTTCACCTAATATTTTTGCTTTTACTCAAGAAAAAAATCTTACTGATCTAAATACAAAAGGATTAAAAATTATCACTAAAGAAGATTTAAGATGGCAAAGAAGAGATATTAAAACTACACAACTTATTTATGCTTCTTTAAGCAAAACAGAGGCTAATGAAATAGGTGCAGATGACACATGGTTTGTAGATGAAGATGATTTTGTGAATGAAGGAACTTCTAATAATGCTTATATAATTGACAAGAATAACACTATTATTACTAGGAACTTATCTAATAAATTATTACCTGGCATAACAAGACAAACAATATTAGAGGTAGCAAAGAAATTAAAGCTTACTTTAGAAGAAAGAGCATTTACAGTGACTGAAGCAATTTCTGCAAATGAAGCTTTCATATCCTCAGCAGCAACATTAATTTTACCAGTAATTGAAATTAATAACAATACAATTGGGAACGGTAAAATTGGTCCGATAACACAAATTTTAAGAGAAACTTATATAAAAATTAGTATGCATAATTCTATATAACCAAGAAAAGAATTGTAATACAAATATTATCTATATAAAATATTTCTTAGCCTAATTATTAATATTAAAAAATATAAGAATATAAAAAACCATAAAATATTGGAGATTTTTATGCTAATTAAATCAAAGCCTTTAGAGATATTAATTCAATCTATATTTAATAAAGCTGGATGTAGAAAAGCTGAGGCAGATAGAATTTCGCAATATTTAGTTAAAGCTAGTCTAGTGGGTCATGATAGCCATGGGGTTATTAGAACACCACGCTATATAGACATGATACAGGACGGGCAAATGCTAGCCAATGTAAAACCTAAAATTATATTAGAAAGTGATAACTTTGGCATAATTGATGGAGGAGATGGTTTTGGGCAAACTATAGGCCCCTATGCATGCAAATTAGGTATAAAGAAAGCTAAAAAATTTGGTAACTCAATAATTGCGGTAAAAAATTCTGGTCACTTAGGTAGAATTGGTGATTTTTCAGAAATGGCAGCAGCAGAAAATATTATTTCTATTCATTTTGTAAATAGTGTTGCCGGCTTACTTGTATCTCCCTTTGGTTCATTTGAAAGAAGGTTTTCTACAAATCCTTTTTCTGCAGGCGTTCCTATAAAAAATAAAAAGCCTTTTATTTTAGACTTTGCAACTTCTTTAGTAGCGGAAGGTAAGGCTTATGTTGCCCATCAGGGAGGGAAAGGCATTCCTAAAGATGCCCTAATAAATTCTAAGGGACAGGACACTAATGACACAAGTGTTATATATGGAACTAAAGATCCAAATGCTAAAAGTTCTAGAGGAGGAACAGGTGCATTAAAACCATTTGGTCTTCATAAAGGCTCTGGATTATCTTTTTTATGTGAGTTTCTTGCAGGCGCACTAACTGGAAGCGGTATGGGGAGAGACGACCCATCTAAACCATTTAGAAATGGAATGCTTTCTATTTATATTAAACCTGAAAAATATGTTAACCAAAATGATTATGAAAAAGAAATAAAGAGATATATAAAGTTTTTCAAGTCGGCTAAGCCTATTGAGGAAGGTAATGAAATACTAATGCCAGGCGAAAAAGAACAAATCAATGAAAAAGATAGATTAAAAAATGGAATACCATTATCTAAAATTACTTGGCAGGCAATTATTGATACAGCTAAATCTCTTAACATTGACAACAAACTAATTCATAAATGTTTATAAATTAAGTTAGCCAAAAAAAAATTGTCGTATAAACAATATAGACTTCAAGAAAGATAATAGTAATGAGCAAATCACCTCTTGGCTTATTTGGAAAATATCTCAGTTTATGGGTTGGCCTATGCATAATAGCAGGAATATTATTAGGCAATGTCTTTCCAATTATATTTCAATTAATTGCAGATATACAGTATGAGAATGTTAATTTTATTATTGCTATTTTAATTTGGGTAATGATCTATCCTATGATGGTACAAATTGATATTTCTAGTCTAAAAAACTTAGGAAATAAGCCTAAAGGTCTATGTATAACATTAATAATCAATTGGTTTATTAAACCCTTTACCATGGCTGCTTTAGGAATTATTTTTTTTAAGTATTTATATGCTGGTTGGATATTAGAAACTGAAGCTAAAGAATATATTGCAGGTCTAATATTATTAGGTATTGCCCCATGTACTGCTATGGTATTTGTTTGGAGCAAATTAACTAATGGAGACCCTAATTATACTTTAGTTCAAGTATCAATTAATGATATCATAATGGTGTTTGCTTTTGCACCACTAGCAGCATTTCTATTAGGCATAACTAATATACTAGTCCCTTGGGAAACATTAATATTATCTGTAATACTCTATGTATTAACACCTTTAGTAATGGGAATAATTACTAGAAAAATATTACTTAGAAAAAATAAAAATGCACTACAAGAATTTAGTAAAAGAATAGAGCCTTATTCAATTTTAGGATTATTATTTACAGTAATTATATTATTTGGTTTTCAAGCAGAAACAATTATTACTAAGCCAATAATTATATTATTAATTGCAATACCTCTAATTATACAAAGTTATGGGATTTTTATTGTAGCCTATGGATGGTCATATTTATGGAAAGTCCCTCATAATATTGCTGCGCCTGCGTCATTAATTGGTACATCAAATTTTTTTGAATTAGCTGTAGCCGTTGCTATAAGTTTATTTGGATTAAATTCTGGAGCTGCACTAGCTACGGTAGTAGGTGTTCTAGTAGAAGTTCCAGTAATGTTAACACTAGTTGCTTTTGCAAATAAAACTAAACATAAATTTAATAAGTAAAAAATTAGCTAACTTCTTCAATGGGCGAATTATACTTTTTCCATAAATTAAACCCTCCTTCAAGATGTAAAACAGGGTTTAAACCCATCTCAATAGAAACTTTACCAGCTAAAGCTGATCTCCAAGCACTAGCACAATAAAATATATAAGTTTTATTTTTATTAAAAAGCTCTTTATGATATGGACTCTTTGGATCGATCCAAAATTCTAACATACCTCTAGGACATGAAAATGCACCTGGAATCTTACCTTCTCTTTTTAATTCTCTAAAGTCTCTAATATCAATAAAAATATAGTTATCATCATTTAATTTATTTAATGCATCTTCTATAGAAATACTATCAACTATTGTATTAGCTTCATCTACCAGCATTTTTGCACTTTTAGTAATGTTTTGATACATCTTAAATATCCATTCATTTAAAATTTCAATTAATAAATCATACCGTATTAAAATAATTTCTATATCTTTTTTAAAATTAATTTAATAAAATTAAAAAATAAAAATATTAATACATATTAAGGATAAAGTTTATATGTCTAAAACTGTAGATTTTTTATCAACTAGAAGATCTGTTACCGCTAAAATGATGAAACCAGGTCATGTAAAAAAAGAAGATTTAGACCTTATATTAAATACAGGCTTAAGGGTACCAGATCATGGTGGATTAAAACCATGGAAGGTTATAGTATTTAGAGGAAATAGTAGAAAAAAATTTGATGAAGAAGTTATACTTAAAGAATATAAAGCTAATAATACCAGCCCCACTCCTGAAATTATTAAAATGGAATCCTCAAGGTTTCAAAGAGCTGATACAGTTATTGCTATAATTTCTAACACTGTAGAACACCCTAAAATACCTCAATGGGAACAAACGTTATCATGTGGGGCAGTATGTACTACAATTCTATATGCAGCTCAATCTTTAGGGTATGCAGCCCAATGGGTTACGGAATGGTATGCATATAATGCTAATATTATTTCAAGTTTAGGTGGCAATCCTAAAAGTGATAAAATCGCAGGCTTTATATATATTGGTGAAAAAAATAAAGAACCAAAAGAAAGATCTAGACCTAATTTAAATGATTATATAAGTTATTATTAATATAGCTATATTATGGGTGAGCCCTGCAGGATTCGAACCTGCGACAAGCTGATTAAGAGTCAGCTGCTCTACCAACTGAGCTAAGGGCCCTATTAAAATTAAATCAAATAAAAATTAATTTAAAAGAAGACAATATAGTAATTACAATATAAATAATCTATATAAATAATCTATATAAAAATAATAAAAACAGTAATGGTAAGTAATGATCAGAATTCAAGATTTATCTATTTCATTTGATGGAAAAGAAATATTTTCAGATGTCAATTTTCATATTAATCCAAAAGAAAAAATTGGACTGATTGGTAGAAATGGTAGTGGAAAATCAACATTTTTAAAGATGCTATTAAATCAAATTGAGCCAGATTCAGGGTTAATAGAGTTATCTAAAAATTATAGAATTGGTTTTTTAGAGCAACACATAAAATTTACTCATGATACAATTATTGACGAAGTTTGTAGTGTTTTATCTGAAGATAGAGAATATGAAATTTGGAAAGGTGAAAAGATATTAAATGGCTTAGGATTTACTGATGAAGAAATGCTAAAAGATCCAAAGTTATTTTCTGGAGGCTTTCAAGTTAAGATAAACCTAGCTAAATTATTATTATTAGAGCCTAATTTATTACTATTAGATGAACCAACGAACTATTTAGATATACATTCTATTAGGTGGCTAAAAAAATTTCTTATTGATTGGCAAGATGAAATAATTTTAATTACTCATGATAGAGCATTTTTAGATAGTATAATCAGCCATACTTTAAATATTCATAGAAAAAATTTTCGTAAAATTTCAGGTAATACTATGAAAATTAAGGAACAAATAAATCAAGAAGAAATAATATATGAAAAAACAAGAGTAAACCAAGAGAAACAAAGACAAAAAACACAAGAATGGATAGATAGATTTAAAGCTAAAGCATCGCAGGCAACTAGAGCACAGTCCAAAGCAAAAATGTTAGACAAACAGGAAGTTCATGAAAAACTTAGTGATGTTAATACATTAGATTTTAAATTTAATTATTTAGAATATAGAAGTAAGGAAAGTTTGCTTAATGCAGAGGACTTATCATTTGGTTATAATAAAGATAATCTATTACTGAAAAACCTTTCTATAAAAGTTAATAAAGGTGATAAAATTTGTGTTATAGGAAAGAATGGTAAAGGGAAATCAACTTTATTAAAACTACTACACAATGAATTAAATGCATTATCAGGAACCTTATCTAAACATGAAAAAACTAAAATAGGCTATTTTGGTCAAATGAATATAGACCGTCTAAATCAAGCCAATACAGTCTATCAGGAAGTTCAAAGTGTTGATCCGCATATTACGGAAACTTTAGTTAGAAGAACCTGTGCCCATATGATGTTTTCAGGTGATACCGCAGATAAAAAAATTTCAGTCCTATCTGGTGGGGAAAGAAGTAGAGTTATGCTAGGTAAAATTTTATTAAAACCTGTAAATTTACTTTTTTTAGATGAACCTACTAATCATTTAGACATGGAATCAACAGAAGCACTTATGAATGCTGTAAATCAGTTTCAAGGATCAGTAATGATGGTATCACATGATGAGCATTTCTTAAAAAAGATAGCTAATAAATTAATTATTTATGATCAAGACAAGGTATTTAACTTTAATGGTACATATAAAGAGTTTATTAAGAATCTTGGATGGAAAGATGCATAATACTTTACCAACCTAAAAGCCCGTCTTTATACCTAGGCAATACTTCATTTCTAAAAAGATAAGAATTAGATACTAAACCTAAGCCAAACATAACACACATCATTGAAGTACCTCCATATGAAACTAAAGGTAGGGGCACTCCTACAATAGGAATTAAACCACTAACCATTGCGGTATTAATAAACACATAATAAAAAATATTTATCGACACACCTATAGAAACAAAGCAAGCAAACCTACTTTTACAAATCAAACCTATAACTAAGGAATAAAATATTATGATAAAAAATAGAAATAATAATATTAAAGTACCTAAAATACCAAATTCTTCGGCTAATAGAGTAAATATGAAATCTGTTTGCATTTCAGGAAGAAAGTTTAAGTGACTTTGGGTACCTTGTAAAAACCCTTTACCAAATAATCCTCCTGACCCTAAAGCAATTTTTGACTGGATAATATGATAACCACTTCCAAGAGGGTCTCTTAAAGGGTCTAAAAAAGTAAAAATTCTATTTTTTTGATAATCATATAATAAATATATCCATGCAATAGGTGCTAATATACTAATTAATATGGCACTACCAATAAAAAACCATAATGATAAACCAATAACAAATAATATAGTAACACTTCCAATAATGACTATTAATGAACTTCCTAAATCCGGTTGTTGAAAAATTATATATGCAGGAATAGATATTAAAACTAATGGGTATGTAAAATTTTTACAATTATTCCAAAAATTTAAATCTTTTTCATTATGAAAATATCTAGCTAATACCAGCACAAGTGAAAATTTAATTAATTCACTTGGTTGCAGATTAAATAGTCCTAGGTTTAACCACCTTTGTGAACCCATCCCTGTATTACCATAAAAATTTACTAGTAATAATAAAAACAGACTAAAGGCATAAATATAATATGAAGAACCTAACCAGAATCTTATGTTAATAATAGATACCGATAGAAAAACACCAATAGAAATAATAAAGCGGATTAATTGTTTAGAGGCCCAAGGCTCCATTGACCCTCCACCTGCAGAATATAGAAGTATTAAACCTATAGAAAAAATAATTATAGATAAAATTAATAATATATAATTTATATAAAATAGTCTGTTCATTTGTACTGATATTAATTTTGAGATATTATTTAATAACATTTAATATATTAAGACACTATAAATTAGTATCTATTCCTTCAATTATTTTTCTAGAAGCAATCAATAAATCTCTGCCTATTGGTGCTGCACTAGCAGACCCCCCTCCAGCATGTTCTAAAACCACTGCAGTAATATATTTAGGTTTATTAAATGGCGCAAAACCAATAAATAAGGCATGGTCTCTTTTATTTAGAGGAAGATCTTTATTTTTAATTATTCCTGTAGCTCTTTCTGCCATAGATATTTCTCTAACCTGAGAAGTACCAGTTTTACCTGAAATAGGATATTCCTCATCATTAGATGTGCTTTTTCTGGCTGTACCTTTACTAGAATTAACAACTTTAAACATTGCTTCTTTAATAATATTTAAATGTTCTATTTTAAAATTGTTATATATAACTTTAGGACTAGCTGTTTTAGTAGAATCTGGTAAAGATTTTATAATATTAGGCCTAATTATTTTGCCTCCATTAATTAAATTAGCTGTCATGATTGCTAACTCTAAAGGAGTAGATAATAAAAAACCTTGACCTATACCAACATTTAAAGTTTCTCCTTTTTGCCATTTTTCATTATATTTATCATTTTTCCATTTTTTATTAGGAACTATACTTTTAGGAATACCAAAAAAATCATCATAATATGATCCAAACCCTAATAGATTAGCAGTCTCTGCTATTCTCTCAATGCCTAATTTAAGTGCAATTTCATAGAAATAAACATCACAAGATTCCGCCATAGCGTCTGTAATATTTACGTTACCATGTCCTGCTTTATTCCAACAATGGAAATCTCTATCTCCCAAGGTATAAAATCCCTTACAAAATATTTTATCTGTTTTCTTTATTACTCCATATTTTAATGCCGCTAAAGCAACTACTGGTTTAAATGTTGACCCGGGAGGATACAAACCTTTAATAGGCCTATTAATTAAAGGTGCATTCTCTGAACTAATAATTTTCTGCCAATCTGAATTGCTTAAGGTCTTTGAGAATATATTGGGGTCATAGGATGGACTAGAGACAGAAGATAATAAATCTCCATTACTAGCATCTATTATTAATGCAGCCCCAATATTGGAACTAATTTTTTTATGAGTAAAATCCTGTAATTTTGAGTTAATTGTTACTTGTAAATTATACCCTGTTTTACTTTTTTCTATATCTAAGCGTCTAACATAATTTCCCTGAGCATTAACTTCTATCTGCTCTATACCAGGTACACCTCTTAAATAACTATCATAAATTTTTTCAATTCCACTTATGCCAGCTAGATCATTACTAATAATTTTATCTTTATTAAAACTATCAAAATGATTAGATGTATAACCTAATATATGTGCATAGTAAGAACCTCTTCTATATTCTCTAATAGAATAAAATTCTATATTTACTCCTACTAACTTTGGTTTATTTACAGAAATAATAGACAATTCGTTCCAACTCAAATATCTTTTAAGAGGAATAGAAATATGACTTTTTTC
>TARA_B110000858_G_scaffold183544_1_pt1 | contig 13069 bp, 10 predicted proteins | sample TARA_B110000858 | Tara Oceans TARA_B110000858 (sample SAMEA4398247) | marine metagenome | biome: Polar Biome; feature: [SRF] surface water layer (ENVO:00010504); material: water (ENVO:00002006), including particulate matter (ENVO:01000060) such as... | depth 5 m | reverse complement strand
AATACAGAAAACGTTCCAAGTCCAACTCCAACATTTTTTCAAACAACTGCAGCTTTCACAAGTTACTAGTTGCTAAAAAAATAGTTTTTTTAAAACCCACCTTTAAGGTGGGTTTTTTTATGCGAAAAATTAAATTCATAAAAGTATAGTATATTGAAAAAAGAATAGAAAAAACTAAGAATATCTTTAAAACTCATTTTTATTATAATGAATATACCTCTAGCAGAAAGAATGCGACCGAAATCGTTAAAGGACTATTTTGGACAAGATCATTTAATTGGTAAAAAAGGAAGTCTAACAAATATGATTAAAAATGGAGTTTTCCCTTCCATCATATTTTGGGGGCCTCCTGGAACAGGAAAAACTACACTCGCACAACTGTTAGCATTTGAGAAGGGACGCCCTTTTTATCAATTATCTGCAATAAATACTGGAGTTAAAGAAATAAGAGAAATAATTAGTAAAGCCGAACATTCTGGAGGATTATTTTCTGGAAAAAATCCTATTTTATTTATTGATGAAATTCATCGTTTTAGTAAATCTCAACAAGATTCCCTTCTCAATGCTGTCGAAAAAGGAACTATTACATTAATTGGAGCAACTACTGAAAATCCAAGTTTTGAAGTAATCAATGCTCTATTATCTCGGTGTCAAGTTTATATACTGAATGCACTAGAAAAAGAAGATTTAGAAAAAATTTTAAAAACTGCATTAAACACAGATAGAGAATTACATAATAAAAAAATTAAAATTAAAGAATCTGAGGCATTAATTGAACTTGCAGGTGGAGATGCACGTAAGCTACTTTCTTTACTAGAATTAGTAATACAAAATCAGAAGTCAAAAAAAATAGAAATTACAAATGCTCTTGTTTTTGAAACATTACAAACCAATACTATACTATTTGACAAAAATGGGGATTTTCATTATGACATAGTATCTGCATTTATTAAATCTATAAGAGGAAGTGATCCTAACGGTGCGATATACTGGTTAGCCAGAATGATTGAGGCTGGGGAAGAAATTGGGTTTATAGCTCGCAGATTGATTATTCTAGCAGCTGAGGATATAGGTATAGCAAATCCTACTGCCCTTGTGCTCGCAAATAGTACATTTCAGGCAGTAAAAACTGTAGGATATCCTGAAGGTAGGATAATATTAAGTGAATGTGTTCTCTACCTGGCCAGTTCACCCAAAAGTAATAAAGCCTATAAAGCCATCAATTTAGCAATAGAAAAAGTGAAAGAAACAGGAAATCTTCAAGTACCAATTCATTTGAGAAATGCTCCAACAAAGTTAATGAAAGACTTAGGTTATGGAAAGGGTTATCAATATGTGCATGAATTTAAAGAACAATTTATAAATCAAGAGTTTCTTCCTGAAGAAATAAGTGGAACAAAATTTTATGATCCTGGTGAAAATACTAAAGAAAAAAGTATAAGAGAATTCTTGAAAAATCGATGGAAAAATAAATATGACTATTAAGTCTTTTTCCAGAAAAACGGCGTGAAAAGAATAAGAACAGTAAATAATTCAAGACGCCCTATTAACATTAAAAAAGATGCCCATAATTTTCCTAAACCAGGCAATTCACTGTAATTTCCAGTAGGGCCAAAATCACCAATTGCAGGCCCGACATTTCCCAATGTTGCAGCTGCAACTCCAATAGCATTTTTAAAATCTAACCCTAATAAGCCAAATACTAAACTTCCTATTATAAAGGAAATCATATACAGGATGAAGAAGGCTAGTATATTTAAAATTATTCCCTGATTTACAATTCTGCCATTATACCTTGGTTGAATAATTGCATTGGGATGCAAGGCTCTTTTTAGTTCAAGTACACCTCCTTTTATCATTAATAAATGCCTAACTACTTTTATTCCACCTGAAGTACTTCCAGCAGACCCGCCCAAAAACATAAGCCCAAAAAAGAAAATAGTCAAAAAGGGTGTCCATGAAGTATAATCCGCGGTAACAAAACCAGTGGTAGTAACAATAGCTATCACTTGAAAAAATGAATGCCTTAATGAACTTTCTATTTTTCCCCAAACTTGAGGGTGCTCAAATGAACTATTGCTTAAATCCACGTTGCTAACTAATACGCTAAAAACGATTAAAGAGAAAATAAATATAAATGCAAAAAAAGTTTTGAACTCACTGTCTTTAATCACTTTATTTAGCTTTCCTGTAAAAGCAAAATAGCTTAGAACAAAATTAGTACCCGCCAAGAACATAAATATAATTATAATATAATGTACCCAGGGTAAGTGATTCCAATGCGCTAAACTATTGTTTTTAGTTGAAAAACCTCCTGATGCCATTGTACTCATAGCGTGATTAATGGCGTCAAAAATTGACATCCCAGCAATTGACAATAATAATGCTTCTACTAATGTAAAAGAAACATAAATTATCCAAAGCCTTTTAGCTGTATCAGTAATTCGAGGATGTAATTTATCGCTATTTGGTCCTGGTGCTTCAGCAGAAAAAAGTTGCATCCCTCCTATCCCTAATAAAGGTAAAATAGCTATAGCTAAAACAATAATACCCATTCCTCCAATCCAATGAGTCATACTCCTCCAAAATAAAATTCCTGCAGGTAGGGACTCAATATCTGACAAGATCGTTGCACCCGTCGCTGTATAACCAGACATGGTTTCAAAAAAAGTTGAAGATATGTCTATAAAACTATCCGTTAGGATATAAGGAATCATTCCTGTTATAGTCATTAATAACCAACCAAAAGTAACAATTAGATATCCTTCTCTTTTTTGAATTTTCTTTTCGTGTTGTCTTCCAAGAAGTAGGAGTATTGCACCTATAGATAATACCAAAAATGAAGCCAGTGTGATTTCAAAGGTTACACCATCATTATAAATAAAGCTAATTAATGAGGAAAACAACATGAGCCCTCCATTAAAGAGTAATAATACTCCCATTAAAAAGATTATAATTTTATAATTCAAGGAGTGCATAGGCTTCTTATAAAAATAATCGCTCAATCCGACTTATTGATCTAGGTAAGCAACATACTACGATTCGATCTCCTGGAAGAATGGTATAATCTCCTAAAGCTATAATTCCAACACCTTCTTTGATCACACCTCCAATAATTGCAGTCCTAGGAAAATCAATATCTTTAATCTTATAATTTGCAACTTCAGATTTTGCGTTGACTACAAATTCTAAAATTTCAACATTTAAGTTATTAAGTGTTCTCATATCCACAACATCTCCTTTTCTAATGTATCTGAAGATAGTATTTGCAGTAAGTAATTTTTTATTAATCAACGTGTCAATACCAATAGAATATGATAACTGGAAATAATCCATGTTTTCTACTAGGGCTATAGTTTTATTTACATTCTTAGTCTTTGCCATTAGACATGACATAATGTTAGTTTCAGAGTTTCCGGTGACTGAAATAAAAGCATCCATACTAGATAATTCTTCTTCATCTAATAAATCGATATTTCTACCATCTCCATTTATCACCAATGCATTTGGAAGTAAATCGGCAATTTCAAATGCTTTTTTCTTATTCTTCTCTACAATGGTTACTTTAAATTTTTTATCACAAAGCTCCCTGGCGGTATTATAACCTATTCGTCCTCCACCCAAAATCATAATATTTTTAATGGCTGTTTTTTTCTTTCCTGTAAGTTTATAGAGTTCCTCTACACCCTCTTTTATAGTAATAAAAAAAACTGTGTCTCCTGTCTCAAAGCAAGTGTCTCCTCTAGGAATTATAGTGGTTTGAGTTCCTTTTCGCTGAATTGCAATTGGCATGAAATGAACATCAGGAAAAATTGATGCTGCTTCTTTTACGGATTTCCCAACAAAAGGAACATATTCTTCAAGTCTAGTTCCAATCAAGGTTAAAGCACCCTCCTCAAATTCATAACTATTTGAAAATGCTGATTGATCAAGTAATTGTTGAATTTCATTGACTGCTAATTCTTCTGGAGAAATTAGTTCGTCTACACCAATTTCTTGAAAACTGATAGTTTCTTTAGATTTTGTAAACTCAAAATTTGAAATTCGGGCTATGGTTCGCTTACATCCCATTTGCTTTGCTAATGCACAAATAGTAATGTTTGTTGCCTGTTCAGCTGTTACTGCTATAAAAAGGTCTGCAGAGGCTACTTGAGCCTCTTTCATGAGTGATAGAGAAAGTGCATCTCCTTTTATAGCCTTGATGTCTAAATGAGATTCAGCATAGTTTAAACGATCTTTGTCGGTATCAATTAGAATGATATCTAAAGACTCAAAAGAGAGGAGTTTGGCGAGGTGAAAACCAACTTCACCTCCACCTGCAATGATTATTTTCATGAGTGCGTATCGAAATACTATACAAATATACAAATATTAGCTTCTAGAGAGTTAAACTGAAAGAAACATCCTCCTCAAATTAGTATCTTTAAGCACTATTATGAAAAAAACAATAAAACCCGATCAGAATAATCCTGAAGCCAAAAAAGAGCAAATTACCCTTATGTTTGATGGAATTTCTAAAAGCTATGATCTACTCAATCGTATCATTACAGTTGGTGTGGATATAATTTGGAGAAAAAGAGTTGTTAATTTATTAAAAAAACAAGATCATAAATCTATTTTAGATATCGCTACAGGAACAGGAGATTTAGTTTTAGCATTGTCAAAATTAAATGCTAAAAAAATTATTGGTCTTGATATTTCGCCAGGAATGCTTGAGATTGGAAAAGAAAAAGTAAGTTCTCAAAAATTAGATACTCTAATTGACATGCAGCTAGGTGATTCTGAAGATCTTAAATTTAGTGATAATAGCTTTGATGCTGTAACAGTAGCTTTTGGAGTAAGAAATTTCGAGAATTTAAATAAAGGTTTATCAGAAATTTATAGAGTTTTGAGATCAAATGGAACCTTAGTCATTTTAGAAACTGCTGTTCCAAAAAATTATTTTATAAAGCCTTTTTATTCACTTTATACGCAGAACATCATGCCTTTTATTGGAAAATTATTTTCTAAAGATAAAAGTGCATACAAATATTTGTCTGATTCTGCTGCTGCATTTCCATGTGGTGAAGCCTTCAACAATATTTTACGTGATAATGGGTTTAAAGAGGTAGAAGATTTACCACAAACCTTAGGCATAGCTTCCATTTATTTTGCGAAAAAAAAATAATAAATATCATATTTTATTCTTTCTTATCTGCTTTTCATATTCAGCAGATATATTTGCTCAATATCCTACTGTCAGAGAACGTGTAATCAACCTCCCTACTTTTGATCAAAAGACAATTCACTATGGTTATTTCTTAGGTTATAACCAATATGATTTTAAATTTGAATATGTAGAAAATTATTATAAAGACTTATTATACAAAGATATAGCAGTAATTCCTAAATCAGGTTTTGCTGTTGGTTTGATTGGCGATCTAAGACTTAATACTTATTTTAATATTCGCTTTGAACCCGGGTTGTATTTTAGTAAAAGAGAGTTAGAATATCCAAATGTTGTTGGCTTCGAAAATGAAACCGATAAGATTAGAGAAATAAAATCGACCTACATTCACCTTCCGTTAATTCTAAAGGTAAGTGCTAAAAGAATTAATAATTTTAGACCCTTTGTCATGGCTGGTTTTTCTACAGACTTCAACCTATCTAGTAACAATAAAAATAGGGATGATAACGCCAGTAATGTCTTCCGAACAACTGCTCAAAACTTAAATTATGAACTAGGGCTTGGTTTTGATTTTTATCTTTATTATTTTAAATTTTCCCCCTCCATCAGAGGAATTTTTTCTTTTCAAAACGAGTTGATACCAGATGCAAATCCAAATAGTCCTTGGACAGGAATTATCAATTCAATGTTTAGTAGAGGAATTGCAATTATAATTACATTTGAATAATTATCTTAATCTAAATATTTCGCTCATAAAAATAGCACTCGAAGATGCTACGTTAAGACTTTCAGCACCCCCAATATTTCTAAAATTAGGAATTGTTATTTTATGATTAAGATTTTTTGAAACAGCCTCTGAAAGCCCATGCGATTCACTGCCAAAGACAAAACTTGCCTGCTTCTCAAAAGTAGTTTCATAAAGAGACTGTCCATTGAGATCAGCTCCGTAAATGGGTTTATTTAAATTTAATAACGCACTACTTATATCTTCTACATAATGACATCTCACCCTTACAATTGATCCCATAGAGGCCTGTATCACCTTAGAATTAAAGCAATCAACTGTTGTTGAGCTACAAACCAGTTGGGATATTCCAAACCAATCACATATACGAATTATATTCCCCAGATTCCCTGGATCACTTACTCCATCAACCGCAATAGTTACATTCTCTTTCAAAATAGGTTTTGATTCTGGAAATTTAAAAACACCCAACACAGGGCTGGGAGATTTAAAATGTGTGATTTGTTTCATTGCACTCAAATTAATCTCCTGAGATTTGATTTGAAAATGGGTATCAGTCGAAAATAAAGACACACATTCCCATGAAGAAGAAAGTAACTCCTCTACTACTTTTTCGCCTTCTGCAACAAAAAGTCCCGTAATCAAACGATATTTTTTTTGTTTTAATTGTAGGATTTGTTTGCGTTGATTCTTACTGACCATAAAAATGACTTATTTTTGATAAATAATAAAAACTGTGTGTATCAGCTATTAACAAAATTAAGCATTCTAATTATACTGTTCTTTATTTTACAGGGATGTTCCGGTACACGTCTTCTTGAGACAGAAGAAATTCTAATTGATAAGACAGAAGTCTTTGAAAATAATGAGTTACTAAAAAATAATCCTGTTAATTTTATTATCACTACCCTGCCTAATAAAAAAGTATTAGGAATTCCATTTGGAAAAATATTTTACGAAGCTGCACATCCAGATCCAAAATTGAAGTTTAAAAATTGGCTTAAAAAAAAGGAAAAGAGAACTCAGCGTTTAAATAAGTGGCTCTCGAAAAAGCAGATTAATGCCCTTCAAAATTATGGTGTTTTATTTAATGATTGGTTAAGAAAAATAGGCGAACCCCAAACATTATTAGACAGTACCGCAATTATTACCTCACAAAATAGAATTGCTCAATATTATAAAAATTTAGGATATTTTGATGTTGAAGTGAATTTTGATACAATTAAAATAAAAAAAAATAAAGTAATTCTTAAATATTATATTCTTCCCAAGAATAAATATCAAATTGATTCAATCAAGTCAATTATAAAATCTTCAAACATTGATTCAATTTATCAAAAACACAAAGCAAAACAAATTATTCAAACAGGTGCCCCCTTTGAAATTAAAAAATTTGAAGAAGAGAGGGAACGATTAATACTATTGTTTAAAAATAATGGAATTTATAATTTTCAACAAAATAGTATCCAATTTACTGCTGCAATTGATAGTTCGGGCTTAGATACAAAAATTCCAGTAAGTATTCAAATTGATAATATTCAACAACGAATAAATGATACACTTCAAGAAATTCCATACACAATAAATCATATCAAAAAAGTAGAGGTTTATATTGACAATCTCAAAAATAAAGAAGATTTTAATCAATTTACAGATTCAGTATACTATGGGGGCCTAACAATCTTCAGTAAGGGGAAATTAAAATATCAGCCTAAAGCTATAGCCTCTGGAATTGCAATTAAAAAAGATGCGGCCTATAGTGACGAAAATAGAAATATTACTTATCGATATTTTACAAGTTTGAAAAACTTTAAATATCCCAGCATTAATTATACCAAAATAGCTGGAGAAAAAGATGCACTCAAAGCTTCATTATTTCTCACTCCAAAAGAACGTTTTTCTCTTGGCTTTGATCTTGATTTGTCGCATTCTAATATACAAGATTTTGGGATAGGACTGGGAGGAGGTTTAGGAATCCGAAATGTGTTCAGAGGAGCAGAGTTATTGGAATTCAATATCAAAAATACTGTTGGTGCTTCAAGAGATATTGCCCAAAGTGGTGATCAATTCTTTAACATCTTTGAATTAGGAGCTGATTTAAAATTAAGCTTACCTAAATTATTAATTCCTTTTATTCAAAAAGAATTAATCCCTAAGTCAATGAACCCCAAAACAGAAATTATAATAGGGAGTAGTTTTCAGGAAAATATTGGTTTGGATAAACAATTTTTTAAAGGAACGTATCAATTTGATTGGTTACCTAAAAGTAAAAAAAGAATTCAATTCAAATTGATTGATTTAGAGTTTGTCAATAACAGAAACCTTTCTAACTATTTTAATGTTTATAAAAACTCTTATGACCGTCTCAATAGTATTGCCCAAAACTATAAAATACAACAAGATTGGATTGATGTAAATAATAATTTATCTGTACCTGAGGGAGCGTCTAATTTCATTACTGCTGTTTTAAATGATGAAACATTAATAAACCTTCAAGACAACGAATATAGAATAGTAAATACTGTTAAAGAAAGACAGGATAGATTGACAGCAAACAATTTAATTTTAGGTTCTTCATTCAATATGAATTTAAATAGTCAAGAGAGTATTTTCGATGAAAACTTTTATCAACTCCGATGGAAAGTAGATTTTGTTGGAAGTTTTTTAAATCAATTACTTACAGGCTTTAATCGCGGCCTTAATAAAGATGGGCCGAATGTTTTAGCAGGGGTAAGTCCATCGCAATATATAAAAACAGAATTGGATTATATAAAGCATTGGAGAGTAGGTAGGGAAAAAGTAATCGCGTTTCATGCATTTACTGGAATTGCTATTCCTTTTGGAAATTCAAACAATATACCATTTTCTCGTTCTTTCTTCTCAGGAGGATCAAATGATAATCGTGCATGGAAAGCTTACAAACTAGGCCCCGGTAGTAGTCGTAATATTAATGAATTCAATGAAGCAAACTTAAAACTAGCTTTTAATATTGAATATCGTTTTCTTATTGCCGGACCTTTAAAAGGGGGTTTATTTATAGATACTGGTAACATCTGGAATCTATGGGACGATGTAGATGATCCTGCTATGAAATTTGAAGGTCTTCGAGATTTATCAGAAATCGCCATAGGCTCTGGGTTTGGACTTCGTTATGACTTTGACTTTCTAGTATTCCGTTTTGATACTGGGTTTAAAACCTATAACCCTGCCCTTTCTCAAAGACAAAGATGGTGGACAGAATATAATTTAAAAAATGCTGTTTTTAATATCGGTATCAATTATCCATTCTAATATCAAATAAGTTTAATATTTTTGCCGCAAACTAAAATAAATGAATCATTCTATTCCAACCGGGGTTGTAACCGGAAAACAAGTACAAGAAGTTTTTAAACTTGCCAAAGCAAAAGCATTCGCAATTCCCGCTGTAAATGTAATTGGTAGTGATACTATTAACGCAACAATAGAGGCTGCAGCTGAACTAAATAGCCCTGTGATCATTCAGTTTTCTAATGGAGGTGCGCAATTTAATGCTGGAAAAGGATTATCTAACGAAGGTCAAAAAGCAGCCATTGCAGGAGCTATTGCTGGAGCAAAACACATCCACGAATTAGCTGATGCATATGGGGCAACAGTAATTCTTCATACCGACCACTGTGCAAAAAAATTATTGCCCTGGATTGATGGCCTTTTAGATGGGAGTGAAGCTTTTTATGCTCAACATGGAAAATCTTTATTTAGTTCTCATATGATTGACCTATCTGAAGAACCTATTGAAGAAAACATTTCTATCTGCAAAAAGTATTTAGCTCGAATGTCCAAAATGGAAATGACTCTAGAAATTGAACTCGGAATAACAGGGGGAGAAGAGGATGGTGTTGATAATAGTGATGTTGATGCATCTAAATTATATACACAACCTGAGGAAGTAGCATACGCTTATGAAGAATTGAATAAAGTAAGCCCTCAGTTTACTATTGCTGCAGCTTTTGGAAATGTTCATGGAGTTTACAAACCAGGTAATGTGAAATTGACACCGAAAATTCTTAAAAATTCACAGGTTTATATTTCAGAAAAATATAACCTTCCAAATAATTCTGTAGATTTTGTTTTCCATGGTGGATCAGGTTCATCTAAGGAAGAGATCAAAGAATCGATTGGTTATGGTGTAATCAAAATGAATATTGATACTGATCTACAATTTGCCTTTACAGAGGGGATTCGTGACTATATGAATACTAATATTGAATATTTAAAAACTCAAATTGGAAACCCGAAAGGCATTGAACAACCCAATAAAAAATATTATGATCCAAGAAAATGGTTGCGTTTGGGAGAAGAAACATTCAAAGCTAGATTAAGAAAAGCCTTTGAAGACTTAAACAACATTAATACATTGTAGTTCTTATTAATTTATATATTTGAGTAAAACGATTTCGCATGAGTTGGTTTAAACGAAGTGAAAAAGGGATTCACACCAAGACCGAAGAAAAAAAGGATATTCCCAAGGGTCTTTGGTATAGGACTCCTACGGGAAAAGTCATTGAAGCTCAAGAACTTGCGGAGAATAATTATGTTAGTCCCGAAGATGATTATCACGTTCATATTGGAAGTAAAGAATATTTTGACATTCTTTTTGACAACAATGTTTTTGAAGAGTTTGATGAAAAATTAAAATCCAAAGATTTCTTAAACTTTGAGGATTCTAAAAAATACATAGATCGCTTAAAAGATGCCCATAAAAAGACAGGTTTATACGATGCTATAAGAACTGCAGTTGGTCAATCTAAAGGAAATAAATTGGTTATTGCTTGTATGGATTTTAGTTTTATTGGTGGTTCTATGGGTTCTGTGGTTGGAGAAAAAATTATTCGAGCAGCAGACTATGCAATAAAGCATCGCCTTCCTTTGGTCATAATCTCAAAATCAGGTGGTGCCCGTATGATGGAATCTGCTACCTCGCTAATGCAAATGGCAAAAACCGCTGCTAAACTTGCACAATTAGCAGAAGCAAAATTACCCTATATTTCTCTTTGCACCGATCCAACAACAGGAGGTACAACTGCTTCTTATGCTATGTTAGGTGATATTAATATTGCAGAACCTAAAGCCCTAATTGCTTTTGCTGGCCCTCGAGTAGTGAAAGATACAACAGGAAAAGAATTACCTGAAGGATTTCAAACCAGTGAATTTCAGCTAGAAAAAGGCTTTTTAGACTTTATTTCTCATCGGAATGAACTTAAGGATAAAATCAATCTTTATCTTGACTTAATACTAAATCAACCTGTAAGAAAATAATTACACCTATTTAATTCTAAATAAAATTATTGTAGTGCACGGGTTTAGTCGTATATTTGAAGTTCGTTAAATAACGAAATACATAATAATCATTAAAATTAATATTGGCATGTACATTGCAAAAGAAATTAAAGAAGGTATCTTTAAACAACACGGTAAATCTAAAAAAGACACAGGTTCTGCAGAAGGACAAATTGCTTTATTTACTCATCGTATCAATCACTTATCTAATCACCTAAAAACAAACCGTAAAGATTACAATACGGAGCGCTCTTTGGTTCGATTAGTTGGAAAGCGTCGTAGTTTACTAGATTATTTAAAAGCCAAAGACATTACTCGCTATCGTGAGATTGTAAAAGAATTAGGTTTACGTAAATAATTTCGTTCACAAATTTTTTGCCGAATATTGGTTTTTCATTGGTTGCAACAACACACGACAATAGTTTAACTAAATGATCAACAATGATTCCAAAAACATTTACACAAGAAATCCGTCTTGAAGACGGAAGAACAATTACAATAGAGACTGGAAAATTAGCGAAACAAGCTGATGGTTCTGTTGTCGTTAGAATGGGAGACTGCATGCTTTTAGCAACTGCAGTTTCTGCCCGTAAAAATAGTCCTGTCGACTTTTTACCTCTAACAGTAGATTACAGAGAAAAATTTGCAGCTGCCGGAAGATTTCCAGGAGGTTTTTTCAAACGTGAAGCACGTCCAAGTGATGGAGAAGTACTTACAATGAGGCTAGTCGATCGTGTGTTACGACCCTTATTCCCAAAAGACTATCATGCAGAAACACAAGTTATGATTCAACTCATGTCTCATGATGAAAATGTAATGCCTGATGCTTTAGCAGGACTAGCTGCTTCAACAGCGATTCAACTTTCAGATATTCCATTTGAATACCCGATTTCTGAGGTCCGCGTGGCTCGAGTAGACGGGATGTTTATTGTTAATCCAAGTAGAGAACAATTAGATACATCAGATATCGATATTATGATTGGAGCCAGTGCAGATTCTGTTGCCATGGTCGAAGGAGAGTTTGATGAAATTTCAGAAGAAGAAATGCTTGACGCCATTGCATTTGGTCATGAAGCAATTAAAGACCAGGTTAAGGCCCAAGTTGCTTTAGTAGAATCTGTGGGTAAAAAAGTAGTTCGCACCTATGAAAAAGAAAATAATGATGAAGATTTAGAAAAGAAAATCCATTCTGATACTTATCAACAATACTATGATATTGCTAAAAAAGGACTTTCAAAATCTGACCGTTCAGAGCAATTCTCTGAAGTAAAAGAAGCTTCTAAATCTAGTTTTTCAGTTGAAGACATGGAAGTAAAAGGTGAACTAGTTTCTAAATACAATAATAGTGCACAAAAAAAAGCTGTTCGTGATCTAGTCCTTGAAGAAGGTATTCGTTTAGACGGAAGAAAAACTACCGAAATTAGACCGATTTGGTGTGAAGTAGATTATTTACCTTCTACCCATGGTTCAGCTCTTTTTACACGTGGAGAAACACAGGCTTTGGCAACAGCAACACTGGGGACCTCAAGAGAAGCTAATATGATTGATTCCCCCTCGCATCAGGGAGAGGAAACTTTTTATCTACACTATAATTTTCCTCCTTTTTGTACAGGTGAAGCAAGACCGCTTAGAGGTACTTCAAGACGCGAAGTTGGACACGGTAACTTAGCACAACGTGCATTAAAAAAAGTCATTCCAGACAACTGTCCCTATACCGTTCGAATTGTTTCTGAAGTTCTTGAATCTAATGGTTCTTCTTCCATGGCGACAGTTTGTGCAGGAACAATGGCACTAATGGATGCTGGAGTTCAAATCAAAAAACCTGTATCAGGAATTGCTAT
>TARA_B110000858_G_scaffold110153_2_pt1 | contig 13075 bp, 10 predicted proteins | sample TARA_B110000858 | Tara Oceans TARA_B110000858 (sample SAMEA4398247) | marine metagenome | biome: Polar Biome; feature: [SRF] surface water layer (ENVO:00010504); material: water (ENVO:00002006), including particulate matter (ENVO:01000060) such as... | depth 5 m | reverse complement strand
TGCTTAATACTGGATCAGGATTTGGTAGGATTTGGCCTGACACTCTTGAAAACTCAGGAACTGCAAGAAATTATGGTGTTGAATTAACCGCAGAAAGATTTTTCTCCAAAGGTTTTTATTTTCTTACCACAACAAGTCTCTTTGATGCAAAATATCGAGGTTCCGATGGCATCCAAAGAAACACTGTATTCAATGGTAGGTATGCTATCAATATACTTGGAGCCAAGGAATTCAAACTTGGTGCCAATAACCGATTCACATTAGGAAGTAAATTCACAACTGTTGGTGGTCGATGGTTTGGGGAAGAAGTGGATAAAACGGAATCGATAAGAACAGGTGAAATTGTTTTTGTAGATGCTACAAATAACTTTCGGCAATATCGAGCATATGTTCGGTTAGATTTAAAACTGGGATATAAATGGAACCACCCAAAAACAGCGTGGGAATTTGGCCTAGATATTTCTAATATTACCGGACACAAGAATATCCTTACGCTTACCTATGTAGACGGCCTCCCTAATCCTGAGAGGGAAGAGTACCAACTAGGATTGTTTCCAGTATTTTACTTAAGATGTGATTTCTAAAAGAAGAGATAAGCATAACTGAACCGCATCTCTATAGATGTGGTTTTTTTTTTGCAAAAAGGCTATGCTTCGGCGGTGTTTTTTGAATTCTGAATGTAATTGAGAATACGTAATTGTAGAAATCTTGGGACCAATAGAGGGGAGATCGTAAAAATATAATTAATAATCCCAGGCACTACTCTTCTCTTCCCATTAAGGGCACCTTCAATTCCCTTTAAAGCAACCTCATATGAACTCATGTGAGGAATTAATGGTCCATTCATCAATGGTGATTTTTTCAATCCTGCTCGTTCAAAAAATTTGGATTTTGTGGGGCCCGGACACAACGTGGTTACCGTGACCTTAGTTTTTCTTAGTTCATGGTTAAGTGCTTCCGAAAAGGAGAGAACAAACGCTTTACTCGCATAGTAAGCGGCTAAGTGAGGACCTGGGAAAAAAGCAGCAATAGAAGCAACATTCAATATTTTACCGCTTCCTCTTTTTACCATTCTTTTTGCAAACTCTGCGGAAAAATGCAACAGTATTTCCACGTTGAGCTTTATCATATTCTCCAACTCTCCTTTTTCAGATTTCACAACTTCTTTCCAAACCCCGTAACCAGCATTGTTAATCATTAAATCAATAGGAGTCGTATTTACCCATGACCAGAAATCTTCTAATCCTTTTTCTTCAGAAAGGTCTGCAGAGAGCGCTTTGCATGAAGGGAATTCTTTTTTTAATCCTTCAATAGCTTCAAAGTTTCGGCCTGTTAACCACAGTGAATAACCTTTTAAATGGAGAATCTTTGCCATCTCATATCCTATACCTGAAGTAGCACCAGTAATTAATGCTGTCTTTGATTTACTTTCCATCTAAGATTTGAACAACAAGCCATCTATCTTTGTTTAGATTTTGAAAACAAGAATTAGATAAAGTAAGCTCAAGAATATATTTATTAGCTGAAAACAACAGGGTTTTATTCAATAAATGTCACATAATTTGCAGTTCTAGTTCGCCTTAACTTTAGTCTAGTAAGTTATCTGCTTACTTTATTTGCCTTTACATAGAATTAATTGATATTGAAAAAATTCATTTTTATAGCCTTTTACCTCTCATTTTTGGCATTCAATTTATCAGGACAAGATGTTAAAGATTTAGATGTTCCATATCTTCCTGGAGACCATCTTCTTGATGGATATGTAAGTCCAGAAAAATATTCAGGTGCTATTGAATTAGATTTAAAGTATGAAGTGAGTCCCGGAACCAACACACCAAGTCCTTTTCTAACAAAAGGGTATATTTTTAGAACAGATCAAGCTTTAATTGTGGGATTTATTGCGGAGTTTGACCCTAAAAGTTTTCGAGCAAATCTTCAACGCAGAGATGAAGCATGGGATGATGACGTGATAGGCATTGCTCTAGATGTTTATGGTGACACTAGAAACATGGTTTTTATAGGTAGTAATGCATATGCCGTTCAATTGGATGTCAGAAAGAATGATCCTGCCAACAACAGAGGAGATGATCAATTTGATGAATCATTCGATTGTAATTACGAAACCTGGGCTAAACGATATGATTCATCATACACTGTTGAAATGCGAATACCGTTTAATTCGTTACAGTTTGGAGGGTCTAACGAGCAACGTTGGAAATTTTCTTTCTGGAGGAAGGCATTCAATGGATCTCAGGAAATTGAAATCCAAACATTTTTGCTAGACCGAGCGAATCCCTGTAGTGATTGTCAATACGCGCATGCATTAATCTTAGATGGAATAAAACCCAAATTACGTAGCACTATTCTTCCTTATACATTTGGTGCTATTGGTTCTTTGCCTTTAGAGAAAATATCTAGTGTTGGGAAAATAGGAGGTTCAGCATTCATAGCAATTACTCCAGCGACTTCAATTGAAGCGGCTCTAATTCCCGATTTTTCGCAAGTAGAAGCAGATGTGGCTCAAGTTAGCATTAACTCACCCTTTGCATTATTTTATCCGGAACGACGTCCATTTTTCATTGAGGGAAGTGATCTTTTTGAGTCTAGGTTAAAATATGTATACACCAGAACAATAAGTCAGCCACTCGGATTATCTAAAGTTAATTTCCAAAGTAAAAAATTAAGATTATATGCTCTTACTGGATATGATCCATCATCACCTTATTTGGTTCCAGGAGAAAATTTTTCAGACTATGGAACATCCACCGGAAACTGGTCCACTATATTAAGAGCTGAACATCCAATGGCGAACGCATCAAGTTTTGGATTTATGTCAACTCATAGAATATATGATCAAGGTGGTTTTGGCCATACACTAGCTCTTGATTTAAATACTCAAATTAGTTCGCGATGGAGATACAAATTAGAGTTAGCAAGAACAGAAACTTTGGAACCTGAGGAAGATTGGATTTCTTCAAGTGAAACATTCTCTGAGCACACCGCAGAATTAAATGGTGAAAGATTTTCCGGATACAGTCTATTTTCTGGAATATATAGACAATCTACAAATTGGAAGACTCGAGCAGACATTATGCTTCTATCCCCAACCTTCCGACCTGAAATGGGGTTTGAGCCGCGTAACAATTTTCGTCGATTAGAAATTGGACAACAGTACAGAGGCTTCCCAAATGGTAAATACATAAAAAACTACTCGATTTACGCTGAAACTTCTTTGTATACAAATTACAGCAACGTAATCAAAGAAAGATCTACATTCACATTTGCTAGAATGCAATTATTGGGAAATGTCAATTTATCCTACAATGGAAAATTTATTGAGAAAGAGAACTATCTAAATATCAATTATGAAAATCTTTTCAATGGAAGATTGAATATATCTTGGTCACCAAATCAGGCTTTTAGCGTCGGAGCTGGAATTGGAGGCGGCAGACAAATCGCCTATAATGAAAGCTCCCCCAGAATTGGTATTTCTAGGAGAAGAGGAATTGATCTTGATCTGCAAGCGAAAGGAAAATTTCAATGGAATTTAGATTTTGACTACGAAGAGATGAATGAATTATACGACCCTAGAATATCAATTTATAGAGGTTTCTTATTTCAGACGGTATTTAAATATACTCTTACCCGAGCTCTAGATATTAGATTGGTGAGTCAACTCAATAATTTTAATTCCGATGAGCTCAATATTTTAATCCAACCACTGATTCAGTATCGACCATCTGCTTTTTCTCTTTTCTATATCGGTGGAATGTTTCAAAATGGCCAGCTTCAAGGATACCTGAAATGGCAAAAGCAGATTGGCAATTAATTCAGGTAGAGAGATATTAAATTCAAATTATATATTTTTAATTTTTTTGTAAAATTTAACCAAATGATTTGTCTTTTAAAAAATCTTAAATTGTAGCAAAATGTATTCAGAATGAGTTAATTAAAAATATAATGTCACAATTATTAAGAGTTCTTTTAGTTAGCTCATTGTTCTTTCTTCTTAGCACACTCGATCTTTTTACACCGGGACAATTTATGGATGGTGCTACCTATGCTTCAATTTCCAGGAACCTTTCCCAAGGCCTAGGTAGCTACTGGGATCTTTTTTACACACCTCATCTTTACCCACATTTCATTGAGCATCCTCCACTCTTTTTTGGAATTCAATCACTGTTTTTCTCTTTTTTGGGCGACTATTGGTATACCGAAGACATTATGGGTTTGTTCCTCTGGGTTATTACTGCACTTGGTATAGATAGAATATGCAGATGGTCTGGCCTATCATCAAGAGGCACTCAGTGGGCACTTATATTTTGGACCATTGTGCCTGTTGTTTCATGGTCATTTGGAAATAACCTTCTAGAAACCTTAGTTAGTCCTCTAACTGTCTGGTCCGTAGCCCTATCGATTTATGGTATGAGAAGGAAGCAATCTTTTACTCTGGCATTGACAGGGATACTAATTATAGGAGCTTTCCTGACTAAGGGTCCTGTTGGTCTTTTTCCTCTGGCATTTCCCTTTTTCTGGCACATAACATCGAGTTCAAGTCAAAAATTCAGATTCTTAATAAGAGACAGTCTATTTGTATTAATTGGAGCGCTACTGACCTTAGGTATAATTCTCCTATCCAAAGATGCGATTGCCGTCATCAATTCTTATTGGGCAAAGCAAATAGTCAAAAGCATTTTAAATATTACCACTGTAGAAACTCGTTTTTATATTGTAATAGTATTTCTCTTACAGTTGGCATTACCATTATTATTGGCTCTTATTATTAGATTATTCAACAAAGGCTTAAGTCCAAACAAGAAAACACTTTCTAGGAGCTTAACATTTGGCTTATTCTCATTATGCGCAATACTCCCTATGATAGTGTCACTAAAACAGAGTGATTTTTATTCTACCCCGGCATATCCATTTGCGGCAATATCAATTGCGTTCTATATAGAGCGTTGTCTTATTCAATTTAACCGAATCAAACCAAGAATATTTTTTCAAATCATCATATCATTCTTTGCTATTGGGATTTTGCTCAGATTACTTCCGTTTGTTCAAGACCATCGCGATTTACAATTACGAGAATCTATTGAATACCACGCAAATCAATACCGAGGGGATACTGTATTTGTGAATAATGATTTATTTACTAATTGGAGCCTTCACGCAAATTGCGCGAGAATTGGCCAAATATATCTGAGTAATGACAAGAACAATATAGCATACCCTAATCTCATTCAGAAAAAAAATGGCAGAATTATTATAACTCCATAATTATATCACTGAAATTAGATTTACTAAAAATATCGAAAATAAAAAAGCCGATGTATCACACCGGCTTCCTTTCTGTGCGGAAGATGAGGGATTCGAACCCCCGGACCTGTTACAGTCAATAGTTTTCAAGACTACCGCAATCGACCACTCTGCCAATCTTCCGCGGCAAAAGTACGTAACTTCGCGCTTATGAAAAAGATGCTTTTTGGACTATTTCTACTATATACATCTTTACTGCTGGCTCAAAATGTAAATATCAATAACAATATTGATGTACCTATTGGTATAGATGTAACACCATACTGGGATACAGGGAATGATCCTTACATACAAATATGCATTTCCGTTAATGCAAAAAATTTATATTCTCAAGTAGGAGATGTTAAAACTCAGCACTTAACCTTTCTAACTTATTTAACCGACAATACTTCCCAAAAGATTATTGATATAGACAAAATAAAACTCACCTGCCCAAGGCAAGACTCATTAAAAAATCAATACATAATTAGTCATAGCATATTTCTTGGCGCTGACACTGGAGGTATGAAATTGAGCGTTTTATATGGAGTAGGTGACACTATAACTGACACTCTAACAGGAGTGTTTACAATTACAGATATTGCAGGAAAATCTTCCTTAGCCCCATTGAGATTCGTAGAAAAACAGGTTGATAACCCTTTTGGAGCTCGGCCCCAATTTGGTGTAGCTTCTTTTTATGGAGATGATGATATATTAAAATTCTATACCGAAGCTTACAAGCTTCCTGAAAATGAAAAATCTTATTATTCATATCAACTTTTTTCTTTAAAAACAAATTCGGCAATTCAAGGATTCGGTGCAGTAAATCGTATTAACGATTATGAGTCATCTGATAAAAATATCCTATTGAGCTCATTGAAAATAAAAGACCTTCCAAGTGGGCATTACGAGATTCGGGCTATTTTAAATATTGAAAAAATGAATCCACTCTATTATCCTAGACAAAGTATTCAGTTTTACCGAATAAACCCAAATGACATTGATTTGATTAAGAGCTCAGAAGCAATAGACCCAAGATGGTCAGAAACAATTGGTCTTGGTGAAAAGCTAAATTGGTACATTAATGGTTTATACCCCATAGCCAGCGGATTAGAAAGAAAGCAAATTGAGTATTTAAGCGACTCTAAGAATGACACTACAAAGCAACGTTTTATTCAGTATTTCTGGGAATCTAGAAGTCCGATTAAATCTTTTGAAGAAGCTGAAAAATATCTCAACATATTAAACCAGGTTGAAAACAAGTATTCAAGCCGGGCAGTTTCTGGATACGCAACGGACAGAGGTCGAGTATTTCTTCAATATGGCCCTCCTACTCTCACAGAAAAAAGACCATTTGAGAGTGATGGTTACCCTTTCGAGATTTGGCAATACAATACCCTAGAAGCTCCTAATGCCCCTTACCAAATAAATAAGCTTTTTGTCTTTGCCAATTATGCAGTAGCAGGAAGAAATTATGAACTACTTCATTCCGATGCAATAGGTGAAATAAAAAACCCCAAATGGAGAATTGCAATACAAAAAAGAAGTTATATGTCAAATGATATTGATGATAATGGAAACGGTAGATCAAGCGAATTTGGTTCAAGAATAGATAATAATATTTTCTTTAATAGCGGTGGACGGTGAAAACATCGGTGATTATATTAAATTGGAATGGAAAAAAATGGCTAGAGCTATTTCTCCCTTCTGTGATTGAAAGAACCTCTGAAGCTCTAATTGTAGTTGCTGATAATGGCAGCACAGATAACTCAAAAGAGTTTACAAATCTTCATCACCCTGACGTCCTATTCATAGAAATAGGAAAAAATTTAGGATATTCTGGAGGATACAACGAAGCCTTAAGGGTAGTGCAAGAAAAGTATCCTGATTTAAGATTTTCTGTTCTCCTTAATTCAGACGTAGAGCCTCAAGAAGGTTGGCTAGCGCCAATGGAGAAACGCATGGAATTGGAGCCTAACATCGGAGCTATTCAACCAAAAATTCTTGATTACAGTAAACCTAATAATTTCGAATATGCTGGCGGGGCAGGAGGGTTAATGGATAATTGGGGGTATCCTTTTGCTCGAGGACGTATTTTTGACCATACCGAAGAAGACAAAGGCCAATATGACTCTCCAGAATTTTCCAAAATATTTTGGGCCTCGGGAGCATGTTTAATGATTAGAGTTTCGGCATTTTTTGAATCTGGATTATTGGATGAAAGACTTTTTGCTCACATGGAAGAAATTGATCTCTGCTGGCGCATGAATATTAAAGGTTATGATATTGAATGCTGCACTAGCTCTTCTGTATTGCATGTCGGAGGTGGCACTCTTGGTTCTCTATCCCCTCAAAAAACATATTTAAATTTCAGGAATAGTCTTTTAATTATTGCTAAAAATGCGCCTACAATAGTTGCTTTACGAATCATTTCAGGGCGTCTTTTTTTTGATGCAGCTGCTGGAGCTTTATTTATAATCAGAAGACAACCACAACATCTTATTTCAGTCATTAAAGCGCACTTCTCTTTTTATAAAATGTTTAGCAAGTTTGCTTTTAATCCAAAAAATGAAAAAAAAGCATGGCCTAAGCATGGACTTTATCATGGCTCAATCGTCTGGAGCTATTTTATTCGAAAGAACAAAAGGATTAACTTCTAGGGTGAAACTTTAAAACTGTGTCTCTGAGATGACTCTGCTCAAGATGCGTATATATCTCTGTAGTGGTTATACTCTCATGCCCTAAAAGAGATTGTATTACGACTATATCAGCACCATTTTGAATTAAGTGAGTTGCAAAAGTGTGACGCAGGGTGTGAGGGCCTATTTTCTTTTTAATACCTGCTTGAGAAGCCAAAGTTGAAATTCGCTTGAACACATAGACGCGGCTTATAGCTTTTCCACGCCGGTTAAGAAAAACAAAATCTTCAAAACCTTTTTGCACTTCGATATGATTTCTAATTTCTTTGATATATAGATTTATTGCATTTAGGGCTTTGGAATATATTGGAACAATCCTTTCCTTATTTCCTTTTCCAATAACTCTTATTAATCCATCACTCTGATATATATCTCTAATCTTAAGACTAATTAATTCGCTGACTCTTAAACCACAAGCGTAAAGAATCTCAACCATCGCATAATCTCTTTCCCCTTTAGGACTTGATCTATCAATAGCGGCAATTAAAGTATCTATTTCCTGAATAGAAAGATATGTTGGAAGCTTTCTACCAATCTGAGGAGAAGCTAAGCCTTCAACAGGGCTGTCTTCCCTGAGCTCTTCTTCTTTTAAAAACCCATAAAATGTTCTTAACGTGCTGCGCATTCTAGCCTGAGTTCTGGGTGATTTTCCCTCACTGGCCAAATTTTGAATAAAAGATCGAATAGTCTCTTTATCAATCGTAATGCAACTTTCATCTAGAGGCCCTGCCCACAAAGCTAATTTTGCAATATCACGACCATATGCATCTATTGTATTTGAACTAAGACCCCGTTCAAGTCTTAAGTAATTTCCAAATTGCTTGATTGCCAAAGGCCATTTCATAGGATCTAATTATTTCATTCGTCAATCTTTTTGAAGACTCAAAAGCGCCTCAATTCCAAGACGATAACCAATCCACCCGAGACCGGATATTGTTCCACAAGTATGAGCTGCTAAGAGAGAGTTTCGCCTGTATGACTCTCTGGCATAGGTATGGCTTAAGTGAACTTCTAAAACTGGGCTTTCTAGTCCAGCTATACTATCACTTATAGCCACTGAGGTATGCGTAAAAGCACCAGGATTGATAAGAAATGCATTACCTGATCCATTATTTGAATGCATATAATTAATAATTTCTCCTTCAATATTACTTTGAAAAGATTTCAATTCAACATTTGGCCAATGCTTATCTAACCATCCTTTTAAAATAGGAACTTGATCATCTAAAGTATGGCTGCCATAAATATCCAATTGACGATTTCCTAAGCGGTCTAAATTAGACCCATGGACGATGTGTATTACCATAATTCAAATATACCCAATGTAGATTTAGCCGCGCCTCTTGTGAGCCCCTCTTCCAAATAAAGCCTCCAAAAAACCAAAAGAATAGCCAAGCATCATAACAAACGTAGTGGAAATTGAAAAGATTCCGACCACAAGAGATCTACTCTTGATACCACTTAGAACGAAAGGGAATAAGAAATAAAACACCCCAACAAATAAGGGGTAAACAGAATTATTCAATCCAAATAAAAAACTTATGATTAAAAAAGAAATTATAAAGACAGGAAAGATATGGGTAAGTTTGAGTTGACCCTCATGCTTGCGGGACAAATGCCATCTGGCTCCACCAAATCTCCGAACTTGTTTAAAAAAACTAAACAATGTTGATCGTCTTTTATGAAAAACAAAAGCCTTAGGAATAAGTCCCACTTTATACTTAGCCTCAACAAGACGAATACTCAATTCCACATCTTCACCAGTCTTAAATTTAGTGTCAAAGCCTTTCATTTTTATGAAAATGTCTTTTTTTACCCCCATATTAAAACCTCTAGGATAATATTTTGAGGTAGCTATTTTCCCCCCTCGAATCCCACCTGTCGTCCAAAAACTTGTCATACTAAAACTAATAGCCTTTTGCAAAGCACTGAATTCTGGAGGAGCCGCATCAGGACCTCCAAATGCTTCCCACGATGAATCTGCTAAACCACTATCTATTTCATTCAAATAATCTATTGGTATTATACAGTCACTATCGAAAAATATCAAATATTCCCCATGTGCTATTTCTGCCGCAGCATTTCTTGCTTCTGAAACAGGTAAATATTCCTCATGGATTACTTTTATTGACAACTTACACTTTTTACTCTCTTGGTCTATAATTGGCCTTAACGTATCACCAGGTGTGCCATCTGCCAATATCACTTCAAATAAATCTTGAGAATAATTTAACTTTGAAACAGAAATTATAAATTCCTGAACCTCTTCTGGCCTATCAAATGTTGGGGAGATTAGTGAAAAACGCATATTGCCTTCTTACTCTTTTACATTCAGAACCTCAGAAATAGAATAATGAACCTTTTTATTGCTCTGCCTTACCATCAATTCAGCTAATAAACCCGTCACGAACAATTGTGTCCCCAAAACCATCGCAGTTAAGAAAATATAAAACCAAGGATCATCTGCAACTAAGCCTGGCCTGAACCCTTGAGCTAATCGATATAGTTTTAAAAATCCCATGGCCAATAGAGCAATCCCGCTAGCAACAAACATTAAAGTACCTAGTGTTCCAAAGAAATGCATTGGACGACGCTGGAAACGGCTTACCATGCTTAAAGTGACTAAATCGAGCATTCCGTTTATGAAACGATTTAAACCAAATTTAGTCGTGCCATATTTTCTAGCTTGATGCTGGACTACTTGTTCACCGATATTACTAAAACCTGACATCTTAGCTAAGACAGGAATATATCGATGCATCTCCCCTTGAACCTCAATATTTTTAATGACTTCGTTTTTATAAGCCTTGAGACCACAGTTAAAATCATGAAGTTTAATTCCAGACATTCTTCGTGCCGCCCAATTAAATAATTTTGTTGGTAAAGTTTTAGAAATAGGGTCATAACGCTTTTTTTTCCACCCACTTATCAGGTCTAGATTTTCAGAATCTATTCTTCTAACAAGTTCTGGGATTTCATCAGGACTATCCTGCAGGTCAGCATCCATGGTAATTACAACTTCACCTAAAGCCTCTTGAAACCCAACGTGCAAAGCTGCAGACTTACCATGATTTCTTCTAAACTTAATTGCTCGAATGAAAGAATAATCTTTTTCTAAGTCAAGAATGACATTCCATGAGTTATCTGAGGAACCATCGTCGATAAATATAATTTCATAAGAAAAATTATTCTCTTTACATACACGATGTATCCATGAGGTTAGTTCAGGGATGGACTCCTCTTCATTTAGTAGAGGAATAACAATCGAAACATCTAAATTGTTACTCAAATTCTGGAGGGTTTTTCTTACTAACAGCGGCAGCTATTAGCGCAATAAACGCAAAAAATATAAAACCAAAGGCTGAGGATTTTAGCTGTCCCACAACGGTCATATTCTTCTTTGCATCATTAATAATTTTATCTTCTAGATCGTCAATTGAGTCAATTCCCATAAATTGGATAGTTGTCTGCAATTGCTCTTCAGGCATCTCCATCATTGCTTCAAAAGCCATCTCCCCCTGTCGAGAAGATAATTCTGAATCAATAACGTTGTACATCAACAAATTGAATATCAAAGACACAAATAATGAAAAAATAACAGGAAGCATATATGCGGAAAATGACTCACGAAAAGTAGCAAAACCATTATTTAAGTTCTTATAAGATCTAATCGCGAAAAATGGAATGGCTATCGAAATAATCATAACCGAAACACTACCGAAAGGATTAACAAACAAAGATTCATCAATAATGTAACAGCCTAGAGTAAATACAATTCCTATTGAGGCCGTTAATAAACCATAATTTATCGCAACTTTTTTCATATTTTCATTCATACCATCTCTATTTAAAAGCCTTATCAGGGTTGAGTAAATTTACAAATAGTAGTTTGACCATCCCGCATAATTCTTAACCATCCCATTTTAGGTGTCGAAATAATCCAGTCAATTGAATTTGACGGTGGCTGATTTAACTGTTTCCTTGCTATCATGCGTCCTTGTGCATCAACTAATTCTAATTTTTCTTTTCCCGAGAGTGCAAAAATCCTGATACCACCATCAATGATTGTTATCATATCTTTTGGAATCCATGACTCTTCTTCTAATCCTAACTTAGTCTTGCTTCTGATTGGGATTTTCACTGAGCTAAATCCTGAAGAATATGTAGATAAAAAAGTCAATGAATCTTGAGAATAAATATTAGATGAATTATAATCGATAGTTACCGCAAAATGCTCACCAGGCTCCAAGCTTTTTGGAGATCCACCACTTAAGATATTTAATCCGGAATTACTAGTACTCATATTGGAAAAGAGTAAAGGAATATTACCACTATTGGCAATAATAAATCTTCTCATTGCCTGCCCTCCTCCTGGGCGATGAACCAAATTAATAGTATCCTCTGAAATAATGAAATCTGAATCGGGCGAAGCTGAAGTAGGACCGACTAAGCTTGTTATACGATCAAGAAACTGAGGATAATCAATAAAAGGGTTTCTATTATTCTGGAGTAAAGAAATACCATCGTTTCTATATAAATCCAAGCTATCTGGAAGGTGATTAAAATGCCAATCTCTAAGAATTGATTCCTGAGGAGCAAAGAAATTTGAATAATCACCATATCTCAGAACGAAATAAAGCATGGCCCTGGCACAATCTCCCTTGTGATCATCTCTTGGCTCAAAAAGGCTTCCCTGACGTTTACTTCCACCAACACTCCAATTAGGAGTACCCGTAACTACACCAAAAGGATGATTACTTCTTGAGCTGTTTGCAGATTGATCAGAAGGGAAAAGATGATGAATATCATTTTTCATCGGCGGTGCAGAATTAAACTTACTTTGAGGAAAAGTATGCTCACAATTGATATTATTAGCAACTGCGCCAGCTCTTGTATTAAAACTTGCTGATCTACCAGTATAAACGCATTCAACCATACCTCCGTGGTTATCTAAAGTGCCGTACATATTATCCCTCGCCACGCTGTATGACAACACACTATGATTCGTTGAAATAATGTTGTTTAAGGTTGAACGTAAAATTCCCTCTGTAAGATTTTGACTACTTGAATAGTATGCA